>Ga0315314_1002798_pt1 | contig 14149 bp, 13 predicted proteins | sample TDP9_MG_FD_203631 | JGI IMG/M metagenome (GOLD analysis project Ga0315314, IMG submission 203631) | Freshwater sediment microbial communities from Lake Towuti, South Sulawesi, Indonesia - TDP9 | ecosystem: Environmental > Aquatic > Freshwater > Lake > Sediment | place: Indonesia: South Sulawesi...
ATTGCTGGTATTCTTGTATCCCCATTATATTATGTATACCCGAGAATGGGTGCGCTGGCTCTGCAAAAGTCATTTCCAGTGGTGTATTTAGGCGGATTGGGTAGCGTTAAAGGTGCCTTAATTGGAGGCTTCATTTTAGGTATAGCTGAAAATTTGGCATCAGCATATTTCTTATCAGCTTATAGAAACGCTGTTGGATTTATAGTTTTGATAGGGATATTGATTACTAAACCCACAGGACTTTACGGGAAACGTAGGTAGATAAAATATGAAGTATGTTTCTCTCACGGATCTTGCGCTTATAGTTGCAGTTTCGATTATTCCTTTGCCTTTTGCGTTGTTGTCAGAGACATACTGGTTATATGTGATGGTTCTTAGCTTGATTTATGCAATTTTGGCCTGCAGCTGGGATTTGATGCGTGGATACACAGGAATACTCAACTGTGGGCCCGCAGCTTTTTTTGGCATCGGTGGCTATTTTTCTGCTTTATCCGCTATGCATTTAGGGCTGTCACCATATCTCAGCCTATTTATAGGTAGTATAGCAGCCCTGATAGTCGGCCTAGCTATAGGCTTACCATGTATAAGAATAAGGGGGCCATATTTATGCACTGTCACAATAGGTTTTTCAGAAATCGCAAGACTTATAGTTTTAAATGAGGACTACATAACCCTGGGACCCTACGGCTTACCTGTGCCTCCATTCCCGGGAATTCCTAAGATCGGCATCATTTTTCATTTATTTAATTACTACCTCACATTTGTAGGATTTATAGTATGTTTTCTATTTCTGCGTAGGATTACACAATCCCAAGTAGGATTTATTTTAAAAGCTATTAGAGAAGAGGAAGACGCTGTAAAAACTCTTGGTTTAAATGTAACTAAATATAAACTTTTTACTTTCGCGGTAAGTTGTTTCTTTACTGGTTTAGCTGGTGCTTTTTATGGACGTTATGTGCTTCTGCTAAGCCCTGAAATCCTCTCGACTGACAATAGTTTCTTAATAATTACTATGGCCATAGTAGGAGGCACAGGAACGCTCACAGGGCCAGTTATTGGTGGTTTCGTTTTGACTATTTTAAACGAGTATCTGAGAGATTATATATATCAACGCTTTGTGATCTATGGAGCCGTAATTGTTGTGGTAATGATGTTTGCGCCGGGAGGACTTATGGGCCTGCTGAAAGGCGAGCAAAGACCCACAATGACTTTTCCCTGGAAAATTCGAGGAAGCAAGAAGGAAGTAAACAATGAACCTTCTAACTGTTGAAAACCTTACTAAAAGATTCGGTGGGTTAGTCGCGCTCAAAAACGTAGAATTTAATGTTGTTGAGAGAGAAATCCTTGGGCTAATTGGTCCTAATGGATGCGGTAAGACAACGCTTTTTAATTGTGTAAACGGATTTCTCAAACCTGAAGAGGGATCAATAAAATTCAAAGGAGAAAACATAGTAGGCTTAAGTCCTTACCAAATCGCCCGCAAAGGTATAGGTAGGACTTTTCAACTGGTTAAAATTTTCCCAAAACTAACCGTTAAGGAGAATACACTGGTAGGATTGCTTGGAGGGTCTAAAGCGAGTACCTGGAGTATGTTGCAAATGCCAACTCGTGATCAAGAAGAAAGGATTGACGCGTTACTCGAATTTGTGGGTTTGCTTTCGAAAAAAGACGAGGTTGCTCAAAACATACCCTACGCCCTTAAGAAAAAACTTGAAATTGCCAGGGCATTATTGATAAATCCAACTTTGTTATTACTTGATGAACCCTCAGCAGGCCTGAACCCTGCCGAAATAATGGATCAAATAAAGCTAATTGAAAACATAAGTCAAAGAGGGATTACGATAATTATTGTTGAGCATGTGATGAAACTCATTATGAACATTTCCGACAGAATTGTGGTTCTTGATATGGGAGAGAAAATTGCCGAGGGGAAACCAAAAGAAATAGCTAGAGACAAAAGGGTTATCAGTGCATACTTGGGGGCGGGGTTTATTGCTTGAAGTGAATAATATAGATGTTTTTTATAGTGAGGCTGAAGCGCTTAGAGATGTCACAGTAAAAGTGAATCGTGATGAAATAGTTGCTGTAATAGGTGCAAATGGAGCAGGCAAAACTACTTTAATGAAAACGATCGCAGGGGTTTTAAAACCAAGGAAAGGTAGCGTTAAATTTAATGGAGAAAGGATAGATCACTTATCACCGTGGGATATAGTTAGGCGAGGTATCATTCTGGTCCCTGAAGGGAGACAAATTTTTTATGAAATGACAACTCTAGAAAATCTTATGATGGGTGCTTATTTAAGTAAGGATAAAAAAGAGATAAAAAATTCTCTTGAGCGAGTTTTCAAAATTTTTCCAAGACTAGAAGAAAGAAAAAATCAGATTGCAGGAACGCTGAGTGGTGGCGAGCAACAGATGTTAGCTACGGGACGATCTTTAATGTCAAACCCAAAATTACTACTTTTGGATGAACCTTCTTTGGGGCTAGCACCAATTTTGGTGGAGAAGATTTATGACGCAATTGAAATTATTCACGAGCAAGGGTTAATGGTTCTGCTTGTCGAACAAAATGCCCTCAAGGCATTAAACATATCTGACAGAGCATATGTACTTGAAAATGGTAGGACGGTCTTAGAAGATAAAAGTGATAGGTTAATTAATAACGATTACGTTAGACGGGCGTACTTAGGTATAACATAAAGGTTCTTCCCAAAAACATCTGCGCAAACTTCTTCGAGAGTTATTGCCATTAGTACCACCAGAGGAATGAGGTCATCTTCTGGCAGTTCTCAACAACGAACCTCTTGCAAGCTCGAGTAAATGGGTCCTCTTGGCGTTAAGATGCTTTTTTTCAGCTTTAAACAGTCCGCCTTGACGACGCCAAACTCGTAGTCAGCCGAGTCCTTGATGCATTGAATAAGCTCGACCTTGTGGCGACCTGTTTTTACACGAGCCAACGTGAGGTGCGGGCTGAATCCCTTTGGGTCCGGCTTAAAGCCCAGTCCTTGAAGAAGAGGCTCCAGTTGATTGGAAATGTTTCTAAGTTCATCGGCGCCCTTTCGTATTCCCGCCCAAACTACCCGAGCGTATCTGAGGTCTGGGAACGCGCCTAAGCCCCGAATTTCCACGTTGAATGGAGCAAAGGAAACTTTCTTCATCTCTTCATGAATGGGATCAACCATGCCGGGGGATATGTTTCCGAGGAATCGCATGGTTATATGAATGTTTCGCGGCTCAACTAGCTTCAAGTCTGCGCCCGTGTTGAGGAGTCTTCCTTGAACTTCTGAAAACCGCCTAAGTACTAACTCGTTATCAATATCGAAGGCGATGAAGCTTCGAATCATTTCTGACATTACGAACCCTCTTACTAATTCTCTTGATTCTATTTTAATTTTTACTAAATCACAGATCAGAGCAAAGAACTTGAACTCAACGGCCCTTGACGCTGAAGGACCAACACGAACCTTAATTGTTATGTTATTTGTTTTTGAATAAAATTTTGAACCCCTCTATACCGGGGGGACTAGACAGTCATAGACAAGCTGGGTTGAAAAATAATTTTGTTGGTGGTGCGCTGAATGGAATTTTGTTCACCACCAAGCAGGCTACCTCCGTAGCTGCCTCTTTGGCGTAAAAGGTTCCAATGTTTTCTCGAGAAGCTATCAAGGTGTAGATTCACCTTGTAGCTTCTAGTAAGAGTCTTTTATCGCTTTTTATGAGAAAAAGAGAAGAGACGACCAGCGAAGGCATACTGGATATTGCATAAGTTCTTTCATCATCTAATAGTTGAAGGAGTAATTGAGATGGATGAGAAGTTTGAAGAAAAGGCTACGGATAGTTTTGCTAAAGAAATTATGACTAGGGCGAAGAGCTACATAAATCTACCGTAATATTTCTCAAGAATCGCTTGAAAAGTTTTGTCAGCCTCCTGAACAAGTTTTACGACATTTTGTTCCTTTTTTGGATAATATCGAGCAATCGCTCTTAGCCAGCCTGCCAGAACAAAATCAAAGTCGCTTGTCTCCCAAAGATTCGACCGAAGTGCTGGAATTGGAAATCTTATACGTCTTTCTACGGTAAAGTTATGTTTAAACATCGAAACGATATTAGAGACCGCTTTTTCTGGGTTCGATGTGTTTAACAGGACATACAACATATGTGACATTATTTCTTCCATTTTTGTCGGTCGCTCGACAAGTTTCAAATACGTTCCTATGGGATCTTTAAAAAACTGTTTTTCTCGCCTTAACAGTTCTTGAGTCAGTTTTTTATCAATAAGCTCGTCCATTTTCTCTAATGCACTTTTTCCATCCAAAGCAGTTCGGTCTAATACTGCATTTGCATAAATCATACTATCTTTGAGATTTTTTTGAAATGCGCTAGCCCTTGCGAGTGCTAACGCATAGTGAATGAAAACTCTATCTTCTTTAGCTTCTGCCAATATGTCTTTTAAAAGGTCAATAAAACGTCCGTTATTACCTTTTTCAACTTGCATTCGTTCGAAAATGACTTCAAGCAATTTATCAGCACTCATGTAGTCTTTGTCTCGAGCAGTTCCTTTCGCAAGTTCCATCATTGAAACTAATTCCTTTTGTTTCCTATCAAGTCTCCGAGTGTATTGCTGAATACCTCTCTCAAATTTTGTCGCTAGCATTGGCTGGTTGGCGTATTCTATTCTATCTAAAGCTATAATATCGACTGGAATGTATTGTGAAGTGCTCGGTAAACCCTTATTGAAAAGAATAAAAACTGGTTTTCTGCGACCCAATATTAATCCAAATTCAAGCATTACGTTAGGATTAACCGCCGTTAGTTCTATTATTCCAAAATCAGAATACGTAATTTTTTCACAGATCTTACACAGTATGTCTCGACCAGCAGTCACATCCTCATCAGCTAAGTAAGGATTTATATTATACTTTTTGAGAATTTCGACCACAGTCTCTCTTGTGTCTTTCATTTCATCCCTAAAGGGTATTGCTATAAAGCAAGTATAAGTGGATGTTATTTCAGGTTCAATTGTACATTGAGAGTTCTTTATTGGACAGTAAAATGCTTCGGACACGAGTTAATCCCCTTAGAAGACTACTAGGAGAATGCTATTAAGTATTTTGTTTTCTTATTACAGTCATTAGCTAAAGAAATTCTGCAAAGATCAGAAAGCTTAAATGATAAATTTGTGGTTAAAGTGGTGTGAAACAAACGCGAAGAAGAGTTAACCCTTATGCTCCTAGATACCTTAAACGAAGGATTCAAAAGAACGCTGGTCAGCTCGTAGTACGAAACACTCCCTACGTCAATACTGCCTATAAACACTACCAAAATGTTCAGAATTTGAGGAAACTAGCTCGCGACGGAAAATTGTACATCAGGCACAAAGTCCGAAGTTATTTTAAAAAAGTGCGGGATTAACGAAAAACATCACTTCTGGCGCCTAATATATCCTATAGGTTATATTATATTAGGCGCCGTGGCAGGGAATTTTTTGAAAGAAGTTTAATGCGAAATCGAGAATTCTACCTATCAGCCAGTTCCTTGACGCTAAAGCGGCCAACACGAGCCTTAATTTGGCTAGGATGGAAAGACCTAAACAAAAACTATGAATACGGACGAGAATCATATATGGGTTGCTTATTTACATGTAAATTTAAGCTGGTGCATATGGTGGGGAGGAATAGGGTTAAACAGGCTTTGAAGGAGGGGAAAACGGTTATCGGAACCATGATCACGGAGATTAGGACACCAGAAATTATGCGCATGATGACGGTGGCGGGATTCGACTTCGTGTTCATCGACACCGAGCATTCGCCGTATAACCTGGAAACGGTAACAGATATGATGAGGGTGGGTAAGGCCGCGGGCTTAGTTTGTCTTGTCCGTGTTCCAGACTGCGAATACCATCTTATAGCCCGTACCTTAGACGCAGGTGCCCAGGGTGTGATGGTTCCAAGGGTGGAGAACAGGGAGCAGGTTGAAGAGATTATTCAGGCGGCGAAGTATCCTCCGTGGGGTAAGCGAGGGTTCGCCGCGAGACCCATGATAACCAACTATAGGAAGATGACGGTGGGTGACCTGGTTACCGAGCTTAACGAGGATACCTTGATCGTCATTCAGATCGAGCGGAAAAAGGCCATAGAGGACATTGATCAACTGGTTTCAGTGAAAGGCGTGGACGTTGTTTTAATTGGTCCCCATGACCTATCGATTTCTCTTGGAGTTCCAGGGGAATTTGACCACCCTCTAATGCTGGAGGCGATTCAAAAGGTAGTGGACACTTGCGAGAAACACAACGTCACTTCTGGAGCTCACTTCAGGGAAATAGAACATCTCCTTTACTGGAAAGAGAGGGGCATGAGGATGCTAACCTACTCTGCTGACATGGCGTTCATAATGTCAGCTGCCACCGAAGCGGTGAAAGAACTAAGAAAACACATATAATCTATGTGGTCATAGAATAATGAAAACTGGTTCATAACACTTATGTCAGAATAGACTATTAAAACCATAAACGGGCTTTAAATCTGATTCTATAAACATGCGAGTATGACGTGCGATGAAGATAAAAATTGTTGTCGGTGTGGCGGGCATGCCCGGCGCTGGAAAAGCTACAATGAAGGATATTGTTCAGAAGATGGGCCATTCAGTGGTGGTGATGGGAGACGAGATACGAGAGGAGACTAAGCGTAGAGGGTTGGAGCCCACTCCGGAAAACATCGGCATAGTCATGCTGAAGCTTAGGGAGGAGAAAGGCCCGGCGGTCGTAGCTAAGCGTTGTATTCCTAAGATTGTGAAAGCGGAGGAAAAAGTTGTCCTCGTTGACGGAATTCGAAGCTTACACGAGGTAAACGAGTTCAGGAGGCACTATCCAAAGTTTGTCCTCATCGCCCTTCATGCGTCACCGGAAACTAGATTTCAGCGCCTCTTTCAAAGAAAGCGAAGCGATGACCCAAAGGTTTGGGAAACCTTCATGGAACGCGACTTACGAGAGCTTAGCGTCGGTTTGGGAGATGTAATCGCCACTGCAGATCACGTGATTATAAACGAGGGGACGAAGGCTCAGTTAAAAATAAAGGTGCGGAAAGTTTTGGGGGACGTGGTAAGAAAGTGGATGAAATAGACATTCATATCGAAGCCGAAATTAACCCCACCGAGGATCCAGAGAAGGTGAAGAGGACTGTAGAAAACATGTTTGGTAATGTAGAGTTTGAGGTGAAACCCCAACCGCGGGGGAGCCTACTCCTGGCGAAAATCCAAGGGATAAATGGTCTTGCCAAGCTCCAGAATCTGCTTCGCAGAGAGAGGATTCGTGACGCTGCACGGGGGGTGCTCTTCGAGGGAGTAAACGAAAAATCCATAACCTTCTACTTGAACAAGCAAGTCGCCTACGTGGGTCACGTCTCCTTTTCAAAACCCGTGGCAGAATCGCCACTGGGCCCCATCAAAGTTCAAATTCGTTGCGATAATCCACGTGAACTCATCGAATGGCTGGCACCAAAAACAGCTTCGTAATCACCGAGTTCGAGGAATGAACACGCGATTACAAAACAATGGCAAACGTCATAGAAGGTTTCTTATAGTTATCGGGGATAATCGTAAAGGAGAAGGATAAAAATGAAAAGGGAAACATTTCTACTTCTCTTTTTAGGAACTCTCCTCTTAAGTGTGTCGTCGTCTCTTGTTCACGCATCCATAACAAGCATAACGCCTACAACGTTCCAACAACCCGCAGAACTATTTACGCCTCCTCAAAGGATCCCGAATGTTTTCCAAGATAGATATGTGGACCCAGAACTCCTCAACTCGGTTGGTCCAACGCGGGTTCTCATAATAGCCAGTGACGGTTTGTCTCCCCGCGAAGTTGCGAAGTACATGATATCCAGCCGAGCTACTCCTACCTTCAAGGGCTTCTACATGATAAGGGGCACGATGCAAGCGGAGAAGGTTGCTCAGCTGGCTGCTAATCCCCTCGTCTTTGCTTTACTTAAGGATAGGAGAGTGCAGTATTCAGTCTCGACGGGTCAACCTACTGTAGGCGCTTCTTTAAGAAGGGGCCTTTTCGCTCTTCCTCTAGAGAAGCCTAGGCTGGACTTTAGGGATGGTTCCTTAACGGGCAAGCCAGAGACAACCCTTAGGGATGTGGTTAACATAACTGGTGCCCAAAGGACATGGACTGACCTCGGGATCAACGGAACCGATGTAACGATAGCGGTAATGGACACCGGGGTGGATTATGGGGCCCTCAGCCTCGGCTACTGGGACACTATCGCCAGAGACGAAATGGGCTATCCAGCGACGCTTGACGCCGACGCCGAGTGTATGGTCCTCACTAACACCACGGTGAGCGCCACCTACATGAAGGGCACGAGGAAGTACCTAAAAACGTCGGGTATAGACCCGAACGTTTACTTCGGCCTAGGACCATTTTATGATGTTCCCGTGGTTATCAAGTTCTCTGATCTGACTGGATCCCCATGGCCCGCCGATATGGAAATCACTGGCATACGTTCTAGAGGTGGAGCTTACCACTTTGGTGTAATGGTCCAGTACTGGAACATGGTCCCAGAGCGGTTAATCTCACAACTGTTCCCGGTGTTAGTCGTGGATTCCACTACGGCGGGCGTATACGATACGGTCTACGTCGACCTCTCCCACGACTGGGCTTGGCTAGGCCGGATCAGCACAGAGCACCCAGATATTCTACCTTACTGGCCTAGCACCTGGCCTCCGGAATACAGCTTTGCCGATGAAGCGCCAGTCACACCCAAAGGCTGGACCATAGCAGCAAGAGACTTCACCGGCGACGAAATCTACGACCTATCGGCAGGGTCGTTAGGCTACTTCCTAGACGTATGGAAAGCTTCTCCGAACGCCGCGGATAAGGGCCTTGTTCTTAAACCCGTTGACCCAGCTGGTAACTACACCGTCTTCGTGAACGACTGGTTTGGCCACGGCACCTACTGCGCCAGCAGCGCTGGAGGAAGAGACCTAAAGCACCCGTCGATCGGACCCGGCGTAGCCCCAGGGGTAAAGATCATGGGTGTCGTGGCTCTACTAATCGGCGACATCATCGAGGCTGAGCTATGGGCAGCAGGCTTCGACCTCATCCCGGGCACGGAGGGCTGGAGTAATCTAATTCCGGGCTACGGTTGGGTTTGGGGCACCTGGAACTACACGGGAAACCACAAAGCCGACATCATCAGCAACAGCTGGGGAATCTCAGAATGGCCGCTTTTGCTCCTTGGGCTACCCTGTTACGACCTGCTTACCATCATCGAAGATGCGTTGATGATTCCCGGCTATCTAGACCCTAACTATCCAGGAACCGTGGTAGTCCACGCTGGCGGTAACGGCGCTCCCGGCTACGGAACCTTCACTTCTCCAGGATACGCCACCCTTCCCATCAGCGTCGGGGCCTCCACCTCGTTTGGAACCACAGCCTCGTCTCTTTTTGGGATCGGGGGAGGATACTTCGACGATGTGATCTCGTGGAGCGCCACCGGCCCCACCCCGCTAGGAAACGTTAAGCCCGACATCGTAGACGTTGGAGCATGGGCTTGGGTGTCAGGACCGGTGTGGTCCGGATTGGGCGAAGGCTGGAACGCCACTGACCACTTCGGCGGAACCAGCATGGCCACACCACTTACATCAGGCTCTGTCGCGCTATTGATCCAAGGGTTTGCTGAAGCCCACGGAAGCAAACCGACACCAGAAACTGTAAAGGTTATTCTGAAATCCACTGCCAAGGACCTTGGCTACGACCCCTTCCTTCAAGGCTCGGGGCGCGTAGACTGCTTCTCAGCGGTTTCCCTCGCCCTCAAGAGGTCCGGCGTGACCATAACTTCGCCCGTCACCTGGAACAACGTTCGGTCAAGGGTACGATACCCATGGTCCGCGGCTCGAGAATTCTTCGTAGACCCACTACGGGCGGGACCGCCGACTGGACCCATCCAAGATGCTAGCTGGTTCGCGGGAGTGGTTCAACCGGGCGACTCAACCTATGCCGAATTCACTGTAACGAACCCTATGAACAACACTGTTACGGCTACCATTCGACCAGTCGTTCACAAGCAGATAGGCACCACTACCGTATACTCTGGCAACACCAGTTCTTTAGAGGGCTGGATGGAGGGCTACGGAGATCAACTTACCCTAGATATGTTGGAGATACCCCGTGGAGCCGAGCTGATGGTGGCAGTACTGACGGTTCCGTATGACTGCTTCGACCCTGACGGGGACTATACATGGGACAGGCGTTTCCGCATATTCATTCTCGACTGGGTTGACGCAAATCACGACGGCGTCGTTGACCTGAACGAAGTCTTTAACTTAAACTACGGGTACGACACGGGCACAAGTGTTGCGGCTAAAGTGGGCTTCCCCTTCTTGAAATTCAAGGGTAAACCCGTCATCTGGATAAACCAGGTGAACCAGCCTTGGTTGTCGTATGGCCCGGTTCCATACAAGGTTTATGTAAGCTACTACCAGAGAGCCAACTGGACTTGGGTCACAGTACCCGATACAATCAACATCGGAGCTGTCTCCTCTAAGACGTTCACGGCCAAGCTCACGGTGCCATCGGATACTCCTCAGGGCGTCTATGAAGGTGAAATAATGGTTAACATCACAGCCCCCTACGCAAGAATCATCGTGATCCCCGTTTCCTTAGCAGTCCCGATGACTATATCGCCCGACATCCTCGCTGTAGACATAGTCCCGCCTGCGACGACTGAGCTCTACGACCCCTACAGGGTTAACGGCCACTTCGACTGGAGATGGAGGTTCGAGGCTGGCGACTGGAAGTCGTGGGCTCTTAACATTCAAGACCTCAACACCGTCGCAGCCTTCGTCTCCAGCAACTGGACTGGAGCAAAAACCGACATAGACATGTTTGGCCTAAACCCGATGGGCATCCTCGTAGACGGGGCCATGAGCCCCTATTACTACGATCCCACTGTACCAGTGAGCGTCTTCCACTGGTGGACGCGAACCGGAGCAACAGACGAGTACGTGGTGCTTAACACAAACGCCTTAGCAAATCCGTTAACGGGCGTGTACACAGTTCTACTCCACAACGTGCTCTTCGACGGAACCATCTTCCCAGAGAACGTTACAGGTAGGGTGGAGCTCGTCAAGCTCTCGCCGAGGGGCCCAGTCAACATAGCGACGAGGTCCAACCAAACAACAGCGTGTAACTTTACCATCAGCACCGGCAGAGCGCTGACAAACATCGGCTTTCGCACCTACTGGCCTAGGTCCCAGTTCCCAATCGAAATTAAACCCGCCAATATATCCAAGATAGACGCGATGGAATCCGCTGAATTCACGGTCAACGTCCAAATCCCAGAAGACACCCCAGAAGGCTCCTACCCAACCATGTTCACCCTCTATGCGAAGGAGCTGGTGTTCGATATCAATGTGCTCCTCAACGTACAAGTGGACAACACCCCGCCAAGGGTCATAGTAATCTCGCCGGAAAGCGGGGAAGTCCTCGGCAGAACCGTAACGATCGAAGCCTACGCTAACGACCCCAACGGAATCCAAACCGTGAAGTTTGAGGTGGAGACAACCTCCACCGTCATGACCTTTGACAACGCCACTGGCCACTGGACTGGACGCTTAGACACAACATCGCTGAAGGACGGCGTGAAGATTGTCAAGGTCACGGCTGTTGACAAGGCGGGAAACGCTGCTGAGGAGACAGCAACGATAACCGTCGACAACACCAAGCCCACAGTTAGCATAACCAGTCCACTGGATAAAGCTGAGATCAGCGGAAACGTGACCGTCACCTTCACTGCTTTAGACACCAACTTAAAACTGGCTCAGCTAGTCATTGACAAAGGCGTACATGACATAACTGGCAAAACCAGCTTCACTTGGGACACTACGAGGGTTGGTGACGGCTCGTATACAATTAAGCTCGTGGCCTACGACAAGGCTGACAACGTGGCTGAGACCTCCATAACCGTGACTACCATTAACGTGAGACTAGCAATTGAAGCCACTAGAAACCTGTACCTCGCAGTTGGCATTCCTACGGGCTTAATCATCGGAATAGTAGTCATGTGGAGGGTGCTTAAGCGCAAGCTAAAACCAGCGCCGGCACCAGAACTGGTACCCTCAACTCCATCATAGATCACGTTAGATGTCACTCGCTTCTCTTTCCTCTTCAGCAACGCTTAAAACATATAAACCCAGAGAAGCAAATGCAAATCTTTCAGGGAGAGTGTTAGTCATAGGCACATCAGAGATTGAGGTAGGCCTTTCGATGCTCTTTTGCCTTAGAGAGTCCTTCCCGTCCCTCATGAAACGTCTTCATACGGTGGGTGTACGTCACGTGGAGCTTCTTGATGAGGGCTCGCACGCGCTCAACAGTAGGCGAGTCAACGCGTTGAAGAAAGTGGCTCAGTCGCACGGCTTGGTGCTGACGCTTCATGCCCCCTTCGCCGACATCAACATAGCCTCTCCGAGCTTTCCTTTGCGTCGAGTGATGCTGAGGCGACTTGAAAAGTCCATCCTCTATGCATGTCAGCTCGATTGCCGATTGTGGGTTTTCCATCCCGGCTTGAGGACGGGCATCAGCTACTTCTATCCTGGGTTAGACTGGCGGTTAAATTTAGACTCTGTACACGCCTTGTTGAGGTTGGCTAGAAAGCATGATGTTGACATAGCCATCGAGAATGTTCCGGAGCCCTACCCCTTCCTGATGAAAAGCGTAGATGACTTTTCCCGCTTTTATGATGAACTTGGCGAGGACATAGGGTTGGCGCTGGACATCGGACACACAAACCTAAACCGTCAAACTCAAGACTTCATCGCCCAATTCTCCCACAAAACCGTCCACATCCACGTAAGCGACAACGACGGAACCCACGACTCGCATCTTGGGATAGGATACGGGACCATCGACTGGACAAACGTCGCGAAAGCGATCAAGAAAATCAGGTACAGCAACGCCATCATGTTGGAATCCGTGGAACATGTGGAAGAAAGCCTCCAAACTCTACGAAAACTTTTCACTTGAAGCATCGTGAAGATTTACCTTTTCCTAAACAAGTATGGTGCTAATGGAAACTTGATAACCAGAGATCTGATTGGAGATGCGGCACAAAACTAAGGTAAGAGAGGGAGTTCAATTTTCATAAAATCCTCAGCCACATCCACGTGAGGGAATACCTTCCTTGCTTGTTCCAGCAGGAGGCCATGTTCCTTGTATCGGGCGCTGATGTGAGTCAAAACCAGTCGTGTCACCCTAGCTTCTTTCGCGGTCTCTGCGGCTTGACTGGGCGTGGAGTGTCCGTCCTCACGAGCCCTCTCCCACAACTCATCATCAAACGTGGCGTCGTGAATCAGCAAATCCGCACCCTCGGCAAATCTTACGAGGGCCTTCCAAGGCCTAGTGTCTCCCGTATAAACGATCTTCCTTCCCGGGCGTGGAGGCCCCGTGACCTCTTCTGGCTTGACAACTCGCCCGTTTGAAAGCTTCACGGCTGAGCCATGCTGTAGTTTTGACCATAGCGGGCCCTCGGGAATTCCTAAGGACTTGGCTCTTTCTGGATAGAACTTTCCAGGTCGGGGTTTTTCGTTCAACGCGTACGCTAGGCTGGGGATCACGTGATCCGCCCAAGTGGCGTACACTTCATACTCTTTCTCTTCGCACACCAAGCCAGCGTCTCTTATTTCTGAGACCTCGATGGGGAAGGTGAGCGTGAACTGAACTGTTTGCTGAATTGCGTTCACAAATGCCTCTGTTCCCGGAGGCCCATATATCTCCAGTTTTCTCTTTCTGTCTAGCATGGACATGGTTTGAAAAAGCCCAGGCAGGCCAAGGACATGGTCTCCGTGCAGGTGGGTGATAAAAACCTTCATTTTTCGATGAAAGCCCAAGCCAGCTTGAATCATCTGCCTTTGGACGCCTTCGCCACAGTCGAGTAGGATGAGCTCACCCTTCCGCTGAACGGCAATTGCTGGCAGTCCTCTCCGGGTCGTGGGTATGCTTCCCGCAGTTCCCAAGAAAACAACCTGCAGACTCATTTTAGGTCCTCTCGAAAACTGCTATCTCCCTCGTTAAGCTTCTATGCACGTATACATAATGGGACTCCACATGCTTAAACCCTATTTCTTTACCTATCCTGCCTAACCCTATCGA
>Ga0315314_1002799_pt1 | contig 14148 bp, 12 predicted proteins | sample TDP9_MG_FD_203631 | JGI IMG/M metagenome (GOLD analysis project Ga0315314, IMG submission 203631) | Freshwater sediment microbial communities from Lake Towuti, South Sulawesi, Indonesia - TDP9 | ecosystem: Environmental > Aquatic > Freshwater > Lake > Sediment | place: Indonesia: South Sulawesi...
CGCGGCCGGCGCCAAAGACAAAGAAGCGAAAAACGCCGGCCTGAAGGCTGATAACCAGGTGAACACCAGCATAGAGATTGCCGCGCAACTGATTTGCCAGTTGAAGCCTCTCTGTCGGGGAGTTCACCTGATGCCCCTGGGCTGGGGACACCATGTCCCGGCGGTACTGGAGGCCGCGGGGTTGTGAGAAGCGTTGTGCGTTGAGTGTTCAGCGTTGTCCGTTTTGCGTTTTTCTCACTCAACGCTCAACGAAGAACGCAGAACGGAGATGGTTCTATGTCCAAGATTGTGGCGGCGGCGGCGATAAGGGGGTCGCACGCCATCGTGAAAGAAGCGGAGGAACTGCTGGGGAAGGCCATCGCCGAAAAGGGCGAGGACTGCCCGACTGAGTTCCCGGAAACAGCCTTTTATTATCCCATGGCCTATGCCCTCCTGGGAGAAGAGGTGAAACGCCTTGGGGAGGTAAAGCGGGTGTTGGGTTTTGTGAAAACCCTGCTTTCCGAGGAACCCAGCGAATCCGTCTGGCTTCCCTATCTTTCCGCAACCCTGGACGCGGGTATCGCCACCCTGCTCGCCGAGGAGATAATTGAAGGGGTGCGCTATCTTGATGGCTCCGAGCCCAAGCCAGGCTGGCATGGGTTTATTTCCGACACAATTCTGCGCACCCTGGGAATCCAGTTGGTGGACGGCCGGCTGCCGGGGTTCGCCGCCATTGTCGGCGCGGCCCCGGATACGGAGACCGCGGTGCAGGTTATCCGCGACCTCCAGAAGCGTAATATCCTCACTTTCCTCATAAGCAGCAGCAATGGCCGCACCATGCGGGCCCAACTGGTGGAGGCCGGGGTCATTCCCGGCGAACCCTCGCAGACTCCCGATGGCGACCTGAAGAAGGCCTGGTGGGGGATGTATATCGTTCCCCTGGGGCCAGACACCACCTCTATTATCTATTCTCTCAACTGGGCCATCAGGGGGGCGCTCACCTTTGGCGGCCACAAGAAAGGCCAGTGGAAGGAGTGCCTGGACTATACCCGCGCCCGCATTTTCGCTTTCGGTTTGGGCCTGGGGCCGATTGATGACCTCAAGTATGCCAGCGGCGCGGGGGCCATCAACATGGGGTTTCCCGTTATCTGCGATACCGAGATTCCGGAGATTCGCCCCACGGGAGTCTGCACCTACGAGGAACTGGTGAGGGAACTTGACCACCGCCGCATCGTCCCCGTGTGCATTGAAGTCCGCGGCGTAAAGGTGAAGGTCAGCGAGGTTGACATCCCCGTCCCCGTGGCCGCGGCCTTTGAAGGCGAGACCGTTCGCAAGGCCGACATGCAAGTGCAGTTCGGCGGAAAATATTCCACCTCCTTTGAGTTCCTCCGCATGAGAGAACTGGAGGAGGTGGAGGACGGCAGGATTGAACTCATCGGCCCCGACTGCGACAGCGTTCCTGAGGGTGAGGCAATGCCCCTGGGGATATTTATTGAGGTGGCGGGCCGCAAGATGCAGAAGGACTTTGAACCTATCCTGGAGCGCCGCCTCCATAATCTCATCAATTACGCCCACGGCATCTTCCACATGGGCCAGCGGGACATCAACTGGATTCGTATCTCAAAAGAGGCCTTCGGGGCCGGCTTTCGGCTGCGCCACTTCGGGGAACTCCTTCGCGCCCAATACCTGGAGCACTTCCCCGCTCTCGTGGACAAATTGCAGGTTACCATCTATACAGATGAGGAGAAGATGAAGCCCCTTCTCGCCCAGGCCCGCGAGGTTTATGATGCCCGTGATGCCCGCGTCGCCGGAATGACGGATGAGAGTGCGGACACCTTTTATTCCTGCACCCTCTGTCAATCCTATGCTCCCAATCATGTCTGCATCATCAGCCCGGAGCGCCTGGGCCTCTGCGGGGCCTACAACTGGCTGGACGGCAAGGCCGCCTATGAGATAAACCCCGCGGGGGCCAACCAGCCGGTCAAAAAGGCAGAATGCATTGACCCGGTAAAAGGCCAGTGGAAGGGAGTGAATGAATTCGTCTATCAACATTCCAACAAGAGCGTGGAGCGCTTCAATGCCTATTCCTTGATGGAAGACCCGATGACCTCCTGCGGCTGTTTTGAGTGCATCATGGCCATCCTGCCGGAGGCGAATGGTGTTATGATAGTGAACCGGGAATATCCCGGCATGACCCCCCTGGGGATGGCCTTCACCACCCTGGCGGGAAGCGTCGGCGGCGGAATGCAAACTCCGGGCTTCCTGGGAATCGGCCGCCTGTATATCACCAGCCGCAAGTTCATCTCCGCGGAGGGAGGCCTGCCGCGCGTCGTCTGGCTGCCCAAGGAACTGAAGGAGGCGATTGCGGAGCGTTTTTCGGCTCGTGCTGCGGAGTTGGGAATGCCGGATTTGCTGGAGAAAGTGGCCGATGAGACCATCGCCACCACCCTTGAGGAACTGCTCCCCTGGCTGGAAAGAGTGGGCCACCCGGCCCTCACCATGCCGCCGCTGATGTGAGGGTCATTTCACCGCAAAGGCGCAGAGACGCAAAGAAAAACTCTTTGTAACCGCAGATGAACACGGATAAGTTCTTCTCCGGCGCAGACTGCGCGCCGGAGAAGAATCAATCTGCGCCCATCTGCGTCAATCTGCGGTTCCAATGCAGTTCTTTGTGTCTTAGTGGTGAAGATTCAGAAGGAGAAGGAAATGGCGCTTACCGGTCTGGAGATTTACAAACTCCTGCCGAAAACCAACTGTGGAGATTGCGGAGTTCCCACCTGTCTTGCTTTTGCCATGAAGTTGGCGCAGAAACAGGCCTCCCTGGATTCCTGTCCCCATGTCAGCGAAGAGGCGAAAGCCGCCCTGGAGGGAGCCGCCCAGCCTCCCATCCGCCTTATTAGCATCGGCACAGGGGAGAGGAAACTGGAGATAGGAAACGAAACCATGCTCTTCAGGCATGATGAGACTTTTTACCATCCCACCGGAATCGCCATCGCCGTTGATGCTTCTCTTTCTGAGGAGGAACTTCTGGCGCGCCTCCGACAGATAAACGAACTAGGCTTTGAGCGGGTGGGCCAGAAAATAGCAGTCAACATGATTGCTCTTCGCGGCGAGGGTTCGGCTTCGCTCACCATGGAGAGAGAGGCCTTCGCCGCGGCCGCGGCAAAGGCCGCCGAGAATACCTCGCTGCCGCTGATACTCATGTGCGAGGACCCGGCGGCCATGGAGAAAGCCCTGGAGAAACTTGCCCTGAGCGCAGCCGAAGGGTGCGCCCCGCGGCGGCCTCTGGTTTATGCCGCGACAGAGCAAAATGTGGAGCAGATGGCGGCCCTGGCGAAGAAATTCTCTTGTCCGCTGGCCCTGCGAGCCGATGGGCTGCAAGCCCTCGCCGCCCTCTCGGAGAAAGCGCAGGGGCTGGGGGTGGCCGACTTGGTGCTGGACAGTGGAGCCAGGGAGCCAGCAGAGGTGCTGGCCCATCAGACCTGTATTCGCCGGGCGGCCCTGAGGAAGAAGTTCAGGCCCCTGGGGTTTCCCACGATTTCCTTCACGAATACCTGCGAGGCCGCAGAGGAAGCGATTCAGGCGAGCGAATATGTGGCAAAATATGCGGGGATTGTAGTTCTGGAGAAGGCCGAAGCCTGGGCCTTGCTGCCCCTGCTGACCGCGAGGCAGAACTTCTATACCGACCCCCAGAAGCCCATTCAACTTGAAGCCGGCCTGTATGAGATTGGCAGCCCAAATGAGAACTCGCCCGTGCTCGTTACCACGAATTTCTCCCTCACTTACTTCACGGTTGAAGGGGATGTTGAAGCCAGCAAAGTCCCCAGTTGGATAGTGGTGGTGAATACCGAGGGGACTTCCGTGCTGACCGCCTGGGCTTCGGACAAGTTCAACGCGGAGATCATCGCGGAGAATATCAAGAAGACCGGCATAGAGGAGAAAGTGAAACACCGCAAGGTGATAATCCCCGGCTATGTCGCCGTGCTGAGCGGGAAGTTGGAGGACCTCTCCGGCTGGAAGGTAATGGTTGGGCCGCGAGAGTCCTCCGGCATTCCCAGTTACCTGCGCAATGTCTGGCAGGCCGCGGCCTAGCGAGCGGTCTTCGGCTTAGCCATTCGCCGCTAACTCCGGAGTCTTTGCCGATGACAAAGGCTTCTGCCGATACTCACATCGTCGTTTTCTATCCCGAGGGCAAATGCGCGGAGGCGCAGGCAGGTGAGACTCTGCTCGCGGTGGCGCGGGAACTCGGGGTGGCGATTGATTCCGCCTGTGGAGGCCAGGGAGTATGCGGCAAGTGCCGCGTCATAGTGCGCCTGGGAGAGGTGGAGGCCGAGCCGAGCACGCTTTTGACCTCAGAAGAGCGGAAAGAGGGCTATGTCCTCGCCTGCCAGGCGCGGGTGGCGCAAGATGTGGTGGTGGAGGTTCCTATTGAAAGCCAGCGAGGGGAACTCCAGATATTGATAGGAGCCGGCGAAGGCCTGGAACCGGGGGCTCCCGCGGGGCCGCTGGCAGAGCGGGTGAAGGTGGAAATGGCGGCTCCTGTGGGTGCAGACAATATAGATGACCTGGGCCGCCTGGCAAGCGCCTTGGGCGAAAAGAAAGAAGGAAAACCCTCTCTGGACATTGATTTGGAGGTGCTTCGCGCCCTGCCCTGGTTATTGAGGGAGTCAAACTGGAAAGTGGAGGTGCTGCTTGGTGAGACAGGCGTAGAGAGGCAGGTCTTTGATGTCTGGCCCTCCTCTGGGAAAAAGGCGGTTTACGGTTTGGCAATTGATGTCGGAACAACCACGGTCGTCGTTCAACTCCTTGACCTGGACAGCGGTGCCCTGGTAGGAACGGCCGCAGGGTTGAATGATCAGATTGCCTTTGGCAATGATGTGATTTCCCGCATCGTCGCCAGCGAGCAGCGACCTGGGGGTATTGCTGAACTCCAGCGGGCCATCCGGGAGACCATCAACCGGCTGATAGAGGAATTGCTGGCCAAACATCAACTGGAAAGAGCGCAGGTGATTTGCGCCTGCTGCGCGGGAAATACGGTAATGACCCAGTTTCTCCTGGGGATAAAGGCGGAGGCGCTGCGGAGAGAGCCCTATGTGCCCGCGGCGCGGCATTTTCCGGTGGTGAGGGCAAGGGAAATTGGACTGGGCCTTCATCCCCGCGGGCCGCTGTGGCCTTTGCCGTGCACGAGCAGTTATGTCGGGGGGGACATCACCGCAGGGGTGCTCGCCACAGGCATGGATGAGGCCGAGGCGATTGGTGCCTTGATTGACCTGGGCACGAACGGGGAAGTGGTAGTCGGCGGCAAGGATTGGCTGGTGTGTGCCTCCTGCTCAGCAGGGCCCGCCTTTGAAGGCTCCGGGATAAAGCACGGGATGTTCGCCGGCCCCGGGGCAATAGAACGAGTAGAATACGACCCCGCGGTGGATGAAGTTCGCTATCACACTGTCGGAGGGGGAAAGCCGCGGGGAATCTGCGGCTCCGGCCTGGTGGATGCCTTGGCCAGCCTGCTGCGCGCCGGGGTAATAGATAGGGCGGGGCGGATTGACCTGGGCCGGCCCACTCCCCGGGTGAGGGTAGCAGAGGAGGAACCGGAATTCGTTCTCGTCTGGGGTGAAGAGGTGGGTCGGGAGGAAGACATTGCCCTGACGGAGAGCGATATTCACAACCTGATTCGCTCCAAGGCCGCGGTATATGCGGGCCTTTCCGTGCTCTTGAAGCGAGTCGGGATGAAGCCCGGCGATCTTGAGCGGCTGCTGGTGGCGGGGGCCTTCGGGAATTACCTGGATGCGGAGAATGCCGTCAATATCGGGCTGCTGCCAGATTTGCCCCTGGAGAGAATCAGGTTTGTCGGCAACACTTCGGTAGCGGGGGCGAGGAAGGCGCTGCTTTCCTCCTTGATGAGAGAGAAGGCGGGAGAGATTGCCGCAAAGATGGCCAATTTTGAGTTGAGCCTGGAAGCGGATTTCATGGAGGCCTATGTCGCCGGGCTTTTCCTGCCTCATACGGAGGCTGCTCTCTTTCCTTCGGTGATTGAGAGACTCGCCTGAATGGAGGGGCGCCGAAAAAATGAAAACGCTCTACATAGTCTCCACTTCTGCCTATGCCGGCAAATCCCTGGCCGCCCTCGCCATTGCCCTTCACCTGCGGGAGCAAGGGCTGCGGGTGGGATATTTCAAGCCTCTGGGGAGCCTCGCCGTCCGCCTCGGCAAGGAGACCAGCGACGAAGACGCGCTCTATATCGCCGAACACATCGGCGCCTCTGCCGCTCCCTCTGACCTCTGCCCAATCATTCTCAATGATGACCTCATTTCCCGCGCCTGCGCGGGGAAACTGGAATTATTGGAGGAGAGGGTTCGCGCCGCCTTTCGCCGCCTCTCAGCGGGAAAAGAGGTAATGATCGTCGGGGGCATTGGCGACCTCGCCCGCGGCGCACTGGTGGGGCTATGTGCCTCCACCGTGGCAAAAACCCTGGAGGCGAGCGTGCTCATCGTGGCGCGCTACCAGGGGGATTTCTCAGTAGAAGATGTACTGGTGGCCCCCTCCCTTCTCGGAGAAAGGCTTCTGGGAGTAATCTTCAACTGCGCCTCCGCCGAGGCCCATGAACATCTGCGAAGGGTGATTTCTCCCTGTCTGGAGGAGAAAGGAATTGCCGTATTCGGCATTGTGCCTGAGGATGACACCCTGCGGGCTATCTCCGTGCGTGAGTTGGCGGAGGGGCTGGGTGCAAAGGTGCTCTGCGGGGAAAAAGGGCTGGATGGTCTGGCGAAACATTTTCTGGTGGGGGCGATGGGGCCGCAGAGCGCGGCAAAATACCTCCAGCAGGTGGAGGACAAGGTTGTGGTTACTGGAGGGGACCGGCCTGACATCCAGTTGGCCGCCCTGCAAACCTCCACGCGGGGGCTGGTGTTGACAGGGGGGCTGCACCCCTCGGCGGTGATATTGAAGAGGGCGCGGGAATTGGGGGTTCCGATGTTGCTCGTCGGAGTGGATACCTTTACAGTCGTGGAGGAGATGGAACGGCTGCGAGGGCGGATGCGAGTGAGGGGGAAGGCAAAGGTGGCGCGGGCGCGAGAGTTATTTGCCGAACATGTAGATATAGAGCGGCTCCGTAGCGCTCTGGGCGTATAGAGGGAGGAAGACCGAATGGGTTTTGAGATTCCAGTGGAGAAATGGGCGAGCGCGGTGAATACTGTGACCCTGGGGGCGACAAGCGCCGAAGGAGGCACTCGCACCAGCACGGTTACCATAGGCGGTGCAGCCACATTGCCCTTCCTGCATTTTGAGGGGGAGATTCCCCACCCGCCGGTGATTGCCATGGAAGTGCTGGATATGGAGCCCCAGGGCTGGCCGGAGGTGCTTTCTGCTCCCTTTGCGGGTGTATTGAACGATCCCTCCGCCTGGGCGAAGAAGTGTGCGGAGGAGTTCGGAGCGGAAATGATTTGCCTGCGGTTGGCGAGCGCGCATCCCGATTCTCTAAACACCGGCCCGGAAGAGGCGGCAAAGGTGGTGAAGAAGGTGCTCGGAGCGGTGGGAGTGCCGCTCATCATCTGGGGCTGCGGCCAGGCCGACAAGGACAATGAAATCATGCCCCGGGCGAGCGAGGCCGCGCAAGGAGAAAACTGCCTTCTGGGAACCGCGACCCAGGATAACTATAAGACCATCACCGCGGCCTGCCTGGCCGATGGGCACAAACTCATCACCGAGGCCCCGATTGACATAAACATCCAGAAACAGGTCAATATCCTGGTGACGGAAATGGGGCTGGAGGCGGGGCGCATCGTGATGTTCCAGGCGACGGGGGGTCTCGGCTACGGGATGGAATATGCCTATTCCATCATGGAGAGGACGCGGCTGGCGGCCCTGGGCGGAGATAAAATGCTCTCCATGCCGATGCTGGCCGTGGTGGGGCCGGAGGCCTGGAAGGCGAAGGAGGCGAAGGGCCCGCAGGCGGAGTTTCCGGAATGGGGCCCGGAGAAAGAACGCGGCCCCCTCTGGGAGGCGATGACCGCGAACTGCTTCCTGCACGGGGGAACAGACCTTCTGGTAATGTGGCATCCCAAGGCCGTGGAGTTGGTGAGGGGAACCATCACAGGACTCATGAGAAAGGTCGCAGTCTGACATAAACCCTGAACCCTGAAGCAAGAGGTACAAACAATGTATGTCATCGGCGAGCGAATCAACGGGATGTTCAAGGAGGTGCGCGCGGCCATTCAGGAGCGAAATGAGCAGGTCATCCAGAACCTGGCGAAGGCGCAGTTGCAGGCGGGGGCAAATGCCCTGGATGTGAATGTGGGGCCGGCGGCCGCAGAACCGCTGGAGGCGATGGTTTGGCTGGTGAAGACAATCCGGGCGGTTAGCCGGGCGCCGCTGGCGATTGACACCACCAGGGCGGAAGTGATGGAGGCCGGCCTGGCGGAGGCAGGCCCCGGCTCTATCATCAATTCCACCTCTGGCCAGCAGGAGAGACTCGCCCTCTTTTTGCCCCTGGCGCAGAAATACGAGGCAAGTGTGATCGGCCTCACCATTGACGAGAAGGGCATTCCCCGCGACGGCGCGGGAAGAACGGAAATCGCCCTTCGCATCGTCGCCGCCGCGGCCGAACACGGCCTTGAGATGGAGCGGCTTTATCTTGACCCGGTGATTCTGCCGGTGAATGTGACCCAGCCAACACCGGGGCATGTCCTCTCCGCTCTGCGAGAAGTGAGGCTGCTTTCTGATCCGCCGCCAAAGACCGTCCTCGGCCTGAGCAATATCTCACAAGGGACAACACAGCGCAGCCTCATCAATCGCACCTATCTGGTGATGGCGATTGCCGCAGGGCTGGACGCGGCCATCATGGACCCCCTGGATGAGGAATTGATGAACGCTGGAATCACCGCTGAACTCCTGCTCAACAAACAAGTCTATTGTGATGGCTATCTGAAGGCCTATCGCTCCTCCGTCTTGCGGTGAGCGCAGCCGAACCGTGCAGAGGGCCTAAGGTGCGGGTTGAAGTCATCCATATCGGCGGCCTTTATCCAGAGCGCGTAATTGCAACCCTGGAAAGGAAATCTCCCGGCAGCATCACCGCTTACCAGGTGCCTTCCGCACTGCCGCTGATAGTGGATGAGCCGGCCGAGTTCCTGCCCGCGCAACTGGGAAATGCGGAGGTGATCGTCGCCATAAACCTCCATCAGGACTTGCTGCTGGAGATTCCTCACCTTGTCAGGGGAAAGGCGACAAAGGCGCTCATCGCCCCCCTGGAAGACCCCTCCTGGATACGCCCGGGCCTTCAGCGCCAGGTGACCGCGGCCTGTGCGGAGGCGGAAATAGAGACCGCCTTTCCCAAGCCTTTCTGTTCCCTTGTGCCAGCCACCCCGGTGATTGCAGAGTTCTGCCGCATCTACCAGGTGGGCCGGCCGGAGTTCAAGATCGCGGTGCGAGAGGGGCGCATTGCCGCGGTGGAAATGATTCGCGGCTCTCCCTGTGGGTTGACCAAATCTGTAGCAGATAAACTCGTCGGCATGAACCTCTCCGAGGATATCGTGAAAGAGGCGGGAATCCTGCATCACTCCTATCCCTGCCTGGCAAGCATGGCGACAAACGAAGACACCGGCGATACCCTCATGCACCATTCCGTATTTATGCTCAGAGATGCCGTTGCCGCGGCACTGGGAAAATCCGTTGAGCGTGGCTAGGCCCCTTTCAGTGGCCGCCATGGCGGCCGCCAGAGGCGGCCTAGCCATTGAGCGTTCAGCGCTTGGAAACGCTCAACGAACAACGCAGAACGCACAACGAACATATGAAAATCGCTATTGCCGGAAAAGGAGGAACTGGCAAAACCACCCTCAGCGCGGGCCTTTGTCTTTCCTTTGCAGAAGAAGGCAAGCGAGTGCTGGCCGTGGATGCGGATTCCAACAACTGCCTCGGCTATGCCCTGGGTTTTCCCCAGCAGGTGCTGGAAAGGGTGGCGCCGCTTTCGGAGATGAAGGAAGACCTCCGCAAGCGGGCAGGGGCTGCGGATAGCGGCGGCTATTTCCTGCTTTCTCCGGAAGTCAGCGACCTGTTGGACAAGCACGCGGTTGAATATAACGGAATAAGGCTGCTGGTGATGGGGACAATCAGCGAACCCGGGGGAGGCTGCGTATGCCCGGAGAGCGTGGTGCTAAGGGCCTTGACGCGGCACCTGGTGGGCCGCGAGGAGGTCGTCATCTTGGACCTGGAGGCCGGCATAGAACACCTGGGCCGGGGAACGGCGAGACATGTTGACTGGCTGGTGATTATGGTGGAGCCAAATGCTGCGAGTATGCGCACTGCCCAGCGAATCGCAGGTCTCGCAAAAGGGCTGGGAATCCCTAAAATCGGAATCGCGGCAAATCGGGTCAAGAGAGACGAAGAGAAAGAAGAAGTTTTCCACGCCTTGCCGGGTTTGCCTCTTCTTGGCGCGATTCCTTATGATCTTGCCCTGGAAAACACCTCGTTTGTGCCATGGGAGAATGATGAAGTTTTTCGTCGCGCGATTAGCGAGATCAAGGCCGGGTTGATGAGATTGTAGGGCGGGGCTGCCACGCCCCGCCAAGAAGTTTCTCCTCTGCGGAAGATGGGCAAGATAATCGCCATAACCGGCAAAGGGGGGACGGGGAAAACTACTGTTGCAGCACTGGCGGTGCGTCTCCTGGCGGAGCGCGGGCAGGGAGCGGTGCTGGCGGTTGACGCCGACCCTAACAGCAATCTGGACGCGGCGCTGGGGGTGAAGGCAACTGACAGCGTGGGAAGCATCCGCGAGGAGGCGCTGGAACGGATAACCAGTTTGCCCGGGGGAATGACGCGAGCACAGTTCCTGGAATACCGGCTGCGGGAGTGCCTGGTAGAGGCGGAAGGCTTTGACCTGCTCGCCATGGGCCGGCCGGAAGGGCCGGGGTGTTATTGCTATGCCAACAGCATTTTGCGCACCTGTGTTGACCGGCTCAGCAATTCCTATGCCTACACGGTGATGGACTGTGAAGCCGGCCTGGAACATATCAGCCGCCGCACCACCCGGGACATGGATTTGCTGGTAGTGCTGACAGACCCCACCATGCGCGGACTGGAGACCGCTTTTCGCGTCCTGGAGTTGGTGAAGGAACTGCGCAGCAGGGTGGCCGAAAACCGCCTTCTCATCAATCGTCTGAGCGGCCCGATTCCGCCTGCGCTTGAGGCTGCGGCCGCGCGGCGCGGAGTCAACATCTGGGGGAGGCTTGCGGAGGATGAGGAGATAAAGCGCCTGGACGCGGAAGGAAAGCCCCTGGTTGCAGTATCTTCCGGGAACCCCGTGCTTCTGACCATCAGAGAACTGCTGGATTCTTCCTTCTGAAGAAGCGGCAGGAAGTGTGTTTCCGCCCAACGAAGTTAGAGCAGAAAGCAACTGGGCAGTCAATTTCCACAGGGAGCATTCGGATGGCTGATACCATGAAGGCGGTTGTGCTCCACAAGGCCGGGGACCTGCGTCTGGAGGAGGTGCCGTGTCCGGGGCCGCCAGCGGCTGAGGAAGTGAAGGTGCGGGTGCGCAGCGTCGGGGTGTGTGGCAGTGATGTCCACTATTTCCAGCACGGCCGCATCGGCGACTTCGTTGTGGAGAAACCGATGCTCCTGGGGCATGAATGTGCCGGCGAGGTTGTTGAAGTGGGAAGCGCGGTGTCCGGACTGAGGCCTGGTGACCGCGTGGCAATGGAGCCGGGGATTCCCTGCCGCAAGTGCCCACTCTGCAAACAGGGCAGATACAACCTGTGCCCGGAGGTGCGCTTCTGGGCTACTCCTCCGATAGACGGCTCGCTTGCTGAATATGTGCTGCATCCGGCCGATTTCTGCTACCTGCTGCCAGAAGGAATGAGCACCGCGGAGGGGGCAATGATGGAGCCGCTGGCCGTGGGGGTTCATGCCTGCAATCTCGCCGGCATACGCGGCGGAGATTCGGTGGCTGTGCTGGGGGCCGGCCCCATCGGGTTGCTCGCCATGCAGGCCGCCCTGGCGCAAGGAGCCACCACTGCTATCGCCGCGGATATCAGCCCGGCGCGGCTGGAGGTCGCCAGATCGCTTGGCGCCACCCATATAATATCACCGCAGAAAGAAGACGCGGCTGAACGGATAATGCAGGCTACCAACGGCCGGGGTGTAGATGTGGTGCTGGAATGCAGTGGAGCCGCCCAGGCCATCTCTCAGGCGGCGGATTTTCTCCGCCGCGGCGGCAGCATCGTCTGGATCGGCATGCCCCACCCCGTGGTGGTTCCCCTTGACTTGGTCAAGATAGAGGTGAAAGAGGCGCGGACCTGTGGAGTCTTCCGCTATGCTAACGCCTACCACCGCGCCATTGAGTTGGCCGCCGCGGGCCGTATCAAACTGGCTCCGCTCATCTCTGCTCATTACTCCCTGGAGGATGCCGTGGAGGCAGTGAAGGAGTGTGCCTCCGGCGCCGCGGAACGGCTCAAGGTCGTGATTGACTTATAGACTGATGCCCGGGGGGCGGAAAGGAGCGAGGAAATGGAATTCCCCAGTTTCTCCCTTGAGGGAAAGCGCGCCTTAGTTACTGGAGCCAGCCAGGGGATAGGGCAGCATATTGCCATCACTCTGGCAAATGCCGGCGCCGACCTTTTCCTGACCGCGCTGGAGGAGGCGGGGTTGGAGGACACTGCCGGAGCCATTCAACAGATGGGAGGCAAGGCGGAAATCTTCGTTGCCAATCTCGCCGATCCCGGCGGTGTCCGTGCCGTCGCCGATGAGGCGCTCAAGGAAGGCCGGCAAGTCAATATCCTGGTCAACAACGCAGGCATCAGCATTCCGGAAGCGGCCTTGGATACGAAGACCGAGCACTGGGACCTTGCCTTGCAGGTGAACCTGCGCGCTCCCTTCTTGCTCAGCCAGTTGATAGGCGCGCGCATGATTGAACAGGGCGGCGGAAAAATCATCAACATCTCCTCCCAGGCGGGCCTCGTTGGCCTGGCCGACCATGCTGCTTACTGTGCCTCCAAAGGAGGACTCATCCTGCTCACAAAGGTGCTGGCGATTGAATGGGGGCCGCACAACATCCAGGTCAACGCGGTTGCGCCCACGGTGATAATGACCCCCATGGCCGCCAGGGCCTGGGCGGATGAGAAGAAGCGAAATGCCATGCTGGCGAAAATCCCCCTGGGACGCTTCGGCCAGCCAGTGGATGTCTCCGGCGCAGTGCTCTTCTTCGCCTCTCCTGCCTCTGACCTGATTACCGGAGAGGTGCTGGCAGTTGATGGAGGATACACCGCACAGTGAGGATGACGACCATAGACCAAGACGGCGAGACGGTGTGCTCTGGAATGGCTCTTATGGGATGGGCAACTGATAGGCACGGAGGCAGGTGATGCTAGCCGGCAAAAGAACAGAATGAGCCGCGCCCACATGCCCCCGTTCCGGGCGGGGCAACGCCCGTCCACAGCAAGGGCTTCTCCCCAGGTCTCAGAAAGATAACTAGGTCTCCGTCTGAGTCTGGTCGGGGGGGAAGGTGTGTCTGAGTTTCTCCAGGTCTGCGCCCTGGAGGAAGACGGAGAGAGGTTGTGCCATTCTTGTTGCTATCAGGCGAATGACGCAGGCCTCTGCCTTCTCATCATAGAGAGCGCAGGTGTGGGTGCACATCTCTCGGGGAGAAGTGGTGCGACCCACCTCGTGACCGCTTGGCGCAGCCGAGGCCTTGAAGGGACAGGTCTTATGAGTGATTTCCTTGTCCGGACCGATAGGCATGGTTGTCCCCCTCCGGGGATCGCCGCCTGCGGTAATCCCACGGAAGATTAGATTTCGTCGCAGACTGATGGACTTCCTGCTCATCTGAGTTGAAAAACAGGGAAATCTTTCCAGGTTCTGTCAGCCCACAGGCGCGGAGAACTGTAGCAAACAAGAATTGCGTTGCCCTGTCAATCTGCCATTTCACTTTCCCTGCGGGGGAGGATAAGGCAGAAGCGGAGGTGGTATCACATGAGGCCGCTGCTCGTTCTTCTTGTCGCATTTTCCATCTCCTTCGGGGGACAGTTCCTTTCTCGCTGGCTGGCCCGCCAGATGAACCTGAGAAACAGACGGGCGCAGGCGCTCTCCGGTTTGGCGCTGAGCCTCGGCATAGGCCTGCCGCTCTGGGTCTATCCGGGGGGATTGCCCGAGACGAGGGCCTTCCTGCGGATTCTCGCCGCGGCC
>Ga0315314_1002800_pt1 | contig 14138 bp, 17 predicted proteins | sample TDP9_MG_FD_203631 | JGI IMG/M metagenome (GOLD analysis project Ga0315314, IMG submission 203631) | Freshwater sediment microbial communities from Lake Towuti, South Sulawesi, Indonesia - TDP9 | ecosystem: Environmental > Aquatic > Freshwater > Lake > Sediment | place: Indonesia: South Sulawesi...
GAACCTTCCTTTCTCAAAGGTCCTGGTGGGCCGGGAGGGACTCGAACCCTCGACCTTCCGCGTGTGAGGCGGACGTCTTGGCCAGACTGGACCACCGGCCCCGATTCTAAATGACAAGTGCTGGCGTGTTCTTAAAAGTAGTTCTCTCATAGAGTATGGTGAGAGAATTGATTCAACAGCTAAGCGCAACTTTCTCTATGGTTGCGAGATGCTCTAGAACGAATGAGGTAGGCGTATGCGTAGCGACCGCTATTCCAGCTGTAGGCAGTGTTGTTCCTTACGCGGAGACAGGTGTCGGCGCGATTGCAACTCAAGCGTTGACTAACGTAATCTATGGAACTCGGGGGATAGAACTCTTGAGATTAGGTCTCTCACCGCAGGAAGCGTTGGATAAAATATTGAGAGAAGATCCTGAAAGAGAGTCAAGGCAAGTGATAATGATCGATGCTCACGGTAGAACTGCAGCCTTCACAGGCAAAGCGAATGTAGATTGGAAAGGACACTTGATAGGCGACAATTATGTCGTCGCAGGCAATATGCTTGTGCGGGCGCAGGTTATCCAAGCGATGGCTGAAGCGTTCGAAACCAGTGGAGGAGAACTTGAAGAGAGATTGCTGAATGCTCTTGAAGCGGGACAGAAGGCTGGAGGCGATAAGAGAGGCAAACGATCCGCAGTCCTCCTTGTGATGAAGCGTCCTGAGTACAAAGGGATTAGACCCTTCATCGACTTGAGAGTCGACTATCATGAAGACCCGGTGAAAGAATTGCGAAGAATCTTTAAAGCCTACAAAGCTTGGAGCGTCTGATCTTAAGAGAGCTGACAGGATGTATGCCAGTTTTCGTTGTACAAGCCCATAAGGCTCGTCGAGCAGGGTTACACTACGACTTCAGGCTTGAAGTGGATGGGATTCTAAAATCATGGGCTTTTCGGAAAGAACCTCCAGTGGACCTTGGAGTGCGTAGGCTCGGTATCCCTCAAGTCGATCACGAGATGTCTTACGCATCTTTCGAGGGCGAAATAGCTGGCGGGTACGGTGCGGGAACTGTTGAGATTTGGGATAGAGGGGAGTACGAGTTGATCGAGTTGAAACCTGAGAAGAAGATCGAGTTCGAGTTGAAGGGCCAGCGGCTGAAAGGCAGATACATAATGGTGAATACGGATAGAGGCTGGCTACTGTTCAAACGGAGGAAGCAGTAGAACCAGAGCTGCATGCTCTAAATCGCGTTCTTTGGGAAGCTATCACTGCGACAGCTGTCAAGATGAAGGCTAAAGCTGTCGTAACGTTGAGGGTGAACTCTGGTATCACAGATGTGCTCATCTCTTGATACCAGCCTAATGGATCATGCTGCCAAATTCCTTCCTTCAAATAGTGGACGTCTGCACGTAGATGCCAGCTCATCTGTGCGGAAGGCGCGCTTACATTCAAAATGTAGATTTTCAAGCCTTTTCCGGAGAGAGTCTCTTCTCTTGACGCGACATAGAAAGACGCAGTGTAGTCCCAAACTCCTACCCGAACAGTCGTAGGCAGGCTGAAGACGTACTGGATTGAGATAATAACTGTGAAGGGTTTTTCCAGTTCAACTTCTGCTGGAAGATCAACAGTTTTGATCTGCGCTTTGAACGTCAATTCTTGAGTAAGAGCCTGAACGTATAACGTGTGCAATACATCCGCCAGATAGTTCACAGCAAGGTTCAGCGATTCGCCGCATCTATTCTTGAAAGTCGATTTGTTCCAGTTATAGTTCTGGTCCATCCAGAGGCAAGTCAAGTCGCCGTCAAAATCGAATGTAGTATCATAAGCAAGGTTCTTGGCCGCATCGTATGCTGAGATTGTTCCAAGTTCTCTATCGAAGATCAAGTATGAATTGAACTCAGACTCATAATTCGATGTTCGTTTACTCACATACTCTTCGTAGTCGCTATGGTGATGTTCAGCACCCCAAGGAGTTCCAGCACCCATGACGTGGCCGAAAGATGCCAGATCAACTATGTAGTGGCTCATTACTCCAGCATACTTGGCTGCGTCTGCCAAGCCTCCGGCTTTCAAAGATTCTAGTGCTTCGCTATATGATGCGGATGCTCTGACAGCTGAAGAATCATCGATCATAACTTGACTTTCGTCATAGTAGACATGGTGTTTGCCTGTGTCGCCTATTCCGTCCTTTGCTTGACTATTGTCAGGCAACTCCGTTCCATATAGATACAGGTTCAGGTTGTCGAGTATGTACTGCTTCTCCTCTTTCGGCATCCAATCTAGGGCGTGATGAGCAATCCAATCATGAGTTCCGTAGTCGGGACTTGAAGGATTACTGCTGAAGCCTCCATTGCCCCAGGCAGCGACGCTAGATACACTTGCAACAGACCACAGTATCATACAGAGCAGAATCGATACGACGTATCTTTCGATAGGATACCTCAAAGACGAACGTCCTGCTATCCGATTTTCTTGGCGCTCATTTTATCTCTTGGAAGCTGAGAATAAAAACATAGTAGCGTTGGAACTGGATCAAGACAACAATCTTAGGTTGAGAACGCCGTGCCTCCTAACATAAGCCAACCCAGGTATCCGAGATTCATAACTGCACAGGCCGAGCCTTTTGATCCTATCAAACTCGCGGAGGAGACTGAGAAGATCGTCTGTAGGGGAAATGAAAGGAAGTACACGGACTTCTATGCGACAGGCGTCTATAAAGGAATCGCTACAGGGTACGCTGTGGGCTGCTCACTAAGATGTATCTTCTGTTGGTCAGATTGGTCTCGAGATTATCCTGAAAAGTATGGAAGCTTCTACTCGGCCGAGGAAGCGTACAGGAAACTTGAATCTGCAGCTCGAAGAAGCGGCGTAGAGAAGCTTCGTATCTCGGGTTCAGAACCGACGATCGGTAAGGATCATCTACTATCTCTGCTAGAACTTGTTGAGAAATCGAAGTTCTCGCTCTTCATCTTAGAGACGAATGGGATGTTATTCGGCTTCGACACAGACTATGTAGAGAAGATTTCGAGATTCAAAAAGCCGCATATAAGAGTCTCGCTAAAAGCTGGAACGCCTGAAGGATTGAGGGACAGAACGGGAGCAATGGAATCAGCATTCGAACTTCCCTACAAAGCCATCAAGAACCTTCAAGACTACAGCGTGAGCTTCCATGTAGCAGCGATGACGGACCCTAGATTAATGCCTTTAGATGAGAGGAAGCGCCTGATGCAGAAACTTCGCGATATAGATCTTCGCTTAGTAAGAAATCTTGAAGAAGAGGTGGCCGACCCTTACCAGACAACAAGAGCACGCCTAGAAGCAGCAGGTGTCCAACTGAAATGGGCATAAACCCAATAATACTAGCAAGAGCCTTCAGAACCTCACAGTGAGGCCCACAAATGAAACGAGAATATCCTAAGCTACCGATGGTCGCGGTCGGCGCAGTAGTCAAGAAAGGCAACTCAGTCGTCTTGGTGAAGCGTACACATGAACCTGGGAAGGGATTCTGGTCGATTCCTGGCGGGCTGGTCGAACTCGGCGAGCCTGTTAAAGATTCGGTGAAACGTGAGGTTAGAGAGGAAACTGGCCTAGAGGTCGAAATAGACAAGCTGATCGATGTGATTGACAACATAGTCTACGACAGATCTAGGAGACTGAAGTTCCACTACGTCTTGATCGACTTCCTAGTCCATCCAGTGGGAGGAGAACTTCAAGACGCCTCGAAAGCGAGGTGGATAAAGGCTGGAGAACTTTCCCAGTACAGGCTTACGAAGACAGCGACTAAACTCTTTCAAGAGATAGGGTTCATGTAGAATCTTAGGCCGGCGGCAAGTGGGAGAGATGCGAGCCAACGAGCCAACTCGAACGCTGATCCGAGAACTAGGAGAAAGGTTCTCGAAGAAACTTGGAATAGATCTGGAAACCAAAAAGTCTTCCGAGATCTTCAAATGGTTCTTCGCCTCAATCCTCTTTGGAGCAAGAATAACAGAGAAGATCGTAGTCAATACTTATCGAGAGTTCGAGGCGAGGAATCTTCTCACACCGAGCGAGATCCTGAAGATAGGATGGGACGGGCTCGTCGAAGTACTCGATGAAGGAGGCTACGTTCGCTACGACTTCAAGACAGCGACCAAACTTCTCGAAGTAATGGGAGCGCTTGAGAAGAGATACAAGGGAGACTTGAACAACCTTCACAAAGCGGCTTCAAACTCCCGAGACATAGAAGAGATGCTGACGAGCCTCGGTAAAGGCATAGGACCTGTGACCGTCAGCATATTCCTCCGAGAGTTGAGAGGCATATGGGAGAAAGCAGATCCGATGCCTCAAGAACTGGTTATACAAGCCTCAAGGAACCTCGGCTTCACTAAGCTCGCTGGAAAGGACGAGAGGGAGAGGTTACTCATACTCAAACGGTTGAAAGATGTTTGGAGACAAAGCGCAATCAAGAAAGGTAGCTTCATCGATCTTGAAGCCGCCTTGGTGAGGCTAGGAAGAGACTTCTGCCGAAAGAAGAGATGCATGACCTGCCTTGTAAGAGTTCGCTGCGAACACCCGCATCGCGTTAATGTCTAGCAGCTAGCTTCGATCAAAGCCTAGTGAAGACGACTGTTTCCTGAAGGATTGATTTGCATCCGTAACGAGGGGCATCATCAAACTGAGATAGGGGCAGTTCTCTTGAAGTGGCTTCGTACAGCTTTCGAGGCTGGCGATTTACAAGTTGGAAAGCAGTGTTGGCTTGAGCTTCATTATGATGGGCTGCACAAGAAATGGTACGGAGGTATCCCAGTCAAAGTAGAGTGGCCGCGAAAGCGGAAACCACATCAGCTCATGGAAATCTGCGGCTGTATTAGATCAAGATGTGTTTTGCTTTTATTTGCTTTACGCTGGCTAGAGCCTCGTCTGTGGTTAACAGCTCGCTCTTCTTTAGGAATGGTGGAGAAAACTAGTCTCTATAGTCTATTCTCTCATAAGCGATATGCCGCGTATTCGATGCCAGTAGACATATTAAGCGCGAATTCATCTCTGGAAGATTGCGGTGCCGAATCATTCTCACAAGCGGAAGTGTATAGGTTGTGGACAATTGAGATCAGTATTGGCAAATCCAAGATTCAACTGGTTCAAGGAGATATAACAGATCAGGAGGCGGAGGCCATAGTTAATGCTGCAAACCCCAGCCTCATGGGGGGCGGCGGAGTAGATGGAGCGATCCATCGGAAGGGTGGACCGAAGATCCTTGAGGAGTGCAAGAAGATTCGGAATACCGAGTGGCCAGACGGCCTCCCAACAGGAAAGGCGGTTATCACATCAGGGGGCAAATTGAAGGCTCGATACGCTATTCACACCGTAGGGCCTATCTGGCGTGGAGGGAACCGCGACGAGCCTAGGCTTCTCTCAGATGCCTACTGGAACTCCTTAGAGTTGGCTGTAAGTAAAGGGCTGAAGACGGTAGCCTTCCCGTCCATAAGTACAGGGGCGTACGGGTACCCAGTAGAGAAAGCAAGTCGAATCGCACTTGAGACGGTCAAGAGTTTTCTTGAGGAGAGAGATGGCTTAGAAGAGGTCAGATTCGTCCTTTTCAGCAAGTCGGATCTGGAAACATACAAAGACGCGATCAAAGAGATACTCTGATGGCCGAGATGGAGGATGCCTACTCGTCAGGAGAGTATTTGGTTGGCTGAGGCTCTTGTTGCTAGAAGAATTCGTGAAGTAGTCAGATTTCGGAGAGGAAGAGGCTTCTCACTCGCCGAATTGAAGGAGTGCGGATTGACTGTCCTAGAAGCCAGAAAGAAGGGGCTGAGAGTCGATGAGCTTAGAAGGACGAAGCATGAAAAGAACATTGAGGCTTTGAAGACATGGCTTGGGAGCCAAGCGAAGCCCAAACCCGACTACGCTACCGATAATGTTGAGAAGTCTTAGTAACCTTTGAATGCCTGATCTCCTGCGCGGATACATCCATTTAATGTCGAAGGAGATCGAATTTCCCTTTCGGAATCTGTGAAGAAGGTAGAGAGCGGCCACTCCTATCCAAGTCTGTATGATCGAAGATAGACACAGAACTTCAATCTTCTACGCGTATGGAAGATGCTAGAATAATAGATGTCATGGAATAGAACCCAACCACTGCCAAACAAAAAACTAATAAGTTTAAGACAGGCAAAACGGGCAAAATGCTTGGGGAGTCTAGAATGACCAGTTTTCCGGAGGTTTCTCCAGATTCAATCCGCCTAGGCTGGATTGGAACAGGTGTTATGGGAAAATCGATGTGCAAGCATATTCAAGATGCGGGTTACAAGATCTCAGTTTATAACAGAACAAGGTCGAAAGCTGAGGAGCTTCTTGCGAAGGGCGCTACATGGGCTCAGTCGCCTAGAGAAGTTGCGAAAGGATCGGACATAACCTTCACTATCGTAGGTTACCCGAAAGATGTTTACGATGCCTATTTCGGGGAGCAAGGAATCCTTGCTGGAGCCAAGAAGAATTCCATAGTAGTCGATATGACTACAAGCCAGCCTTCTCTTGCACGAGAAATCTACCAGAAGGCTAAAGAGAAAGGTGTCCATGCGGTAGACGCACCTGTTTCAGGAGGAGATGTCGGTGCCCGTGAAGCCAAACTTTCGATTATGATCGGGGGAGATAAAGATGTGGTTGAATATCTTCATCCTCTATTTCAGCTTATGGGAAGAAATACTACCTATATGGGGCCGGCTGGCGCTGGTCAACATACCAAGATGTGTAACCAAATACTGATCGCCACAACAATGATTGGAGTGGTCGAGAGCCTTCTTTACGGGTATAAGGCTGGACTAGATCTCGATGAAGTTATCTCGGCTATCGGTTCCGGAGCCGCAGGATGCTGGTCAATCAACAACCTTGGGCCTCGAATTGTTAAGAGAAATTTTGACCCAGGATTCTTTGTAGAGCACTTCGTAAAAGATATGGGAATTGCCTTGGAAGAAGCTCGAAGAATGAGCCTCGCACTACCCGGCTTGGCTCTAGCTCACCAGCTCTACGTAGCCCTTATAGCACAGGGAAAAGGTAAACTGGGTACACACGCTTTAGCCTTGGCCCTCGAGCAGTTGAACAATTTAGAAATGAAAAAGAAAGAATGAACTGCCGAGTTCGGCTCAAGTATCGCGACAAGAGTTAATGACCTTTTCTCCTCTTTTTCCTGTATCATCAGGTCTATGCGAGCGACTTCAGGTTCATTCCCAGCCAAGGCTTCTTCAAACCTAAGAAGTCTTTGATTACGTGAACAGTTATCCAGATCGCGGCAAAGCGCACTTGAATAGGCTTGCCTAGAACGACTTAGACCGTCATGACTTTACACTCGATCTTGATAGTCAGCTCCATTATGACTGTGCTTGCACTACTTGCTGACTTGGCGTGAGTTGTGGCCATCAGTACTTTCGTTTCACTTTTCTATTATGCACTGGCAAATGTTTCAGCTCTTAGGCTGAAAACCGATGCTAGACTTTATCCCAGATCTCTGCCAACCGAGGTGGGTTTACGCGCCAGTCATGTTATGGCGTTTGAAAGTTGTCCAAAAGCTAAATAAGAACCACGAGTACTATCCATTCTAGAGGTGTAGTTTATGGCAGAAGTTAAACCGTTATCGGCGGAGATAAGGGAGAGGCTTCCACGGATAATTCTCGACTTCGTCGCCATAATCTTAACCCTGATAGCTGCTTACATTATTCTGCCGATCGCTAATGCCATAAGTTTCAGCATCCCAGCCATCGGTCTGTCTGTTGGTCTTATGATCGCTGTGATCTTCCTCGTGATACTCACAATCCTAGTAGTCCGCATCTTGAGGGACACCGCCGCCATGATACATTTAGGTTCGCATATGCTCTCGAAGGCCGTTCCGGGGCTGGAAGAGCCCCATGTGAACTTGGTTCGCAAGGTTACCCGAGACTTCTTCTTCGTCATCGTAGTCGTGATCCTATTCTATGTAGTCACGCCTTTCATTGTCCTGATTCCCGGGGTGGGTGCTTCACTTGCAGCAGCGATCCCGCTAATCTTAGCGGCGATCGTCGTAATACTTCTCTACGATGCGGGCCGGTTGCTCTACGATGAAATAGCGAAGGCTGTTCACAAGGTCACCGAGAAGGTCGCTTCCGTGGTTGAGGAGTCCGAGAGTAGGTCGAAGAAGTAGGTACGCTGAATGCCGAAGAGCTTCGCGGATGAGATCCGCGACCGCTTGCCTCGCATACTGACGAACCTTGCCACCATGCTGGCAGTAATCTTTTTTCTCTACCTGATTATGCCGATAGCATATGTCACAAGCTATGTTATTCCCGGGGTAGGGCTTACCGGTGGCGTGTTGGTTGGTGTCGGAGCCCTCATCATATCCTTTATAATCGTAGCCCGAATTTACCGCGACCTACAAGGTTTGTCGAATTCTTTCGCGAGTTATGCGGTTGCAAGGAGGAAAGGTCTGACACCGTATAGAAAGGAACGACTCAGAAGTTCACTCGCCGACATCGGAAAGACTGTTTCCCTTCTAATCCTACTGGCACTCATCTCACCGGTTCTCATCATCATTCCTGGAATCGGCGTCGTGGTTGTAACACTACCAATCATCAGCATACTCATCGTAGCACTGTACGGGTGGAAGAGCTGGGAAATCGCCAAGGAAGAACTTGAAAGAATCTTCAAAGCGTTCGCGAAAGGCTTAGCTAAGGCATTCGAGAAATGACAAAATTCGAGTAAAAGCCTGCATAAGAAACCAGTAGTCTTCACCATTTTGGCTCTATGGTACTATTGAAACCTCGCTGAGGGAGAGCCTCATATCTCGATTGTTGAGTTAAATATTTTACCTCCTATTCAACTGCATTTGTGGTAAAAGGTGAGAAGCCCTTGGAAAACGCCGTCGAGGTGAAAGAATTAACTAAATTCTATGGAAGCTTACTTGCGGTCGACCATGTCAGCTTTGAGGTTAAGGACAAAGAAATCTTCGGTTTGTTGGGGCCGAATGGCGCTGGGAAGACAACAACCATCCGCATGATTTGTGGTATGCTTAGGCCGACAAAGGGAACAGCTGTCGTCGCTGGCTTCGATGTCTCTCAAAAACCACAAGAGGTGAAGCGTAGAATAGGCTTGGTCCCCGACATTTCAAACTTGTTCGGAGAGTTGAGCGCTAGAGTAAACCTAGAGTTCATGGGAAAACTATACGGCTTAGACAAGAAGACGCGACGAGAACGCATTGACCAGGTTTTAGAACTCTTTCATTTGAAGGAACGACAGAACGACCCGGTCAAGTATTACAGCAAGGGCATGCATCGACGCCTAACGATTGCTGCAGCGCTCATTCATCAACCCGAAATCCTAGTGATGGACGAACCCACAAGCGGGTTAGACGCTCAAGCAGCGCGTTTGGTGAGGGAGATCACAATCGACCTGAACAAAGAAGGCAGAGCTATACTCTTGACAACACATCAGATCGACGAAGCAGACAAACTCGCGCAGAGAGTGGGCATAATTGACCATGGTCACTTGATCGTGTTGAACACGCCCGAGCAGATCAAAAACAGCACTGAAGGCATGCATGCCTTGGAAATCAAGATTCTGAATGAAGTAGACCAGCAACGGTGGATTCCCATAATAAGTGGGACTGAGTGCGTGGACGACGTATTCTTGGTGGAAGGAAAGATACGGATTCTATCTAAGGACTTGTCGCAGATAATTCCAGCAGTCGTAAATCTCGTGGACAAGCATGGTGGAAAAATTGAAAATATCTCGGTTGCACAACCCACGCTAGAAGATGCCTACATTAATTTAACCGGTAAGAGCGTCCGAGAGGAGCCCATGTCGAAGGAAGAATATCTCCAGAGAAGACTGGCTAGGAGTGGACTCAGATGAAACCGTTAACGTCATTGATGCACGCTGTCTGGATTGCCGAAAACGATCTGCGTCAGTCATTCAAGTCAGTACGCCACGTGGTCTGGAGCCTTCTGTTCCCAATCTTCATGATGTTCACTTTCAGCTTCAGATACGGCGTCACCGAACCCGACGTTCGATTCATAACCTTTCTAATACCCGGCATTGTGGCTATGACCGCCATGTTCGGAAGCATCAATGAAACCATGAGCATAGTGTGGGACAAAACTCTAGGAGTGTTCGACAGAATATTAGCGGCACCAGTCTCATCGACATCAATAATAGTTGGGAAAACAATGTCAGGTGCAGTTATGGGCGTCATAAGCGCGCTTGTGCTGCTCATAATCGGTAGCATGATCTTCGGTGTCTCATTCGTCAACATCAGTTTCGTTCTCTTGATAATCTTGCTCGCGAGTTTTTCTTTCACAGGCATCGGAACAATAATATCAGGTTTGGCGTCTGAGCCCAGAGAGGCCATGATGCTCTCAAATCTGCTCCGATTTCCAATGATGTTCCTAGGCGGCGTATTCTTCCCAGTAGAGGCTATGCCCATGCCGCTTCCATACGTTGCTAGGGCTCTGCCGTTGACATACGCAACCGAAGCCTTGAGAGCAATCGAAATAGGGAACATATCCATAGTCTTCGTCGACTCGATGGTGCTTCTTTTTTACACTATCGGAACCATTTTGTTGGGATCGGAGATACTAATGAGAATCATGACGCGATAATGTAGCTTAGGTTTTTCAAATTGCTCCAAATATACTTTTAAATCAGATGACAGCGTGAGTTCAAAACATTTCTTTTTGCATCACACATAATAGGATGCCGCCCGTCCAACAGCAATCAATTGCGAATCCTTTTTACGCTCCGAGCTCCTGCTTTGTTCGGATCGTGCGCATCAGATCCCCTCGAGTTACGATGCCGAGTAGTCGGCCGCCCTCAACAACTAAGACTCTTCCAACATTATCACGAGCCATTGTATTCAACGCATTCAGGGCGGACACGGTAGGTCTAACCATTACCGTGCGCTCACAGGGAACCATGGCCTCCTTGACGTTCGTCGTCTCCCTCTTCTCCTTGGGGATTGAACGCACGCACTGCAAAGTAATTATGCCTAGTATCTGTCCGTCCTCGACGACGGGGTAACCTCCATGCCGATGAACAAGGAAGTAGTCCGACACAAGTTGTTGAACCGTGATATCAGGCGGGACCGTCAGCACATCTCTGGTCATGATATTTTCAACTGTAACGCCTGACAGTGCCTCGCCCACGAGGGTCTGCCGCATGCTCGCCTCGGCACCGGACCTGATGAACCAACCTAAGAAGACTATCCATACGCCGTCAACAAAGCTTCCAAAAACTATGATAACCAATCCTCCGCCTATCATGAGCGCGGATAGGATATCGCTTACCCGTGTAGCCATCATCGTGGCGCGAAGTAGATTTTTGGTTCGCTTCCAGATGCTTCCCCGGAGGATCCTGCCCCCATCTACGGGAAACGCGGGTAGAAGGTTGAACGCGCCCAAGACGAAGTTAATGAGGGCCCCGTAGCGGAGTGTCGCCGTTACGGCAATAGGCGCTCGAACGAAATCTCCTACAAACCAGAAAGCACCCAAGATCCCGGCTATAAGGAAGCTCATCAAGGGGCCTGCCACGGCCATGCGGACCTCTGAGCTTGGGTCGTGGGGTTCTTCAGTCATTTCGGAGACGCCTCCAAAGAAGAAGAGCGTGATTCGTGCTACAGGAAGCCGATTCTTCTTCGCAATGTAGGAATGTGAGAGCTCATGAATTAGAATGGAGGCAAAAAGGATTATCGCTGAGGCGATGCCGATCCCCCAGTATGTCGCCACATCGAGCCCTGGATATTCGCGAGGCATGTAGCCGTAAGCGAGCGACCAAGCAATCAGAAGGAACACAAACCATAGCGTGTAGTGGATCCTCACCGGTATCCCCATGATCCTCCCAAAGCTAACCGACACAGTCTATTCCCTCATATAGCAAATCTTATTCATTATCACACTCTTACTGGTAACTGAACTCTTAATAATATTTGCAAACTCTTTGACCTTCTCAATGCCTGACCATTGGACGCTGGCTGACAGGTCATCCAGTATGCCTAGGCATACTGTCACTTTCGTGACGTTGGTATCGAAAGAAACATACAGCTGACGAGGGTGGAAGAACTAGATGATCTTGAGGTCCGGATAGTCTCCGACCATCCGCCTTAGGCACACCCAAACCCTCTTTCTTGCCAGTTATTGCCACATGAAGAGATTCAGAGTGCCGTTGGATTGACATTCTCATTACTTGATAGGAAGTTCATAGTGATGCTCAATGACGTGATGGTACTCGTCTGGTAGCATAAGGGAATGGAACGCCCTTTCTATTATTCTCACCAACTCCGCAGGATACAGCAATATCTTTGAAGGTATACAACCCCGTGTCAAACAAATCCGGCTACGCTCATCCTTATCAATGACAGCGGCCTTCGTCTGAAGATTATCCTGAAGTATAGGGTCCAGAATGTTCATCGCAGAGCCAGTGCCTATTACTATCAAGTCGTACTCCTTCATATCAAACACCGTCAATTTCGCAATTATGGAGAAAAGTATGATATCCCCTAAAATACTTGATGCAAGAAACCCAACAAAATACATTGTTTAACATTTTATCGCGAAAAAGTCTCAATGGACCTTGACCACTCTTGTAGACCAAGAGAGACTCGATAGGAAGCTCTGAAGATTGGGAGAGATTCTAGCTAACTAGTAGGTCAAAAAATTGGGGGAGTTCTGAAGGTTCGCCGATACTCTATTAGCCTTCGATCAGAGTCTCGGTGCTCTTCGTTCCTGCAATCGCATGCAGTTTGTTCGATAATGTGCTCAGAGCGTCGTATGATGGTGCTTCGACAAATGCGACGATGTCATATCTTCCACAGACAAAGTAGGCGCTCTTGACCTCAGGGATCTTCTTTACAGCATCCAAGACAGTAGGGCCTTTCGGGGGAACAACTCTAATTAGGACACAAGCTTGCATCTTCAATAACCCCCTAGAAGCCAACTAGAGTCTCAGTAGCCTTGACCCCTGCGACTCCATGAAGCTTCATGACCATTTCTCCAAGCGCCTTGATGTCCGTGGCCTCGACTTCTGCAACCGCATCCCATCGACCGTGAACACTGAAAACTCTCTTGACTCCCTTGACTTTCCTGACCTCTTCCACGACGCTCTTAATCTTGCCTGATTCACAGCAGAATAGAACACAGCCTAGAACCATTCTCTCCTCTCCATTTTCCTGCTTGGCTTCCAAGAAATTGCCGGAGAACTCTAAAGACTGAATGCTCGATTTAAGTCTTTTTTGTCGAACTTTGTTCGCGAACATTATTCTCTAACAAAGATTCGCAACCGGCTTCGGCTCCTCTTCTTATACCTTCTTCTTCGGAACCGTCGTCCTTTAAGCCTCTGGAACGGTTCTTCTAAATTGCTCCCATCAGGAAATTTCGCTTTAAGAACGCGGTTTCCTTCTGGACGTGACCGAACCTCTCGAGTGAGGCACTTTCCTATTTTGTAAATGAACAATCGGCTCTGTTAAGAAAGAACTAAGTATTCCGGCAGTGCAAGAACTGTTATAGTGAACCGCTTTAGCTTTTTGAAAAGGTGTTCTTATGGACATTGAAGGAGAAAAGAAAAGAGCGGCTGTCTACGCTTGCAAATTCGCCAAGGACGGGCATATTGTAGGCTTGGGAAGCGGCTCGACCACAGCGTACTTCGTCGAGGAACTCGGAAGACGCATAAAGAGGGAGAAAATGGAAATCCTAGCGATACCCTCATCCTACCAGATCACACAAGTTGCCATCAAGGCAAAAATTCCTTTGACAACGCTAAGAGAGCATCCTGCGGTAGATATCGACGTTGACGGCGCGAATGAAGTAGACGCCAACTTGAATCTGATCAAAGGAGGTACTCAAGGTTCACTGACGAACGAGAAAATCATTGCACAAGCCGCCAAGAAGTTTGTTATAATAGCCGATCATACCAAACTGGTCCGTCGTCTCGGCTCAAAATTTCCTGTTCCTGTAGAGGTTCTCCCTGACGCTGACCGTGTTGTCTATCGGAGACTCAAAGATATCGGCGGTGCGCCAAAGCTGAGATCTTTCGAGGAAAACGGCGAAAAGGTGCCGTTTATTACAGAGCATAGGAATTTCATCTTGGATACTAGGTTTCCTGGAATTCCAAATCCGAAGCAACTTGGCATAGAGATCAAATCTATTGCAGGCGTCGTCGAACACG
>Ga0315314_1002801_pt1 | contig 14138 bp, 9 predicted proteins | sample TDP9_MG_FD_203631 | JGI IMG/M metagenome (GOLD analysis project Ga0315314, IMG submission 203631) | Freshwater sediment microbial communities from Lake Towuti, South Sulawesi, Indonesia - TDP9 | ecosystem: Environmental > Aquatic > Freshwater > Lake > Sediment | place: Indonesia: South Sulawesi...
CCGGGAACGATAAAGACCCTCTGGAAAAGCTCGTACGGGCGCGGCAAGCGGCAGGGCGGGCTTTGCAGCTTAATCCTCGCCTAGCAGATGGGCACATGGCGCTTGGCGTGATCAATTGGGTCCAGGGACGGTTTGAACAATCCATCCCCAACCTGCGCAAGGCGACGGAGCTAGCCCCCAACCTGGCTTTGGCGTGGTACTTGCTCGGCCACCAGTACCATTTTTGCGGTCTGCTCGATCAGGCTGAGAGGGCTTTTCGTCGGGGTGCGGAACTCAGTCCCACGACGCACCTGTTTCTTGTGTGGCATGCACAAACCCTCTCCTACCTCGGCCGCATGGAAGAAGCGGAATCGGAGCTGCGGCGCGTGTTGGCGGAGACTCCCGACGATGCCTTGGCGATGAGTTATCTCGGCAGGTTTCTCTACGACGGCGGCAACACCCAGGAAGCAGAGCTGCTGCTCACCCGCGGGGCAGAATTGTGGTGGCCCGCGGGGGCCCCGAAACCATTGGCGTACGATCCCACGGAGTTCGCTGCGTACCTTCACGCTTCACGTGGCGAGCGAGACAAGATCGATCCCCGGCTTTTCAAGCTGAGGCCGGAGAAGATCTACGACGGCACCGATGCATATCGCATGACCAGTCTGTATGCCCTCCTGGGCGAACGAGACCCGGCGCTTGCGTGGCTGCGCCGTGCTGTCGAGCTGGGCTACAACAACTACCCCTGGTACGAGCGCGACAAGAACCTCGACAAGCTTCGCGCAGACCCGGAATTCCAACGCCTTCTCGCAGAGGTCCGCGCCAACTGGGAACACTACAAGCAACTCTTCGGCACGGGATAGCAGGTGGGGATCGGCAAGACGATTCCTCACTACCCCTTTCTGGAAAACCTGAGAGGCGCCGGCAGCAGTGTCGTTGTGGAAGACCCGGGACACCAAGCCTGGCTGGTGGCGCTTGCTTACCCTGCCCTTTGCCCGGCCGCGCATCACGCGGAGTCAGCCCCTGCCGGGGCGGCGAGCACTTCATGCAGCACGCGGAGGGCGCGCGCGCAGCCGGCGCGGTCCACGTCGTAGTGGGTGACCATGCGCATGGTTTCGGGCGTCACACCGTTGGCCAGGACTCCGTGAGCGGCGAGTCGCTCCGAGATTTCAAACGAGCTGAGACCCGTCCCTGAAACATCCAGGAACAAGATGTTGGTGACCACTTTGGCGGGATCGATCTTGATGCCCGGAACCTCCGCCAATCCTTCGGCAAGGAACCTGGCGTTTTCGTGGTCCACGTGCAATCGCTTGGGACTTTCCTCGAGCGCGATCAGGCCCGCCGCGGCCAGCACCCCCACCTGACGCATGCCTCCGCCCAACATCTTACGCACCAGACGCGCTTCCTCGATGAACTCCTTGCTGCCCACCAGCATGGAGCCGACAGGTGCCCCGAGGCCCTTCGAGAGGCAGAACATTACCGAGTCAAACTTGCGGGTCAGCTCCGCCACCGACCGACCAAGGGCGACACTGGCATTGAAAATCCGCGCGCCATCGAGATGCACGGGCAGACCCAGCGCGTGCGCGTGATCGCAGATTTCGTCTGAGACCTCGACGGGATAGACTGAGCCGCCCGCGAGGTTGGCAGTGTTCTCCAGCGAAATCAGGCCGGTGCGGGCCCGGTGGTCGCTCCGGCCGCGCACGTGCGGCGCAATCAGTTCCCAGGTGAGGATACCGTCCTCGGCCCAAATCGTCCGCGCCAGACAACCTGAGAAGGCGGCCGTCATGGCCATCTCGAAGTTGTAGATATGGGCGCGCGCTTCGCAGATTACCTCCTGACCAGGACGCGTGTGGACCTTAATAGCCGCCTGATTCCCCATCGTTCCCGAGGCGACGAAGAGCCCTGCCTCGCGCGCGAAGATTTCTGCGGCGCGCTCCTGGAGGCGATTGACCGTTGGGTCTTCGCGATACACATCGTCGCCAACCTCCGCCTCGGCCATGGCGCGACGCATGGCGGGCGTCGGCTGCGTGACGGTGTCGCTGCGCAAATCGACAATTGGTTTCATGAGATTTGGCCAACTCCGTTTGGTTTAGCTCTCTGCGGTCCGTAGTCCGCGGTCACTTGCAGCCACAGATGGCAAATCACACGTCCTCGCGACTGACAAGGGGCAACTGGCCGCGGACCGAGACGGCTCGTCGCGCCGTCCCTACGTTAGGAATTCTTGAAAGATTTCGTTGGACACAAGGATTGCCTGCTCCGTCAAGCGGATGCGATCCTGGAAGGCAGATTCCAACGCCGTGGGCTTCGTCCAACGCGGGCAGGCGGTTGATTTCCTGTTCGAGTGCCTGGCAGTACGCATCGAGAATGCTGCCGCGCGCCGCCTGCGACCTGAAGTTGCAGAAGGTGCACTTCGAGGCGCAAAAGGGAACCTCGACATGAACACCCAGTGTGCGCATGGAGGAGCCAGGATTCCGGTGTCAGGTTTGAGGCTTCTCCCTTTCCTAACACCTAATCCCCGGCACCTAGCACCTGATTTCATAATCCGGAACGATCTTGACTCGCAGCTCGCGCCGGCGCGGCCCGTCAAATTCGCAGAAGTAGACGCCCTGCCAGCGGCCGAGAACCAGGCGTCCATTCTCGATCAGCAGCGACTTCGAACAGCCGATGACCGCGGCCTTAAGGTGCGCATCGCAATTGCCGTCGTCGTGGTGGCACGGCCGCTCGTAAGGGGCCAACTGCTTCAGGAAGTTATCGAGGTCCTTCAGCAGCCCCGGGTCATAGTTCTCGTTGACCAGAACCGCCGCCGTGGTATGCGGCACAAAGACGTAGCAGGTGCCGCTTTGCACGCCTGACTCCGCGATCAACCTCTCGACCAAGCCCGTCACGTCTTTGAATTCGACGCGTGCCCGCGTCTCAATCTGGAGTGCGCGCGAACGAGCCTGCTGCTTTTCCGGCTTTCCTGAATCGAGCGTCATTGATCCACCCCTCACTGCATCCCTGCTCCGGCACGGTCATCGCGCTTCCGCGCGCGTCCGCGGAATGCCGTGCTGCATCAACCCGCCGCCGCTTTCTGGAGGGCCACAGTCAGGGCAGGCGGAATCGCCGGAAGAACAGGCACGGCCCGAACCTGCTTCCTGACCAGCTCCGCGGTCTCGGTGACCTTCAGCTTTTCAAACAAGAAGGCGAACTTGTTCTCGAGGTCCAGCCCGATCTTCGTCCTCACAGCCGAAGGAAGTTCCCAGAACTTCTTCTTGAAGGGCGCGAAAGCCTTCTTCCGGGTCTTGTAGATGAACTGCTCGTCGGTGTCGGCAGCGCCCCTTTCCTCGGCGAAGGCCTTCCGCAGGTACTTGTAAATCTCTTCCTTAAAGTCCTGCGGGAACTCCGGGTTCTCGTACACCATGTTCTGGAATTCCGTGGCCAGGTGGACCTCCGCCGTCTCGCACTCCACAAATTTGTGGAAGGCGTCGGCAGGAAGCGTAGAGGCGCCGTGCTGGACCGCGCCGGCCATTCCGTAGCCCTCGCGCGCTACCGCAGAGAGCTTCTGCAAGGTGTCAAAATCGATAGCTACCTGCGCGAGCGTGCCGTCGGGAAGAACCACGCCTCCGTGACTGGTCCCCGTCTGGATGCTCAGTTTGGAGAGCCCAGGCCATTTTTGGCCCACCAATTCGAGGAACCCGTCCATATAAGCGCGAAGCTCTTCCTCGGTAGAATTCTGTTTCCCAACTTCGCCGATCTCGCCGCCCAGGGAAACCGTCACGCCCGGGGGCTCAATCGAGCGAACGAAGGTGGCCAGACTCACGCTGGTTTCGAAGTTGATGCGCTGCTGTTCGCGAACGCCGCGGCGGGAGAGATCCACAAGCGTGGAAGTATCGATATCAATGTTGCCGTAGCCCGCCTCGACCGATTCCTGGCAGAGGTCGCGGATGGCTTGCAGCTCTGTCTCCCGGTCCTTGGTAAAGAACTTCTTCGCCTTCACCTGATAATGGTCGCCCTGGATGAAGATCGGCCCCTCGAACGCTTCGCGGATGGCAGCAGCCACCATGACCGCCGCGTACTCGCCCGGACGCTGATCTGTATAGTTGATCTCCGTGCGCGCCAGCTCGAAGATGAACGCGCCTACTTTCAACCGTTGTGCGGCGCGAATGACGGCGCGCGCCACGTCGTAGGTGAGACCGCGAATGTTGATAGCCGGGACCGTGAAACCGCCGCACTCTTTCCGCCCGCGCGCTTCGTAAAGCCCCTGGATCGATGCGGGAACAACGTGCAGCTCCAGGCCGGCGCGACGAATGAGCCACCGCGCAACGTCGCGAATGTCTTCCGTCTCTCCGAAAACGGCATCATGGACAAGAAGGTCAATGGTCTGCTCGCAGAACTTCCGGCCATTCTTAAGGATCAGCGTATTCCCGTTCTGAATCCCGTACACCCCGCGATCACGGTGGAGAAGATCTGCAACCGAATGTAAAGGCATCCTGATTTCCCCCGTTCTGAAACCGTCGTTCAGCTTAATCACTCATTATAGCAGAGGCATCCCTCACGCGATGGCAATAGCAGACTCTTCATGACGTTGGCGGAGGGCCGCGATTTGCGAGATTGAAAGTGGCCCGCGCTGTCCGACCAGAGGTCGCCTGGCCGGGGCCTAATAAGCGAGCACTTGGTGGTCTGAGCAGTCGGCACGAACATGTGCGAGGAGGCGGTCAAGCAGCTCGTATCCGACGCGCCCGAGAAAATAGACCCCGCTCACTTCCCGCTCTTGCAGGCTCTTCCGGGGCGTCAGGAAACGGAGCAATGACTGCGCATGCCGCCCGAGCAATTCCGAGCGTTGCAACGCCGCGCGGCTCAGCTTTCCTCTCAGCCGGTCCATCTGGTACTGGACTTTCTCTTGCGTGTGGTGAAGCGCATCGAGCAGCGTGGGGTCGAGAGTCTCGACATCCTGGCGCAGCGGCTCGAGTAGCCGGGCCAGCTCCTGCTCGCTCTGGTCAAACCGCTCCGCCCAGCCCGCCGCAATGCCCGTCGCCGCGATCCGGCGTCCCAGGTGTTCTTCGCCCTGCCACACGTCTTCGACGTTCACTCGGTACTTTTCCATCAAATGCTGGATTCGCCGGTCCACCAGCGTGAATCCGGCGCGCGGAAAGATCACAGGCTGCGGCCGCCCGAAGATGGCATAGAGCGCGTTGGCCTGGCCAAGATAGGCTAGCTCCGAGGGCCCTGCAACGTAGGCCAGGGTGGGCAAGAGTATGTCCTGCACCACGGGGCGCAGCAGCACGTTGGGTGAAAGGCCGAGAGGCTGAGTTTCCGCCCGCGCTTTGAGTTCGGCGAGCGAAATCTTCTCGCTGCCATCGAGGAGGAACTCCCCGTCGCGCTGGGTCAACGCAACCCGGTTTCCCTCCTGGGTGACGAACACCAGAGTGGATTCTTCCGTCACATGGACCTGAGCGTGGTACCCGGCTTGGAGGAGCGCCTGCGAACGTTCCAGCAAGCGTTGCCGCAGCTCCCCGGCCCGCGCGAGCGCCTGCTGATAGACGCGGGCGCCCAAGCGGTGGACGGCCTCATCCAGCGGGTCAAGCAAGACGACGCCCCAGCGGCTAAAGAGCCGTGCCATGAAGCAGCCAAAGGCCTCCGCCCACGTGGCACCCGGCCGGTAAGTTTCGCGCAGGTCATGGAGAAGGCGCTCGCGCGGCTCGCCGGCGGGCAAGCTTCTCTCCAAAAGTCCCAGGGCGCGATCGATTTCGCCCGAGAGCTTCACGTGCCCAACCGATGAGCGCGCAGCTGGGCGCTCGCCTCGGTCGGTCAGTGAAATGAGTTCATATCCATCGTCGAAGGTGGCGATATGTGCCACCTCTTCCAGGTCATGGTCTTGGTCTGCCAGCCAGAAGACCGGCACGGCGGGCAGACCTTGCTCGGACAGGGCTTGAGCCAAGCGCACAGCAGTTAAGGCCTTGTATAGTGTAAAGGCCGGCCCCGAGAGCAATCCCACCTGCTGCCCGGTGACCACAGCAAACGTTCCGGGTTGGCTGAGGCGTCGAATGCCGGCGAAAGTGGGTTCCGCAGCCCCAAAAGCTTCGTTCTGCCGCCTCAGAACTTCTGCGAGGTGTTGCCGGCCTTCACCGGAGCTTGGGATCAGGCTGGCCAGAGTCTTGTAGCTCAGGGGGGCGAAAGGTGAGCCGCTGTAGAAGCTGGCAACGCGGTCATAGTGATAAAGGTAATCGAGCAGGAGGGTGCTCGATCTCGGTACGCGGGTATAAGGAATGCCCGTGCAATTCACTAGGAATTCCATCTTACACTGGCACATCAAGCGCGCCAACACACGGCCCGAAATGTGGCAAAGAGTCGCTACCCTCAGACCCTGACGTTCGAATGTCTGAGGGTCGCGGCGGCTTCAGAATTCAAGCCCCGCGCGCGCCTCGCGTAACGCGGCGGCCACGGCTCGACGGGCGGCTGCGGGCAACGGCGTGAGGGGTGCCCGCGGGGCACCCCCAGCGTAACCGCACATATCCAGGGCAGCCTTTACTCCTGCCACTCCGTACGGGATGCTGATCTTGTGGGTGAGGATAGCAAGCCGTTGTTGCAAGTCGCGGGCGGTCTTCATCCGGCGCTGCCGAAAGGCCTCGTAAACCCCAACACAGAGCTCCGGTACGAAGCCCGCCTGACCCAGCACGGCACCTGCGGCCCCGGCGCGCAAAGCGTCGAGCAGAATGAGCGGTGCCCCTACCACCACTCGGAACCCCGGCCGCGCCCTGCCCAAGATAGCGCGCACGTAAGCCAGGTCGCCGGAACTTTCCTTGAGCGCCACGATATTCGGATGGCGTGAAAGCGCACCGATGGTGTCGGGGCTCGTGCGGATTCCGGTGAACTGCGGAATGTTGTACATGATGACGGGCCGGCGGAGGCCGTCGGCCAGGGCGCGAAAGTACGCCGCCAGAGCTACCGAATCCATGCGCGCTTTGTAATAGTGAGGTGTTAGCACCAGGAGGGCGTCGGCGCCGCACGCCACGGCCTCGCGGCTGAACCCCAGGGTCTCGCGGGTACTCTCGAATCCCGTGCCCACCATCAGAAGTTCCGGCGGGCGGACCACCTCGCGGGCGATTTTCGCCAGGCGCAGCCGTTCGCGCCCGGTGAGGTAAGGCGCCTCGCCGGTCGAACCCGCGACCAGAGTCCCAGACAGACCGATGCCCGAGTAACGGTGCAGGTTCTCGCGAAATAGACGCTCGTCCACCTCGCCCCGCCGATTGAAAGGGGTTGCAACCGGAACAAAGATTCCCTCGAGACGTGCGACAATTTCTTTGCGTGTCATGGCGTCCTGGCTTTCGGGTGTCAGCCGTCGGGCGTCAGCGTTCCGTGAGAAGGATTGCTCACCGCTGATCGCTGAGGGCTGAGAGCTTCCTTCTGATGCAGTTCCTGGAGGCTCGCCACCTGGATTCCCTGGTCGCGCTGCGCGCGAATCCCGTTAACCGCCGCGGCAGCAGCCGCGAGGGTGGTGATGCAAGTTACCCCGCCTTGCACGGCAGCGCGGCGGATGGCTTTTTCGTCGAAATGCGACGTGCGACCCAGTGGGGTGTTGATGATCAGGTCGAGTTCGCCGCTCTTGATGAGGTCAACGACGTTCGGGCGACCTTCATTGACCTTGTACACCTTCTCGACCTGGAGGCCCGCCGCTCGCAGCGTCAGAGCCGTCCCGCGTGTCGCCACGAGCTTAAACCCCAACGCCGCCAAGTCGCGGGCGATGGGAACCACCCCGGCCTTATCGTGTTCGTTCACGGAGAGGAAGACGCGCCCGGCGGAGGGGATCCGCTGGTTGGTGGCCAGTTGCGCTTTGGCAAAGGCCAAGCCAAAACTGTCCGCGGCGCCCATCACTTCTCCGGTAGATTTCATCTCCGGACCGAGGATCGTGTCAACACCGGGAAACTTTTGAAATGGAAAGACGGGGGATTTCACGAAGTGGTGTCGGACGGGGAGTTCTTCTTCCAAACCGAAATCGCGCAGCTTGCGCCCGACCATCAGTCGCGCCGCGACTTTCGCCAGCGGCACGCCCGTTGCCTTGCTCACGTAGGGTACGGTGCGCGAGGCGCGCGGATTCACCTCCAGCACGTAAACCTTCCCGTTCTGGATGGCGTACTGCACGTTCATCAGCCCGACTACTTTCAACTTCCGCGCCAGATTCACCGTGTATTCCCGCAAGGTGCGCCGCTGGTCCTCGGAGATCCCGACCGCCGGCAAGACGCACGAACTGTCGCCAGAATGGATGCCGGCCTCCTCGATGTGCTGCATGATGCCCGCCACCACCACATCTTGTCCATCCGCCAGCGCGTCCACATCGATTTCAATGGCATCTTCCAGGAAGCGATCGACTAGGATCGGGAAAGCCCGCTGCAACTCTTCCGCGCGGCGGACGTAGTCACAGACCGTTGCCTCGTCGTAGGCGATCACCATCGCCCGGCCGCCGAGCACATAGGAAGGCCGCACTAAGACCGGGTAGCCAATACGGCGGGCGATCACGAGAGCTTCCTCGACGTTCATCGCCGCGCCGTTCTCCGGCTGGGGGATGCCCAAGTCTTCGAGCAGCTTGCCGAAGTGCTTGCGGTCTTCCGCCAGGTCGATGGATTCGGGCGTCGTGCCGATGATGGGAACGCCGGCGGCCTTAAGCTGACGTGCCAAGTTGAGCGGTGTCTGGCCGCCGAACTGAACGATGACCCCGTCCGGCTTCTCCTCTTCGACGACAGCCATCACGTCTTCGAAGGTGAGGGGCTCAAAATAGAGGCGGTCCGACGTGTCGTAGTCGGTGGAGACGGTCTCGGGGTTGCAGTTCACCATGATCGTCTCGTAGCCCTCTTCACTCAGGACAAACGCGGCGTGGCAACAGCAGTAGTCGAATTCAATGCCCTGCCCAATGCGGTTCGGCCCGCTGCCCAGGATCAGGATCTTCCTGCGGCCGGTGGGGTCGGCTTCGTCTTCCGCCTCATAGCTGGAGTAGAGGTAGGGCGTGAAGGATTCAAATTCGGCCGCGCAGGTATCGACGCGCTTGAACACCGGGCGCACGTTGGCGGCGAGCCGCCGCTCGCGCACGGCTTCCCCGCTAGTACCCCACAACTCGGCCAATTGCAGGTCCGAGATGCCAAAGCGCTTGGCCTCGCGCAACATCGGCACGGGAACCGAATCCAGCCGGAAGCGCTTTAGCTCGCTTTGCATCTCGACGATCTGCTGAATCTGGTTCAGGAACCAGGGATCGATGCGAGTGATTTCCGTGAGCTGCCCAGCGCTGTAGCCAGCCTCGAACGCGAAGAAGATGTCCCAGAGGTGCTCGGGATGTGGCGTGGTCAGACGTTGCACCAGTTCTCCCGGATCTCTGGGCGGGACAGGCGCCCTGCGTCCGGTCTCCAGCGAGCGAAGACCTTTCATCAGAGCTTCCTTGAACGTCCGCCCGATGGCCATTACTTCGCCGACGGATTTCATTTGCGTCCCGAGCGCGTGGTCGGCGTCCGGAAATTTCTCTTGCGCCCATTTGGGAACCTTGACCACGACATAGTCAATGGTGGGCTCGAAGCACGAAGGGGTTTTCTGGGTGATGTCGTTGGGAATCTCGTCCAAGCGATAGCCGACGGCGAGGCGCGCGGCGATCTTAGCGATGGGGAAGCCGGTGGCTTTGGAGGCCAAAGCCGAACTGCGCGAGACGCGCGGGTTCATCTCGATCACCACCATGCGCCCCGTCTCGGGCTCGACGGCAAACTGGATGTTCGAGCCGCCGGTCTCGACACCCACGGCGCGGATCACCGCAAAGGCCGCGTCGCGCATCCGCTGGTATTCCTTGTCGGTAAGCGTCTGCGCCGGGGCGACGGTGATCGAGTCGCCGGTGTGGATGCCCATGGGATCAAAGTTTTCTATCGAACACACCACGACGGCGTTGTCGGCACAATCGCGCATCACTTCGAGCTCGAATTCCTTCCAGCCCAGCACCGATTCTTCGACCAGGACCTCGTGGACGGGGCTGATCTGCAAGCCCCAGCGGACCGTTTCTTCAAACTCCTCGCGGTTGTAGGCGACCCCGGAGCCCGTGCCACCCAGAGTGAACGACGGACGAATGATCAGGGGGAAGCCGAGTTGGTCGGCCACCCTGCGCGCCGCCGCCACGTTATTCACCAGAGCACTGCGCGGAACCTCCAGCCCCACTTTCCGCATGGCGTCCTTGAACCACAGCCGGTCTTCCGCCATCTTGATGGCGTTGAGGGATGCGCCAATCAGTTGCACGTTGTAGCTATCCAGGATGCCCGTTTCCGCGAGTTCCACCGAGAGGTTCAGCCCTGTCTGCCCGCCCACGGTGGGCAAGAGGGCGTCAGGCCGCTCGCGGGCGATGATGGCCTCGAGGTAATCCGCGGTGAGCGGCTCGATGTAAGTGTGCTCGGCAAATTCCGGGTCGGTCATGATGGTGGCGGGGTTGGAATTGACCAGCACCACCTCGAGGCCCTCAGCCCTGAGCGCTTTGCAGGCCTGCGTCCCCGAGTAATCAAACTCGCACGCCTGGCCGATGATGATCGGCCCCGAGCCGATAACCAGAATCTTGTGAATGTCAGTTCTTTTCGGCATTCTTGCTCTTATGATTCGCCTCGCTGCGCTTTGAGCTTCTCAGCAAGTGCTGCAATTGTGCCAGGGGCGTCCTTTTCAAGCTTAACTAACTTACGCGTCAGACGCTGGGAAAATGTCTCGTTCAGTAGGTGGAAACCCAACATCTGAAGCGAGGCGCAACAAAGGCTTTCGAGTAAACCGCGGACAAATGGGTCGTGGAGCTTCTCCTTTGAGAATTCGACACCATTTACCTTAAAAGGATCAAAATCGAGAATCTCAAGCGCGACCCTTCCATTTGAGCTACAGCGATCAAAGGACCCACGCAGACCGGCGTGGCGTTTGCCCTTGTGCCCTAAGTATTCCCCTAATCGACGGTAAGGGTCGTCTGTCTCACCAACAAGAAAGGCAGGCTTTCCGTCATTCGGCTGAAGGGCCCACCTGCAGACACATGGGACTGAGTATCGTTCGTTCGATATAGCTGACCTCTGGCTGGGATAAAAGTAGGGCTGACCGCCTCGCATTTCGACCGGCAACCAATCGAGCTTGATTTGCGCTTCTAGCATGTGCGAACCACCAAAGGGCCGTGAGGCAAGTCGTCAAGGCACGGCTTCAGCCGTGCCGCGCTGCTTGTCTCTCCCTTTCCCTTGGGGAGAGGGTGTCCCGCAAGCCGGGACGGGTGAGGGGACGCAGGCCGCTACCTTCTCCAAGAAGCCCTCCGGGTTTCGCAGCACCCAGCCGTTTGAAATTCGAAGAACTCGAATACCCCTGCCTCTTAAATACGCGTCTTTCACTTTGTCTTTTCGCATTTGACTGGGCTGGGAGTGTACTTCGCCGTCGAGCTCAATCGCCAGACGTCGGTCGAAGCAATAGAAATCAACCGCGTACTTTCCGATAGGGTGTTGCCGACGGAACTTCAGGCCTCGGAAGCGGCGACTCCGCAACAGAGCCCAAGCAAGCTGCTCTGCCCGTGTTTCCTTGCTTCTTGGTTGACGAGCTATCGAAAGCGAAGCGGTCAAAAGAGCAACCCCCCTCACCCGGCCCTGGCGGGCCACCCTCTCCCTTAGGGAGAGGGCAAGGGATTTCGGATCCGGCCTAGCTCCGGTAATCCTCCATCATCTTCACAAACCGCTCGAACAGATACCCCGACTCATGCGGGCCGGGTGAAGCTTCCGGATGGTACTGGACGCTGAAGAGCGGCAGGGACCGATGTCGCAAACCTTCCAGTGTTTGGTCGTTGAGATTCATGTGGGTCAGCACAACCTCGCGCGCTTTGAGCGAGTCCGGGTCCACCGCGAAGCCGTGGTTCTGCGCCGTGATTTCCACCTTCTGCGTTTCCAGGTTAAGTACCGGATGGTTCCCGCCGTGGTGGCCGAATTTCAATTTGTAGGTTTTCCCGCCCAGCGCCAAGCCAATAATCTGGTGACCGAGGCAGATGCCGAAAATGGGCACGCGCCCCAGCAGCTCGCGCACCGCCCGGGCTGCGTACCCTACCGGCTCCGGATCGCCTGGGCCGTTCGATAGGAACACTCCATCGGGTTTGAATTCGAGGACATCGCAGGCCGGTGTTTGTGCCGGGACGACGGTGACGTGGCACCCCACGTCCACCAGCCGCCGGAGGATGTTGTGTTTGATGCCGTAGTCATATGCCACGACGCGGAATCGCGTCGCAGGTCGCGCATTACTTTCCGGCCGGTAGATGTCGGCTGAGGGCTCGTTCCACTCATACCGAAATGGGGTCGTGACGCGACTGGCCAAATCCAGTCCGACCATCCTGGGTGAGGCCCTGACCTTCGCCAGCAGACTCGTCTCATCCGGCTCCAGCATCGAGATCACTCCCCGCATGGCGCCGTAACTGCGCAGGTGGCGCACCAGGGCCCGTGTGTCGATGTCTGAAATCACGGGGATCCCGTGATCTGTCAGGAATGCCGACGTCTCCTCGACCGAACGCCAACTGCTGGCCAGTTGACTCAGCTCGCGGACGACCAGCCCTTCGGCGTAGGGCCGCGCCGATTCGCAGTCCAGAGGATTCGTCCCGTAATTGCCGATGTGGGGGTATGTGAGGACAACAATCTGGCCGGCGTAGGAAGGGTCGGTAAGAATTTCCTGGTAGCCAGTGAGGGAAGTGTTGAAGACAACCTCGCCAAAGCGTTCGCCCGGGGCGCCGTAACCGCGCCCCTGGAATACCCTGCCATCTTCTAAGGCGAGAATCGCCTCCATCCGTTCTCCGTCTGCTCGTGGTGTCCGTCGCTCATCGCCTGCCTCCCCAGCTTGGCTCCGCGGGCCTTTTCTCCGACTCTGGTCCCGGAACCGCTTTCAGCGGCAAGCTCCAACCGAGCTGAAATTCTGCACTACTCTACAGGTCCAAGCTGGCTGAAGGGCCAATAGACAAAGACAGCTTTGCCGTAAATATACTTCCGATCCACGGTCCCCCAGGCGCGACTGTCGTTCGAAGACTCGCGGCGGTCCCCCAGAACGTAGTAGTGGTTCGCCTCGACGCACATGGCGGGGTAGCTCTGGCGGTCGAGGGACTCGGGGGGCAGATAGGGTTCCGTCAGACGCTTGCCGTTGACGTACGCGCGGCCCTCCTTCACACTCACCCACTCGCCGGGCAAACCCAGCACACGCTTGATGTAAGATTTCGACGGATCCAGGGGATACCAGAACACCACGATGTCGCCGCGCTGGATAGGTTCAAAGTGGTACACAAACTTATTGATGAAGATGCGTTCGCGGTGCGAGAGGCGCGGCATCATGCTCGTCCCCTCCACTTGCACCGGCTGATAGAGGAAGAAGATCACAATGAAAGCCAGGAGAAGTGAGAGGATGAGGTCGCGGAGCCAGTAGCGGGTCTCAAAAAAGTGCCGCCGCGAACTTGGGGAAGGCATCTGCTCGCCAGTCATCGTAGAATTGCACTCGCCTTGACCCTGCATCGCCGCCGCACCTTTATTTTATACCATAGTTCCCCTGCCCGCGCCAACGCAAGCCGCCGCGCGATGTGGCGTTTCAGCCCGACCTCCGCGGCGGCTCGCGGCAGCCGGAACGCAGGTTTTGCTACAATGACCCGCATAAGGAGATGGGATAAGCTCTGTGGCGACGCGATATGCCCTGATTATTCCGGCGCTGAATGAGGCGGGGTCGATTGGCCGACTGCTCAGCCAGATTCCTCGCGGGCTTTTCTCTCAGATCCTTGTCATCGATAACGGCAGCCAGGATGCGACCGCCAAAGTAGCACGTGCCGCCGGCGCCGAGGTGGTTTTCGAGCCGCGGCGCGGCTATGGCCAGGCCTGCCGATCCGGCTTGGCCCAACTCGGCCGGGAAGTGACTGCCGTAGCTTTCATGGACGCCGACCTCTCTGACGACCCTGCTGATCTGGCGCGGTTAGTCCGCTGCTTGGAACAAGGCGGCTGGGATCTGGTGATCGGTTCGCGTGTGCTGGGTAATGCTGAGCCCGGTTCACTCACCGCTCTGCAACGCTTCGGCAACTGGCTGACAACACGGCTCATCCGCTGGATCTGGCATGTCTCCTTCACTGACCTCGGACCTCTTCGCATCATCCGTCGAGATGCCTTGCGCCGCCTCGACCTCCGAGATCGCGACTTCGGCTGGAA
>Ga0315314_1002802_pt1 | contig 14138 bp, 21 predicted proteins | sample TDP9_MG_FD_203631 | JGI IMG/M metagenome (GOLD analysis project Ga0315314, IMG submission 203631) | Freshwater sediment microbial communities from Lake Towuti, South Sulawesi, Indonesia - TDP9 | ecosystem: Environmental > Aquatic > Freshwater > Lake > Sediment | place: Indonesia: South Sulawesi...
GCCAACAGTCAAGGCAATAAACCTGTCAAATGGAGGCTGCGGCTGGCTTCACGCCATAATTTCAATCGACAAACTCGTGGACGGAGACGCCAAGAACGCTCTAACAGCCGCCTTCAGCGCTCATCCAAGCCTCAAACACGCGGTTGTCGTTGACACTGACATCGACGTCTACGATTCGACCATTGTGGAGTGGGCGATTGCTACAAGGTTCCAAGCCGACGAAGACTTGCTCATTATTCCTTATGCGAGAGGCTCGACACTCGACCCCTCAGCCGACCAAGAAACAGGGCTCACAACCAAGGTGGGCTTAGACGCCACGAGACCCTTAGCGAAACCCAAGGAGAAATTTGAGCCAGCCATTATTCCGGCAAACAAGAGAATCACGGAGTCTATAGCTGAGTTGAAGAAGCGTCTTGAACGGAAACAATCATGAGTAGCGGTAGACAGAAGAATCAAACCCAGCAGCGCGCGTGATAACGAATGAACTCCGAGAGGCGCGATTTCCAAAGAGAATAGGACTAGGTCGTTGACCAAAGCCATCACCTATCGAATTACGATTCTCATAATGGACTTCGTAGCAGTCTATCTGTTCACCCAGAAAATCGAGGTCGCACTTGGGTTCATGCTCATCAGCAATGTCTACACCAGCATAGCTTACTACGGTCACGAAAGAATCTGGAACAGGATAAACTGGGGAAAGAAGAACAAAGGAAAAGCCTAGCGGCAAACAGCTCGTACACATAGATTTAACGGTTTCAGAGTAACGTCGACTTGATTCAAGGTAGGCGCGTAAAATGCAGTCTTGGCCGAGTTTGTCATCAACGTGTTCACGCCCAAGTCTTTAATCCACGTAACGAGGACGCATGTGTCGCAGAGAACTCGGCCTCCAGCAACCTCAATTGCATCAACATATGGTTTCGCCTTTTCCTTTATGCGCCGGGAAGTGCAAACCCAAAGCTCGGTGTCTTTAAGCACTTTCTTGCCTTTTAGCATATGAGCCACCTTTTTAACCTCGCTGAAGGAGCAATGTGGGCATCCGACAAACACCAAGTCTGGCGACTCGTCGGTTGTGCAAAGACTGGCTGCTGCTTCTTTCAGTTCCCTGACGCCGACTGACATTGTCTCTAACCTGCCCTTCCCACTCGGATAATCAATGTGAAACATGTTGGTCATTCCAGCTGACGCCATTGCAGCGCCAAGCTGTTTCAATTCATCGTCAGAGCCTTTCAACCCCTCGAACGCAGGAACCCTCTCCCTCAGCAGTTTGCCCAAATGAATACCGAGTGCGCCATAGTGCATCTCTGTCTGTAACTTTGCCTCCACTTTCACGAGCATGTTGGGCATGCGATTTTCTGACTGATGCACGCCGTAGTTTGGTGTCTTGCCGATTAGCGCGGCTGCCAACGCGCTTGGGCTTCCCTCACGATTTGTCCATGCTTTCAGGACAGAGTTGGCGTAGACTACGGCTGAGGACTCCGCCCAGGCTAGGTGTTGGCCGGGTTTAGGTTTTTGAAGGTGATACGGCGTGCATGTCAACGTAGGGTGAATGTGCATCTGACTATAGAGTTCAAGTATACGCTGCTGGCTTTTCAAGCGTTCTTTGGAGTAGCGGTTCACCAGATATTTGGGGTCAAAGCTCGACGGGTTAAGCGTCGCTGTTGTCTGTGCCTTTCCACCCTTTTCAGCCAACTCGCCGAGAAACTCGATGGCAGCGTCGCCCAAATGCTTGTAAGACACGCCTGATAGATGCGCCGAGTGAATTGGAATAAGCTTAGTTGCGCCGAATAAGTCGCCCAGCTCAACCAGAATTTTCATGGCTATCTGGTTAGCCCAGCCGTTTTCGCCCTCATGCATGCGTTCCTCAGCTTTAGTCAAGTGCAAAAATGGTTCTCCTTATCCCAAGATTTTGATCGTGCCCTTATCACCGTCAACCTCGACGACATTGCCTGTTTTAATCTGTTGTATGTCAATCTTATCGACCATCGGAACGTTAGCTATGATGGCGCCTACAACTACAACCGTGTCCGCCACCTGATTAACAATCGCTTTTGGTCCTACTCTTTTCTTGACCAATGAATAAAGAACGTAACTGCCTACTGTTGAACCATGCCCAGACGGAAAGCATAAAACTTTGTCCTTCAAGGGCTGACCCGCCAAATCGTGGTCTTTCTCGACAACAACCCCAGAATTGTAATCAACTCCTCCCAGAAAGCTGAGAGGTTTAAGCGAAACAAGGGCAACTCCTCTGCAACGCCCGCCTGCAATGGGCCTTCCTTTAAGAGTCTTCTTCACCATTGGCAACGAAATCTACAACCATGGCTAGAACGATATTTTCGCTGATGATGGGAGGTCGCCTAGCAGTTTGGTTGCCGCTGCTCCCACTTTCTCGCGGTGTTCCTCATCGCTGTAGACTCGTAGGATGTTGATGAACCCTTTCAGCACGTCGAATATGCCCGATATGTCACTGAGCCGCTGAGGGACCTTCTCGCCTCCACGAGTCCGAGTGAAAACTGGAATCTCCATAGGCTCCAACAGCACCGAATGACTGTAAGGCACTGAAGGCAACGTAGGCACGTCGATGACGACGGCTTTGGTATCAACGTCCGCCTCGTCTGCAATCTGATCGCGCAGTTGATTCCGAATTTTCTCAACACTGAATATACTCGACACGGTTTTGTCACGAACGTAAAAAGTGCGGTCGTAAGCGCATTTCAGCAAACGTCGCCTCTCAAGATTCTCGATAATCTTCTTGGATTTTCGGGATTTCTTGAGCATTGCCCAAACAACGTAATCGTCTTGCGCCAAGTATTCTTCGGGCGTCTTAAAGGCGACCAAGCCTAGTTCATCTTTTGCCTCTTCCATAGCCATGGCCAACATCAACTGTGCCGCTCGTCCAACACGATGGAAGTAAATGCTCTTGAAGGATTCAATTCGGGCTAAGATGAAGGATTCAAGGGCTGACAACGCGCCAACCTCCACAGCTATGTTTTGATCCATCACATCCAAGGTTTGTATCAGGCGGAAAACGTCCACGTACCCGTACTGTGCTCCTGTGTGATAAGTGTCGCGAACCACGAAATCCAGCTTGTCCACGTCCACGGCGCTACGAATGATCTGGTCCATGAAGGCCCTCTTGGGTTTGTGGAGCCATCCAACCGACAGTTTTGCCACATCGTCCACTTTGAACCCAAGTTTACCGATGATGTCCTTCAACTCTGATTTCTGCACGATCCACACGTTGATGTCTTCATGGGTTTTGTTGAGAAATTTGACGAGCAAGTGCTCGAAGATGTGTGAAAACGGACCGTGTCCAACATCGTGCAGTAACGCTGCAATGCGAGTCAGTTGATACTGATCATCGTTAAAATATCTGGACAGGTTGGGGTTTTCAGCCATCAGCCCAGCCAGATGCATGACGCCGACGCAGTGCTCGAAACGTGTGTGATTGGCGGCTGGGTAAACGTACTCTGCTCCGGCGAGTTGTCTGAGCCGTCTTAAGCGTTGAACCGGATAAGAATCAATGATTTGCTTTTCTGTTTCCGTGATGTAAACGTAGCCGTGAACTGGGTCTTTGATTTCACCCCAATACTGCCTCATGCTAACGTTGCCTCTGTCTTGAGATTTTGATTTTGTCAAAGTTATTAAAGCAATCGATTGTATGACAGGAAAAGAACGGAAACTCATTTACGCTCCAGCGGGCAACATGATAGCCACATCTGCGAGCTGAGAGGCAAAATGACAAAACGCCGAATGATAGGCAAATTCATAAGCATTGAAGGAGTCGATGGCTGTGGAAAAACAACTCAAGCTAAAAAACTGGTCAGAAACCTTCAACTCCGGGGCTTTGACGCTGTTTACACGACTGAACCCAGCGCTGGAAACGTCGGCAAACTGATCCGTGGCTTTGTGCTTAACCGTGAGAGGCGTGTGCCCATCGCGCTTGAGGCGTTATTGTTTGCCAGTGACAGGGTTGACCATGTGAAGACTGAGATTGAGCCTTTGTTAAGGCAGGGCAGAATTGTCGTGTGTGACCGCTATGTTTACTCAAGCCTTGCCTATCAAGGGGCAGCTGAACTTGACTTGGATTGGATAGACTGCATCAACCGGTTCGCCTTAAAACCTGATTTAGCTCTGCTGCTCGATGTTTCTCCAGACGTGGCGGTTACTCGGTTGAAAAAGAAGAAATCGGTCATGGAGAACATGGTGAATCTGAGAAAAGTAAGAGACGTGTATCTGAAGTTGGCGCAGCAACATCGAATGATTATCTTAGACGGCAATAAGCCGATCAAAGAAGTCGCGAAAAATGTTCTGCAGATTGCTTTGGAGAAGTTGCAGACCTGATCTTTCTGCAGCAGCCCTTTTCTTGGTTAGAATAAGTCTTTTAGCATTAGGGTTTCATGCTGTTCTTTGACGAGTTCTCGATCGATCTGTCTCTTCAGGAATAGGATGAAGTCTTTTCTCGGTATGCGTTGGACTCCTCTAATATAATGAAGGAATAGCTCGCTGTCTTGGTTTTGGAATGCTAAACGGAGAACTGTGTAGTCAAACTGTAACGGTTTTTGTTTACCTTTTTCTTTCTTAATGTAATATCTGGCTGCACAGAACACGTCTAACACTTGTAAGGATTGCGTTTCAAGTGCTTTTTCCAGCAAGGTGAGCAGTTCTTGGTCGAGATAATAGAATGCATCGGTGTCGGCTATGCCAAACTCGAAGACGACTTGGCAGTTTGGCGGGGAGGCTGCGGTTAGGGTTGCAAGGTCGATGGGTTGCTGGTTAAGTTTCTGCATGGCTCGAGCCATTGCTATTTGCAGCGCATGAATGGAGTCATGGTATTTGAATTGTGCAAAACGAGACGCGCTGGCTGGAAACTCGTCGTAGCGGCCGAGCAACAGGTTTGCCTGCTATTTCATTTTCTTTATTTTCTCAAGGTTTTCCAGTAGTGATGCGAGTGTGGCGCTGAGTTTTTCCAGTTGCGCCGGGTCTTTTTCGTCGTTGATTTTTGTTTGTATTTCTCGTATTTTTGTGAGCACGGTTGATTCGAGTCCGCCGAGCATGATGGATCTTGTTGCTTCTTCGGGCGTTTCTCCTTCTCTGATTATTAGGACTCGTTTTTGGCATTTGGCGCACCATAGTTCGCCGCTTTTGAGTTTGAATAGTGGTGAGGCGCAGGCTGGGCATGATAGTTCTGTGAGTGTGGCTCCTTGCTTTAGGAGGTCTGCCATGTTTTGTAGGTCTTTTTGTTTTGTTGACACGGGTTCTGCCTTCTTGCGAAAAGGTTTTAATGAGTTGTGGATTATTTGAGTATCGCTCGGTGCCATTTGTATGGAGGTTTTGCCTGTTGGTGGGGAAGAAGAAGGTGAAGGAGTACGAGCAGCGTATCGAGGAGGCTGTGGCTGTTCTCGATGCGGTTTCTGAGGATACGACTACGCCTCGGAATATTAGGCGTTCTGCTAAGAATAGTATTGAGGCTTTGAGGGTTTCTCAGTATTCGTTGGCGGTTCGGGCTTCGAATGCGATTTCGTTGTTGGATGAGATTTTGCAGGATCCGAATATGCCGCCTTATACTCGGGTTAAATTGTGGAATGTTATGAGCATATTGGAAGCCATCAAAGACTAGGGTCAGACCTCGTTAGTACGAGTCTGGAAAAATTTTTGCAGTGAAAGTAAGACCTTTCTGTTTGTGTTCTGAGCGCTTTTTGTTGTTGGGTTGGTGTTTTGGACACTGTTTACTTTTGGTTTGTGGTGCGCTTCTGCATAGTTTGTGGTGCGCTTCGATGTTGGTATGCGTGACGTTTGCCCATCTCTCTAGATGACTCTGCGAGAAAGAGAATTTCGGAAGAAGGTTGTCAACTGGAGCTTATTCCTTCTTCTGTCAGCGTTTGTTTAGCTAAAGAATGCAGCTTATTTGTTCAGTCGTTTGAAGCGTCTCAGCACATCCAATGGAACAGGGTTTGCGTATTCTAATCCCACATGTTTGCAAAGCCGCTCGAAATCCGTGTCCGTCGTGACGATGGCGTCGGCGTCTTCTTGCAGCGCAAGAGCAAGATATACACAGTCAAATACGTCGTGCTTGAGCTTTTCAGCCAACTTGAAGCTTTCAACTATACTCTCTTGAGTAAGATTGGGATGCTGCGGTCTATCATATGCCTTGACAAAATGCTTGATTGCCCCTGCGCTTTCTTTCTCTGGGCATTCGCACTTCCTAGTCACGATCCAATATGCCCTAACAGGGAGAATATCCATAATAACTGGGATAAAATGCGCTTTCAAAAACGATGTTGATATGACAGTTTCTTCATCTTTATGTAAAAGAAGAATATCCATGCATTTGCACGGTCCTTTTAATTTTGCTCCTATAACGTCGATAAAACTTATTAAAAATAAGAGAACATGGTCGTCCGCAATTCACATAGAGGAGGTGTGTGCTCAAGATGAAATGGAAACGTGAGAGAAAAACTTGGTTCATGCCATTGCTCATTTTGCTATTAATTGGTGCAGCATCCAATTTTCTGCCTTATGGCTTCGCTTATTACCATAGTGAAAAGACATATTATGATGATAAAGACGCAAGGACGAATTCAGGCGGCATAAGCGCTCGGGGAAGCACGGGCGAAAGCATTTCTGAATGGAACTATGTGGCTTGAAGTGGCCTCTGGTGCGTGGGCATGGGCTGACGCATATGGGTGGGTGCTCTGGAGATTTCAGCCTCCTTATACTCTGTACAATGTGAAGGTATATGCCGATTTTTTCGATTATGGGCAGATAAACACTTGGTATGCTTCGGCACATATTTGGTTCAAGCTTGAAGTTAGTGGAAAATCTACGGAATTACACAGGTGGTATGGCAATACTTGGTTCGGTCAGGTAAACGAGTACATACAACTATCCATAGATTTTGGAACAATGAACCCCGGCACTCAATATAACATAAAAGCCACAATACAGATCCACTGCGAAAGCCAAGCATTTGTCGACTTGGAATCAAATGGACCGAAACCATTAGGGTCAGGGGTCCTCAGAAACTATGAAGGTTACGGGCGAGTAGCAAAGATGATTGTTGAGGCGCAATAGCAGCTTTGGCGCCAACCTTTTATCTCCCATCTTTTTCTAGATGTAAGCATTGTCAAGTCGTCAGAAAGCTGTAAGGCACATCATTATGGAAGTAATTATTGCTGAAAAACTCGAAAAGAACTTTGGCGATGTGAGAGCGCTTAGAGGTTTGGATCTCGCTGTGCCTGAGGGCGTATTTGGGTTTGTAGGCGTTAATGGTGCTGGAAAAACAACAACGATAAAGATCCTTTTGGGCGCATTGAGACCTGACAGTGGAGCAGCGTCCGTCTTTGGTTACGACTGTGCTAAAGAATCCTTGAAAATAAGACAAAAAGTGGGCGTTCTCCATGAGAAACCGTCATTCCCAAAGAGTACCACCGGACTGGATTACCTGGTTTTTGTTGCTCAACTATATGGGCTGCCATTGATCGAAGCGAAAAACCAATCTAAGCGTACTCTTGAAGAGGTGGGTCTCTTCAACGTGGCGAAGCGACCTATTGGCAGCTTCTCAGCAGGAATGATGCAGAGGCTTGGACTGGCACAAGCTCTGGTAGGCAACCCAGATTTGATTATACTCGATGAACCAACTGCGAATCTGGATCCAATCGGACGAAGTGACTTGCTTGAAATGATTCGAAAGCTACACGCCGATAAGAACGTAGACTTTTTAATTTCGAGTCACATTCTACCGGAACTTCAGACGGTTTGTGACCATGTAGGCATCATTAATAATGGTGTTATGCTTGTGCAAGGTAAAGCTCAAGAAGTTGTGCGGAAACACGCTGGCCACATTTTTAAGGTGAGCGTGTCAGAACCAGAGACATTCTTGGATTTGATCCAGCGATCTGAGCTTGTCGAGGAAACTCGTAGAATCGGCGATATCATCTGGGTCAAGGCTAAGGACGCAACGTCCTTTCAGAATTACGTCATAGAAATGGCTCACCGAAAGAAATTGGGTCTGTCTTTATTTCAACGTGGTGACTTGGAAAGCGCCTTGAAAAATCTGTTGGAGGCCAACAAAGACGATTAGACGAAGTATCGTGAAGCAGCTCTTAAAAAGGGATTTGAAGTCCACAGTCGAATTCCCTCGGCTGGAACTCATCATTTTTCCGACTCTGTTAATCTTTGTTGTGCTATCGCAAATCGTAGCGTGGGGTTGGGGAGGCACAGATTCCGTAGTGGATAGACCTCAGATACTGATCCAAGCCATAGCCGATGCGAGTAGACTAATATTCACTTATCCAGTGGTGATCATTTTTATTCCCTTGATCATCGCTGATATAATTACGAATGAATACGAGAAAGGGACCATGTTGATGCTTGTTAGCTATCCAGTGAAGAGATCGGAGATTCTTTTGTCAAAGTTTTTGTCGGTTTTCTCCGTTTCTTGGGCTGTAATCTTCTTTACGTCGCTGGCAGGAGTGTTGGTGGTTTACAAGAATCATGCGATGTATCCCCCTTTGACGCTGGTTTTGGCTTTGATTATCTCGATCTGCATCCTGAGTTTCTCAGTAAGTTCGGTCTCAACCTTGATTTCGACGATCACAGGTCACGCAGTTGTCGCTGCCATGGGTTCGTTAATGGTTTTGCTTCTCTAGCCAATGGGAATTAATGTTGCCTCATGGTATTCAGGGCTTCAACATCTCGCGGCTCTTTCATATACTGGTTTAGTTCCTGAATTGATCGGTTTGGTGGTTTTGGAACCGGAGGATTCAGATGTTACGCTGTTTTCACTTGCTTCAACGATCATGCAGCTTTTGCTCGCATCATCTCTTGTATTCCTCAGCCATTATGCGCTGAACAGAAAGGAGTTCAAGTAGAGCGGATTTTTTTGAGGACGCTTGCTCGGGCATCAATCATGCTTATCGGGGTGGGCATAGTTCTCTTCCCAGAGGCATACATGGCAAGTGTGGGTGGACGGGACGGTCCTCGGATGATAAGCACGGATTATCCCGACTCCGAGATGGTTTTTCTCTGGAGAGGACAGACCCTAGAAGGTGATATCACGGCAAACGCTTCTGTGAATTTCTACATCATGGATGAAGCTAATCACTTAGCTTTCACTGGGGGACATCCATGGCAGCCTCTGATGTCCTTGCTCGACATTTCAAACGAATCCTTCCACTTCGTCGCCCCCACAAGCGGTTATTACCGCACCCTTGTCACCATTAGACCACCCCAAGAAAGAGTTGAATTAACCATCTCAACCAGGCATTATGGCATAGACCTAGATCACTACCAATCAGGGTTAGCATTCATGTCAATAGGCGTAGTTCTCGGGGTAATAGCTATGGTTACGTCTAAAAATCGAAACATGCGGCAAGACGGCACCTCAAAAAAGATCCAAAACCTACTCCCTTTAGATAAATTATCGCATTACATTGCGCGTATGGTCTAAGGAGCCATGTGAGAATTCAAATTTTTCAACAGGTTTCACATGATGATTAACGAAAAGGCTATTATCGCTTTCAGTCCATGCTTAGAGCACTGGAATTATCCTGGTGAAATAGTGAAGAGAACTGGCGCAATCTCTAGTCGTGTTATTCAAAAGGAAGTGAAAATAGACGCTTCCGTCGACAAGGTGTGGAAAGCATGGACCACGAACGAGGGTGCTGAGAAGTTCCTTGCTCCCAAAGCGAGAATTAAGCTTACTCCAGGCGGACCTTATGAAATGTATTTTGATACGGAAGCCCCGAAAGGCTCGCAGGGCGGTGAAGGTTGCAGGGTGCTGAGTTTTCTTCCTTTGGAGATGTTGTCGTTTGAGTGGAATGCGCCGCCTGAGTTTCCAAACGTGCGTAAAGAGCAGATGGAGAAGCACACGTGGGTGGTGGTCCAGTTTACCCGAGTTGCGAAGGATCAGACTAGAGTGAGGTTAACGCATTTAGGTTGGAGAGAGGGCGAAGAGTGGGAGAAGGTTTTTCAGTATTTTGTGCGTGCTTGGGACATCGTTCTTGGAAGACTGGAGCATGTGTTCTCGACGGGAAAGTCAATCGACTGGGAGAACCCGTATCGTCCTTCCAAGGATAGGACTTATTCAGTCTGATGCCGTCAAATACTAAAGTGGGAAGAGGCGTCATGATGGTTCCGATGGAAAATCTGAGAATCATAACGCAACTCCTCGAGAAGAAGTCAGTAGCCTACGTCATAAGACATGTTTGGGCTTGAAGAACAAAAGCTTGGTCAAGAAAAGGTCGAGTACAAGAGGATTTGCTTTGACGGGTGGACATATGCGGGTGAAAGCGGTTTTGTTCGATCTTGATGGGACAATTTTCGACATCACTGATAGGGATGCCTTCGCGCGGTACCGAGCTTTAAACGACCTTGGCTATGACGTTTCATTAGAAGACGTGAAAAAACATTACCGCTATGGCATAGGAGCAATGGGCGTAGTTAAAGAGCTTGGAATACAATTCACGGAAAAACAGGAAAAAAAGTACATAGAAACAAGCTTTGCTCATTTCACTCGTAGGGAAAATGCCCTGAAACTGACGAAAATCCACGCTGGTGCACACGATGTCCTTTCTGCTCTCTCCAAGAAGTACACGCTGGTCCTCGTCACTTCCAGGGACACTCTCTCATCCACCGAAGAGGAGCTAAGATGGTTCAGCATCAAGGAGTTCTTCACGTTTATTGTCACTAGAGAAGTAGCGGCAAAGCATTACGGAGTAAAACATCTATCACTGCTACCTTTTGAGAGACAGAGAAAAAAACTGTACAAATGTACGATCGAGTTGACCAAGTTGGATCCTGAGGAAATGCTGTGCGTGGGAGACGCTGTGGGCGAAATAGAACCGGCAAAGAAGCTGGGCATCAGGACGATAGGTGTCTTGACTGGTTTCAGCAGCAAAAAAGACATGAAGAAAGCCTCAATCCCAACCATAAAAGATCTTTATGAATTAGTCAAAATACTGGACTAAACGAGTAGCCACGGGAATGTAGCCAAATGGCGGTAGTCGGTTTAGATCTAGCGGGTGTCGAAAGCAGGCCCACTGGACTGTGCATCCTGAAGGGTCTGAAAGCACAGACTTTTCTAGTCTACACGAACGAGGAAATAGTAATGAAAACTGTGGAAAGCAAGCCGAGGGCTATTGCCATTGATGCGCCGTTGAGCCTTCCATCGGGGAGAAAGTCCATAGAACAAAGGACAAAGGTCCATTTGAGGGAATGCGACAAAGAACTCTTAAAGAGAGGCATAAAATTCTTTCCAGTCACGCTTGGACCCATGAGAAAACTAACTGCCAGAGGCATATCTCTGAGAAAACTCTTCGAGAACAAGCATTTCAAAGTGATAGAAGTCTACCCAGGCGGTGCCCAAGATATTCTAAAGATCCCTCGAAAGCAAATCGGGCTAGGAAAACTGAGAGCGGGTCTGGAAGAACAGGGATTAATGGGACTGAACGACGACATGACCGATCACGAGCTAGACGCCGTGACCTGTGCTCTTGTAGGAAAGCTCTTCATAGAAGGGAGAACAATCACTTATGGAACTCATGAGCAAGCGATAGTAATGCCAGATGAGAAAATTGAGAAACTGCATAGAGGCAAATAGGTATTCGCCATTCTTGAAGGTTGCCCGCACGCAATGTGCATCAGATCCATTGAAGCCCTCGTTGTTGAACACTTTCCAAATATGCTTATAAGAACGAGAACTGCATAGCAGATAACGAGCCATGAAACATTCTGTACATCTCTAGCACAAACAAGGGGATCGTGTACGTCAGGAAAAAAGCGCGACCAACCTGTTCTTCTGGAATGCCGGTGAACACGCTCAAGGAGTGATTGAAGGTTGAAGAAGCGAATCGGCGTCTTGATGTACCAAACGAGCACGAGCAAAGGTCAGGAATTGCTTGCCCAAAGAATGGTCAGAGACTTCATCGCCCTTGGACATGAAGCGTACCTGATCACCAGCGTTTATCATGAGGGAGTCGAGGTCATTCCTTCAAAGAATCTCGCGAAGACCCGAGGCTATGTTTTTGTGGACGATGAAGGCTTGGGCATTCCCATAATTCGTGTGGACAGTGATTTTGTGAAGTGGCCTCGACGCCGCATTAACTTCAGAGATTTTGTCCACGTGTTAGAGAAGATAGTTGACGAATTCAAATTGAACGTGCTCATTACTCACAGCACTCTTTGGAACGGACCAGAAGAGGTTGCCAAATTCGTTGCTTGGAGACGGTATATGAGGGATTTGGGCGGCTACAAAGACCCGATCGTGTTCTGCCACATGTCCCATTTCCAAGAGCCGTCTCCGAAGAGGTACTCCCTTCTTGAGCGAACCTTCCGAATGGCTTGGAACAGACTGTCATTATCTCAGATTCTAGGAACTGCGAATATAGTGCTTGTTGTCACGCCGTTGGAAAAAGATGCGAAGGTTAAGATGGGCGCAAACCCGGAAAAATGCCTGCTCTTCCCCGGCGGCGTGAACGAGGAATTGTACGTGAAGTACGCCGCTTCAGACATGAAGGCTTTCCAAAAAAAGCATAAACTTCCACCAGACGTCAAATTCGTGTCGTATCTAGGAACTCTTGAAGAAAGAAAGAACACAATGGCAATTCTAAAGGTGGCGGAACTACTCGAAAGTCGACCTGACATACATTTCGTGATAGCGGGAAGAGGAGATTCGCACTACGCAGACAAAGTTAAGGCCGCGGCAAGCCGTCAGGGAAATGTTGCCTTTCTAGGAGAACTAAATGATAAGGACAAGATTCTGCTCATGAAATCTTCGTCTGTTAACATACTTATGAGCAAGCTTGAAGCACTTGGGCTGAGTCAACTTGAATTCATGTACGCTGGCGTACCCGTAGTGACCTCGGGAGTCGGCGGGCAGTCGTGGCTGATCAAGAACGGTCACGAAGGCATACATGTAGCCGGTCCAGAAGATGTGGAAGGTGCCGCAAAAGCAATACAAAGCCTAGTTGACGACCATGATATGTGGAACAAGCTTTCAACAAACGCCAAGGAAAGAGCACAAAACCTGACTTCTTACAAGATCATCAAAGAACTCGACGACGCATTAACCGCACAGATGGTTAAAGAAAGCGGCATGAACCATATACCGCCAGAAGCTCTGCTCACTCTGGCAGATCCGGAACACGTCTTGAAAACTTGGTCGAGAGGAAGCTGGGCTCTCGTAGCTACAGACAGAAGGCTTTTCGTTAGGCATGGACGCGTGTCAAGAAAAGTGACGGAGATTCCTTATCCAAGCATCTCGTACATTGAGCACACAAGAAGATTCCCATGGAGAACTCTTATCGCAAGCTTTGTACCAGCAGCACTAGTTCTGCTGGAACCTCTGTGGAGAACCATTCTGCAACCCTCATTCATTTCATCGATCGAGCAAATGCTTAACCTATTTCTCGCGTATTTTCCACAATTGCTCTCACAACAGAACTTAGCTGCTCTTTTCGCTCTTGCCCCACTTGCCGTCGGTCTGGTTGCTTTCGGGCTTCAAGCAAGAAGTGGCTTCAACCTGTTCGGGCTGGGAAGCAAGCCCGTTTACGTTCCACACGGATTCGGTGAAGCAGTGACTTTCATAAGGAAAGTTCAGGACAAGCGGCATGACTCGCAAATGGACATGCCTGAAATAAAATCATAAGCTCTCCATCGTGAAGTCTTGGTCGTTCAGTGCTTTATTCCTCGGTTGCTCAGGCGTTGCTGTTCCCATGTTTTGAAGTCCATCGGAGGAGTGATCATCTGGCTTTCTGGTTTTCGTTCAAGCTGAGCTGCGCCGTTCGGGCATCCCGTGACGCACAATCCACAGCCTATGCAACGCTCATGGTCTACGACTGTGATTCCGTTCTGTTCACTTATAGCGTGGACTTGGCACCTTGTTATGCATGTGCCGCAGTTCAGGCACTCGTCCGGGTTGATGACCGAGTAATAGTTGGCATAAGCCACTGAGTTTTCTATGCCCCAGTCGGTGATGCCCCGCAGTATGCCACAGCAGCAGCCGCAGCAGTTGCACACGTAACCGAACCCCTTCATCACGTTGCTCACCGTGTGAACCAAACCGATTTCCTCTGCTTTGTCCAGAAACGCTATCGCTTCTTCCTGTGATATGTCTCCCGGACTGGCTGGCCGTTCAATGC
>Ga0315314_1002803_pt1 | contig 14130 bp, 16 predicted proteins | sample TDP9_MG_FD_203631 | JGI IMG/M metagenome (GOLD analysis project Ga0315314, IMG submission 203631) | Freshwater sediment microbial communities from Lake Towuti, South Sulawesi, Indonesia - TDP9 | ecosystem: Environmental > Aquatic > Freshwater > Lake > Sediment | place: Indonesia: South Sulawesi...
GGTGAGAAACACCATTAGGGTCAGTGAAGAAGGCACCTAATTTCTCGCTAAGGAAAGTCCCCAGCTTGAAGACATGCCCAACCTCAATGCCGTGGCTGGACGATAGTTGGCTGCTGCACCTGGGGCACCCTTCTCCAGCTCTGGCTCGAGCGATATCGGCTATGAGGTCAACCTTAAAATCTCTGGGGTAATTCACATTCTTAAAGTGGGTATCGGGTCTATTAGCCCCGGCAATGAAATTGGCTCCCGAGGTTATAGAATCATCGGCAACGACCCTAATCCCACTTATACCTATTGGGGAGGCTGAGCCGGCTACTATCCCGGCTTGTTTCACCTCGGCTTCAATAGCCAGCCGTAGGTCATAGCAGTGGAGGGCGTTTTTTAGTTTTATCTCGTTTACCTCAATATCCCCTCTAATAACCACGATAACAAACTCGCCATCGGCAATATAGAAGACTACTTTAAGGGTACGATTTTGAGGCACCTTTAAAAAATTTGATAGTCCTTCAATAGTGCTTATACCTGGGGTGTCAACCTCTTTTAGGGATAGTAGCTTCTCTTCGGCTAATTTGCCTTTAATGCTCTGTGCCTTCTCGGTGTTAGCTGAATAGCCGCAGTTATTACAATAGATAATCTCATCCTCGCCAGTCTCAGTAAGAACCATAAACTCGTGGGAGTCCTTGCCTCCAATAGCACCGCTATCGGCTTCAACCAAGACGGTGGGTAGACTGCAGCGGGTGTAGATGGTGTGATACGCCTGGAGCATCTTACTGTAGCTCTGGTTTAGTCCCTCCTCATCGCTATCAAAACTGTAGAGGTCTTTCATAGTGAACTCGCGAACCCGCATTAGTCCGGCTCTAGGTCTGGGCTCATCACGGAACTTGGTCTGGATTTGATACAGTAGCAGGGGCAGGTCACGGTAGCTTTTAACGTTGTGAATGACCAGTTCGGTAATGACCTCTTCATGGGTTGGTCCCAGGGCTAGTTTGCGGTCTCTGCGGTCGGAGAGGGTAAACAGCCCTTTGCCGAAAGCTAGGTCTCGCCCGGTTTCTTGCCACAGCTCTAAGGGCTGGAGGACAGGGAGCATTAGCTCCTGTCCTCCAACAGCATCCATCTCCTCTCGGATTATATTCTCTATCCTCTTCAGCACCCTCCAGGCTAGAGGCAAATAGGAATATACCCCAGCCGCTACCTGGTATATCATCCCGGCTTTGAGTAGTAGCTGGTGGCTAACTGTTTCCGCCTCAGCCGGCACCTCTCGCTGTGTCTTACCAAATAGCTTTGATATCCGCACCTACTTGACCTATCAAATTACTCTGGTAGGCTTACCAATTGTGGAAAATATCAGCCTATCTTTAAGCTTACCGCAAGGGTAAATTTAAAGAAGATGGCTTAAATCCTAAATTTACTTAAGGTCAGTCTGCCTAACTTGGCTGGAGCTAGGCAAATTCCTTCTTTCTTACTGCTAAAAATATAATACTCAGTATCCCCAGTGGCGGGAGGCAGAAGCAAGCCAGGATGGCGCCGGTAAGGGCGAATCCCCAGGTCTTCCTTCTCAAGGCGAAGATGCCACCGATTAAGGCTACTATTCCAAGACCGATTGGTGCAGCGCCAAGCGCTCCAAACATTCCACCCAATCCGGCCAAGGCGCCTATAGCTCCACCCAAAACACTAATAAAGGCACCGACACCAATACCAACACAACCAGCAATTATAGTTAAGATACCAGCCGCTTTTACCATTTGTTACCTCCTTGCTTTATTTATTTTTAATTATGGCTAGGCAAATTCTTTCTTTCCCATTGACACAAATATAATGGATAGTATCCCCAACAGCACTGCACTGGGCAGAGCCAGGATAGAACCGGCAAGCGCCAGCCCCCACGCCCTTCGTCTAATAGCCTGGATACCACCGACTAGGGCTACTATCCCGAAAGCCAGTGATACCGCCCCAATCACAATAAGGGCAGTCGATGAAATACTGATTATTCGCTCAACAATGGATGGAATATCAATCGTCCCAGGTATGAAAACCCCAGCCCACTGACGTATCAAATCACTTATTTCGGTAATATAGTCGCTCAACTTGCCAATAAACCCGGCTAGCGCCAGAACAAAACAACCTCTACCGATACCAATAACACCGGCAATTATAGTTAAAATACCGGCCGTCGTTGGCTTCCATGTCCTTTCCATTTGTCACCCCCTTATTTTCCTATTTTAATCACTGAGACTAAATATAGCTTACAACTATTTAACCATATTAAAGCGCTTTATTCTAGAGGGTTGACTTCAAAATTTTTTTATCTACCTCATCCCCCTTTATCCCCCTCTCCATAATAGGGAGATGTATTCTTAGCATGAGGGGGCGAAGTGGTTTTTAAAGGGGCTTCACCCCTTCAAACTTCCCAATTCTAGGCTAAAACTTCTCCACCTCCCTCATCAACGCTACCACAAAGTCCTTTTCCTTAATTATTCCAATTTTTTTGCCTTTTTTGAACAGGACGGCTTTGCCTTTGCCGCAGGCAATGCCGACGTCGGCGTCTTTTGCCTCGCCGGGTCCATTGACCTCGCAGCCCATAACGGCTACCTTTATCGGTTTGTCAATCTTTAATAGCCTTTCCTCAATTTCTTCGGCTAGTTTTACAATATCAACCTCAGCCCGCCCGCAGGAAGGGCAGCTAATCAAGGTCGGACCGTACTGGCATAAGTCCAGGCTTTTTAGAATCTCGTAGGCAGCAATTACCTCCTCCCTGGGGTGGGCGCTTAGTGAGACCCGGATAGTATCACCGATGCCTTGGTAGAGAAGGGTGCTGATGCCTACTGTGCTCCGAATTATGCCCCTTCGGGGTGTGCCGGCTTCGGTAATACCTATATGGAGGGGGTAGGGTATCTTTTGAGCAATGTCTTGATAGGCTTCAATTGTCGTCGGGACGTCAAAGGCTTTAAGTGAGACCTTAATCATGTTAAAGTCAAGGCTCTCCAGCAGGCGTACCTGTTGCAGGGCAACATCAACCATCTGCTCAGCCAGGGGCAATTCGGGGCTGGCTGTTTTGGGCAGGCTGCCAGCGTTAACCCCGATACGGATTGGAACACCCCTCTCCTTGGCTACCTGGGCTATAGCCGAAATCTTTTTTGGCTCACTGATATTGCCTGGGTTTAACCGCAGCCCGTCAGCCCCGGCTTCTAACGCCATTAAAGCCAGTCGGTAATCAAAGTGAATATCAGCCACTATCGGTAGGGGAGTGCCTCTTTTTATGGCTTGTATCGCCTGAGCGGCTTCGGCATCAGGCACCGCCACTCGGACTAACTGACAGCCGCAATCCTCAAGCTCCTTGATTTGAGCAATAGTTGACATAATATCACGAGTGTCAGTTTTGGTCATAGACTGGACAACGATTGGGGCACTACCGCCGATGGTTACATTGCCAATCTGAATCGGTTTACTGACCCGTCTGGGTTTCATAATATTATTAACCTCACCCCCTTAATCCCCCTCTCCTTAAAAGGAGAGGGGGGAAGAGTAGTTTTGAAGGGGTGAAGCCCCTTCAAACTTTCCTTAATTAATGACATAGAGTTATGGTATTAGAGTGCCTCCGCTTATGATGTGTAAAATATCACGGTAGGTGATTACCATAATTGCTACTAGGAGAGCGGTAAAGCCAATAAAGTGCACCAATCCCTCCGTCTTTGGTGACACGCGTTTGCCCCGGCGAACCCACTCCAAGAGGACAAATGCAATTCTACCACCATCTAGGGCGGGGAGGGGGAAGATATTGATTAGAGCCAGGTTGATGCTGAGAAAGGCAGCAAATTCCAGTAATGGGCTAATCCCAGCCTTAGCCACCTCCCCGGTGATTTGAGCAATACCCACCGGCCCAGCTACTTGAAGCGGCGTTGTCCCGGTAGCCACAGCAAGGAGCCCATTCTTGAATAAGACGAAGGTTTCCGCACATGCCGATACCGCTAAAGGCGCTGCTCTCCAGGCGGGTTCGCTTTGACGGACAATGGTGGCGTTTGTCATTCTAACCACAATACCGATTGCCCCCTGACCCTCTGGAGGCCTCCACCTCGGTACCACTTCAACACCCTCTGTAGTTGAGTCGCTGTGCTGGATAATTATGGTAGCCTCTTTGCCGAGGTTAAGCTCGATATAGCGCTGCAGGTCTTCAATGTTGTGCACTGGCTTTTGGTTTAGGCTAAGGAACGTATCCCCTGGTTCAATGCCAGCCCTGGCGGCTGGGGAATTGGGGGCTACTTCTTCTATCACCACTTTCCCTATTATTAGGTTATGGGGAACCATAAAGGCAATTGAGAATAGGAGTAAGGGCAGGATAATATTCATTATTGAACCAGCGCTGAGAACTAAAAGCCTGGTGCCAATGCGCTTACTAGCCAGACTTCTTGGTACCGTAGGGTCTTCTTCGCCAGCCATTTTGGTAAATCCGCCTAGGGGAATGGCATTTAGTGAATATACCGTTTCTCCCCGTTTTAGTGATAATACCCGCGGGGGGAAGCCGAGACCAAATTCGTCTACCTTTACCCTAAATGCTTTAGCAGCAATAAAATGTCCAAACTCGTGGGCAATGATAAGCACGACAAGAATACCGACAAAGGCACCTATGGTCGTTAGCATAGATTATCTCCAGTAGCCAGCTGCCGGACTTTCTGTCTCGCCCAGGTATCAGCGGCTGTGATTTCATCCAGGGTAGGGTAGGGGACGGGTTGATGCTTTTCTAATGCCTGCTCTATAAGATTGGCAATCTCGGTAAATTTAATCCTTTGCGACAGGAAAAGTTCAACCGCTACTTCATCAGCAGCACAAAGTACCGTCGGATAGGTCCCGCCCTTCCTTCCGGCTTCAATGGCTAACTTGAGGCAGGGGAAGGTATTAAGGTCAGGTGGTTCAAAGGTCAGGTTATTAATTAAGCTCCAGTCAAGCCTGGGAAGTTGAAGGTTGGGCAGGCGCTCAGGGTAAGTCAGGGCGCATTGAATAGGCAGGCGCATATCGGGATAACTTAACTGGGCTTTGATTGAGCCATCTATAAATTCCACCATAGAGTGGATAATGCTCTGGGGATGGATTAGTACCTTAATATTGTCAAAAGGCATGTCAAATAGCCAATGGGCTTCAATGACCTCAAAGCCTTTGTTCATCAGGGTGGCTGAGTCAATGGTGACCCTTCTCCCCATCTGCCATGAGGGATGTTTTAGGGCCTGCTTAACGGTAACCCCATTTAGCTCGGCTGGGGAATAATGGAGGAAAGGGCCGCCTGAGGCAGTCAGAATAAGTTTGGCTGCTGGCTGGGCTTCACCCTTGAGGCACTGCCATATAGCACTATGCTCGCTATCAATAGGCAGAATCAAGGCTCCGTTTAGCTTTGCCTCTTTGGTGATAATCTCACCCGCCATAACTAATGATTCCTTGTTGGCTAGGGCGATATTTTTACCAGCTTTTACCGCAGCTAGTGTTGGGTTCAGCCCCGACCTCCCTGAGGTAGCTATAACCACAGTGTCAACGTGAGGGTGCCGGGCAATATCTTCTGGTGTTAGGAATTCATATTCAGTATTAGCCAAACGAGCCAGCGCTTCCCTGCCCTGACAATAAGCAAATTTCGGCTTAAACTCACTAATTTGCTTTGCCAGTAGTCTCGTGTTCTTCCCGCCAGTTAGCCCAACTATATGAAACCGGTGGGGCAAAGCACGGACTACATCCAGCGTTTGTTGACCTATGGAGCCGGTTGAACCCAGAACTGCCAACCGCTTGATTATATTGCCCATACTACATAATAGTATACCACTACACCGGCAAAGATAATGCTGTCCAGTCGGTCAAGGATACCTCCATGTCCTGGCATTAGCCTGCCTGAGTCTTTTACCCCCATATTGCGTTTAAGTAAGGATTCTACCAGATCGCCAACTTGACCCAAAATACTGACCAATAGGCTAAGGACTATTGCCTGCCAGTAGATGAGGGGCAAGTGGAAGGGTGTGGGGGTAAAAAATAGTATGCTCATTATGACCGCCCCAGCTATTCCGCCTATGGCTCCTTCCCAGGTTTTGCCTGGGCTGATATTTGGGGCTAGTTTATGCCTGCCAAATCTCCTGCCGATGAAGAAGGCAGCGGTATCCGAAGCCCAGGTGGTAAACAAAGCAAAGAATACCCAATTCCTGCCAGTGTCTAGACCTCTTAGTGCCACCAGATAGCTTAAAAGCCAGCCTACATAGAAAATCCCGGCTATTGTCCATGCCCAGGTAGCAAAAGCTCCCTCTTTTTGCCTGCGGGATAGGAGCCCGATTAGAGGTAATACCACGGCTGAGGTTAGTAGTAATGGCATGAGTAAGCCAGAGCCGAAGCGGGTTTCAAAGAGCGATAGCAACTCTGAATTGCGGCTGAGGATGAAGAATGCCGTCCAAATTAGCCCAAAGACAGTCAATGGCGGTGCTTTTGAGGTAGCCGCCATCCGGTAGAATTCAAAGGCAGCTAGGATTCCGAAGACGACCATTAATGCGGTAAAGCCCCGCTGCCCGCCAAACCAGACGACAATCACTACAAGGGAGACAAACCAGAGGGCGGTTATGATTCTTTTATAATCCACCGAAGCGCCTTTGCCTCTGGCTATAGGCTAATAACGCTTTCTCAATCTCTTTTTCATCAAAGTCTGGCCATAGAACATCGGTGAAATAGAACTCGCTATAAGTTGCTTGCCAGATTAGGAAATTACTTATCCGAAGTTCACCCCCGGTGCGAATGACTAAGTCAACGTTAGGTAAACCAGCGGTATAAAGGTAATTACTAAATAGGTTCTCATCTATGTTTTGAGGCGAGACGCCGTCAGCTATAATGTGGCGTATGGCATCTATAATCTCACCGCGCCCTCCATAGTTGAGGGCAAGGCTTAGTGTCATCCCGGTATTGTTTTTGGTTAACTCAGTGGCTCTGTTTATTGCTAGCTGCAGACCCCGGGGGAGTCCTTCAAGACGACCAAGGTGGCGAATCTTAACACCTTGTTTATGAAGTTCCAGGGTCTCTTTGTTCACTGTCTCTTCTAACAAGCGGAGCAAACCCATAACTTCATCTTCGGGGCGATTCCAGTTTTCTGTGGAGAAGCCGTAAAGGGTTACATACTTTATCTGGTATTGATTAAGGTATCTAATTGTTGAGCGGGCGCGTTTCATCCCGGCTAGGTGTCCCTCAAACCTAGGTAAGCCGCGTTGTTCTGCCCATCTACCATTACCATCCACAATGATAGCTATGTGGTTGGGTAAGCGGAGCTTTTTCCTTTTAGCTAGCGAAGCAGCCTCTATTCTGCCACTCAACGTTAGATACTAAACCTCCTGACCCGGGCTATACTTCCGTGAGTTCTAATTCTTTATCTCGTCCTACCTGCTCGGCATTAGCTATGAAGCTATCGGTAAGCTTTTGTAGCTGGTCTAGGGCGCGTTTAAGCTCATCTTGGGATATATCCTTATTTTTCTCTAGCCCTCTTAGTTCATCCATAGCTTCACGCCTTAGATTGCGTATTACCACCTTTTCCCTTTCCACCCTGCCTCGGGCTACCTTAATTAGCTCCTGTCTCCGCTCTTCACTCAGTGGTGGGACATTTATCCGAATGACACTGCCATCGCTAGTCGGATTTAGTCCAAGGTCGGAGGTTAGGATGGCTTTCTCAATACTCCGTATATTGCTTTTATCCCAGGGTTGGATGACGAGCAGCCTTGCCCCGGGTGCCGAAATGCTAGCCAGTTGAATGAGTGGGGTAGGAACGCCGGCATATTCTACCTTAATGTGCTCAATTAGGGCGGGGTTAGCATGTCCGGTGCGAATGGTGGCTAAATCTCTCTTCAAAACCCCGATAGAGGTTTGCATCTTTTGTTCAATATTCCACAAAATTCGGCTAACCATCTTCCGTCCCGCTATATACCAGGGTACCAATAGGTTCGCCGATTATGGCACGTTCAATGCTGCGGGGAGCCAGGAGGTCAAAAACAATTATCGGCAGCTTATTTTCTAGGCAGAGGGAAAGAGCAGTAGCATCCATTACCTCTAGGCGCATATTTAAGGCTTCAATGTGGGTAAGTTTGTCAAACTTCTTAGCGGTGTGATTCTTGATTGGGTCGGCACTATATATGCCGTCAACATTATTTTTGGTCATAAGTAGGACTTCGGCTTCAATCTCTATCGCTCGTAGTGCCGACGCAGTGTCAGTGGTCATGTATGGATTACCAGTGCCGCCGGCGAAAATAACTACTCTACCTTTCTCTAGGTGACGGATAGCTCGACGTCTAATGTACGGCTCAGCTACCTGTTGAATGTATATAGCCGACTGGACTCTGGTTGCTACCCCTTCTTTCTCCAACCGATCCTGGAGAGCTAGGGCGTTTATCACCGTGGCTAGCATTCCAGCGTAGTCAGCAGTGACCCGGTCCATCCCCTCCTGCTCAGCCTTAGCCCCCCGCCAGATGTTACCACCGCCAACAACCACACCGACACTCACCCCCATTTCTGTCACCTGCTTAATCTGTTTGGTTATCATGGTGAGGGTAGGGGAGTCAATGCCATAATCAGTTTTGCCACTGAAAGACTCGCCACTAAGTTTGAGTAATACCCGCTTATACTTGGGAGTGGTCATTGGTTAACACCCAATTCAAATCTGGCAAATCTACTTACCTTGATATTCTCTCCTACCTTGGCAATGGTTTCAGTAATAATATCTTGGACTGTCTTGCTGGGGTCCTTAATGTAAGGCTGGTGAAGCAGGCAGGCAGTCTCAGCTTCTTCAATATCATGAGCCGGGGCATCATCAGCTGAGATAAATTGAGGAGGCATGGCGGCTACCTGCATTGCCAAATTATGAGCCAGTGCCTTGAATTCATCGGTACGGGCGGTGAAGTCAGTTTCGCAGTTGATTTCAACCATGGCTCCAATACGCCCATCAGTGTGGATATAGGCGTTAATCACTCCTTGGGTAGCAGAACGTTCCGCCTTCCTTTTTGCTTGAAGGAAGCCTTTCTGCTTCAGAATCTGGAGCGCCTTTTCTATATCGCCTTCGGCTTCAAGGAGGGCATTTCTACAATCCATAACTCCGGCGCCAGACTGTTCCCTTAGCTCCTTCACTTTAACTACCGGGATTTTCAATTTCTCTCCTTCTTATTCATCAGGGGTGAAAATAATAGGCTCAGCTGTTTCAGTAACCTGAAGTTCCTCTAAGCCTCCTTCCTCTGTTGGAGCCACTACCTCACCAGTTCTACCCTCAATTACGGCATCGGCAATACTACTACATATCAGCTTGATGGCTTTAATGGCATCGTCATTGGCTGGAATAGGGTAGTCAATGCCAATAGGGTTACAATTGGTATCTACAATAGCCACTATTGGTATTCCTACACGTTTGGCTTCAGCTAGGGCAATCTTTTCCTTGATAACGTCAATGATAAATAGGGCTTGTGGTAGGCTGGTCATCTCTTTGAGACCACCAATCTGTCGATTAAGGCGTAAGATTTCTCTCTCAAGCTTCAGGGCTTCCTTTTTGGTTAGGTGGCTAAACTCACCCTTAGCTTGTCGGTCCTCTAAACGGACTAGATAGTCTATACGGGTTTGGATAGTGGTAAAGTTGGTCAGCACGCCGCCTAGCCAGCGTTGATTGATGTAAGGCGTATTGCAGCGTTTAGCCTCTTCCTCTACGGCTTGTTGAGCCTGCTTTTTAGTGCCGACAAAAAGGATAGTGCCGCCATCAGCTACTAACTGCCGAACAAACTGGCATGCCTTGTCTAGCATAACAATGGTTTGCTCTAGGTCAATGATGTGAATGCCATTGCGCCGGGTAAAGATGTAGCTCTTCATGCGGGGATGCCAAGAACTTGTCTGGTGTCCAAAGTGGGCACCAGCCTCTAGAAGCTGCTTAATAGTAACTGCATTTGGCACTGTCAAGCTCCTTTTGATTATCACATAGTATAGCACACCCTTTTGTATTCAGCAACAGCATGCTGGAGATGACAAAATATATCAATTAGGTTTATTATTAGAAAGAAAGGAGTGAGATGGAGCCGATAAAGATTATACCTTGCCTTGATGTTAAGGACGGAAGGGTAGTTAAGGGGGTGAGGTTTGAAAACCTTAGGGATGCCCGGGACCCGGTAGAAGCAGCGGCGGCTTATTGCCGTGAGGGCGCTGATGAGCTTGTTTTTCTTGACATCTTTGCCACCGTGGAGGCTAGAAAGACAAGGTTAGAATGGGTCAGAAAGGTCTGCAAGGTAGTTACTATCCCGTTTGCTGTAGGTGGTGGTATAGGTAGCATTGAGGACATGAAGGCATTACTTGGCATTGGGGTAAACAAGGTCTCTATAAACACGGCGGCTGTCAGGAATCCTGAACTTATAACAAAGGCAGCTAAGGAGTTTGGTAAAGATAGGCTGGTGGTGGCTATTGATGGGAAGAAGAATGCCGTGGGGAGTGGCTTTCCCAGGTTAGAGGTGGTGGTGAGGAGTGGTAGCGAGCCTACAGGTATAGAGCTCGTTGGCTGGGCAAAGAGGGCAGAGAAGTTGGGTGCCGGTGAGATTTTGCTTACCAGCAAGGATGCTGATGGAACTAAGGAAGGATATGATTTAGAGATGACAAAGGCAGTGGCAGAAGCGGTTCACATTCCAGTTACTGCTTCTGGTGGGGCAGGCAAACTAGAGCATCTCTACGATGCTGTGGTAATAGGTAAAGCATCAGCACTGCTGGCGGCTTCAATCTTCCATTTCGGTGAAATCTCAATTTCGCAAGCTAAGCAATACTTGAAAGAAAGGGGCATACCAGTAAGAATATAGTGACCAAAGGAAGCGTAGGAGACAAAGATGCAAATTAAGAAAACATACCAAGATGTAAATCCTGAATTACTTTACGATGAGATAAGGGACTTTACTCTAAAGCAGGGGACAGTTGTAGGTGAGACAAAATTGGAGACATACTCTTTGCCCAGTGACACATCATCGTTTATTTCTCGCGGTACGCTAACCTTTAAGACTCAGGGTAAGTCGGGTGAAGGCGAAAGGGAGTGCCTCAGGGCACATATCGTGGGCTCAGCTAAGGGTGAGACCAAATTAATGCTTGACATAGATGAGAAGCTTTTCCCACTGGAGAAGATTGACGCCTTACAAAATGACCTAGACTTTATTTTTGGCTCATACGAAGTAAAGCACGGCTAAAGCTTCTTTAGCAATCAGCAAGTGGAGTTAATACTGGAATAGTTCATCAACAATTGAGTGCCAGAAATAGTGCTATATGCCAGCATTGTGGTAAGGAATCTCCCCTTATTTCCCAAGCGCTAGGGCTATGTCTGGATTGTATCCGGCAGGACTTTAGCCAGGTTCTCCCTCTGATTGAGAAAGCCCATAGTCAGGCAAGAGGGCTATTTAACCTCCCACCTCAGCCGCCGCGGAGCGAATCAGGACTTCAGTGTCGTATTTGTATGAATGAATGCCGTGTCTCTCAGGGTAGTCGGGGCTATTGTGGGTTACGCACCAACCAGGGGAGTAAATTCAAGGGTGCTACGGCGAGGAAAGGCAACGTCAGTTGGTATTATGATTCCCTGCCGACTAACTGCGTGGCTGATTGGGTCTGCCCCGGTGGCACGGGAGCTGGTTACCCTCAGTTTGCCTACTCTCAAGGCGCTGAGTTTGGCTACAAGAATCTGGCGGTCTTCTATCAAGCCTGCTCCTTCGATTGCCTTTTCTGTCAGAACTGGCACTATCGCTACTCAGCAACACGGGAGAGCAAGGTTGATGCCTTAGAGCTGGCTGAGGCAGTTGATGACCGCACCGCCTGCATATGTTACTTTGGTGGTGACCCGTCACCGCAGTTGCCTCATGCCCTTCGTGCCTCCCGGCTGGCTTTAGCCAAAAATAAAAGCAGGATTCTGCGCATCTGCTGGGAGACCAATGGCTCAATGCACCCGGCGCTATTAAGGCAGGCGGCTGGCCTTTCCCTCAACTCCGGTGGTTGTATTAAGTTTGACCTTAAAGCCTGGAGCGATGAACTGCACATTGCCCTCTGTGGGGTAAGTAATAAAAGAACCCTGGAAAACTTTAAGCTTTTGGCTGAGTATATTAGAAAAAGGCCTGTGCCCCCCTTCTTGGTCGCCAGCACCTTACTCGTCCCAGGATATATAGATAGGGAGGAAGTCTTTAGGATTGCTGCCTTTATTGCCTCCCTCAGCTCTGACATTCCCTATGCTCTCCTTGCCTTCCACCCCCAATTTATGATGCGAGACCTTCCGGTAACCTCTCGCCGGCATGCCGAAGAATGTCTGGCAGAAGCAAAAAGGCAAGGACTGAAACGGGTGAGGTTAGGTAATATCCATCTACTGGGTAGCGACTATTGATCTCCCGTCAGCAGGCGGTTAAAAACTGTGGCATCGAGGTACATCTTATTGCCCAATCCTGTTTATGCTTGGAACCTCGGGTTCTACGATTATGGGAATCTCCTCTCCACAATAAGGGCAGTGTTTGTCTGGGCTGATGCTGTACTTGGTTATGCTGAAGCCGTAGCGCTCAATTAAAGATTGATTGCATTTGGGGCAGTAGGTATTTTCATACCGGTGTCCGGGGACATTACCCACATATACAAACTTCAACCCCTCTGCCTTACCTATACCTCTTGCCTTGTCTAAAGTGCTCACCGGTGTCGGGGGAACGTATAGCTCGTTTCTGAATTTGTATGCCGGATAATAACCGGTAACATGCCACGGAGTATCAACCCCCAGCTCTCGCTTAATTCTTTGGGCAATCCGACTTAACCCGTCTTCAGCATCATTTATACCCGGTATAACCAAAGTAGTTAACTCGACCCATACCCCACGCTCCTTGGCTAGGGTAGCGTTTCTCCAGACTATGTTGACATCAGCAGTGCAGAACTTCTTGACCACTTCAGCTTCACCCTTGATATCAATATTCATTGCGTTCAGTCCATGAGCCACCAGCATTTCAAGCGCCTGTTTAGTCATATAGCCGTTGGTAACGTAAGTATTATAGTAACCTCTATCTTTAGCTAAGTCGAAGATATCCAGGGAGTACTCAAAGAGCATGGTCGGCTCGTTGAGGGAGACGCTAGTGCCCTGGCACTTATAGTGCTCTACAAGTTCAATAAATTTCGTCGGGCTTATATGCTGCCCCTTTCCTATGTTCTGAGGTGACTTGCTTATGTCGTAGTTTTGACACCAGGGGCAGGTAAAGTTGCATGACCAGCTACCAATGGTCAGGGCTTTTGTTCCTGGGTAGAAATGAAAGAAAGGCTTCTTTTCAATTGGGTTAGCACTGATGGAGGAAATATCGCCGTACTCCAAGGTGTAAAGCTGCCCGCCGATATTCTTCCGGGTGGCGCAGAAGCCTGATTCCCCCTCACTGACTAGACACAGCCTTTCGCAGGTGTGACATTGCACCTTATCCCCAAGGTTTTCATAAAGTAAGGCTTGCCTAATATGTTCCTCAGCCATCTCAGACCGGCTATATTTTATCAACCTTCTGTTGGCAGTTGGGGCAAAATTTCCAGCTCTTTACATCAGTGTCATGCAAGCGGTTAGAAAAGTGCATGACGCAAGTGGGGCTAGGGCAATGCTTAAGCCCATAGGTGTGCCCTAACTCGTGGACTGCTTCCTTAATTGCCCGCTCCAAAAAGAGCCTTTCGTCCTGAGGCAGGCCATAGAACTCTTGCCTCAAGCGCCGCAGTGAAATGAGGGCCCTTCTGCCGGAAATGTCGGCTAGACCAAAGACGAAATTAAGCCCAGGGGCAAAAATATCAACATCAACCACCCCGAGGGCTCTATTATCTAAGTCGGGGAGCGGGATGAGAGAAAAGAGTGGGGATGCCAGATACTGGTGGCGACTATGATAGTAGCTCTCACGGAGCAACGGCATTTTATTGCCTATCTTCGTTTCTTGACCAAAGGCTTGGGTTAAAGGCTGCCCGAGGCTTTCCAAAACGGCTTCGTCTATCTCTCCAATAGGAATGAGCACTATCATCTCTAGCTCAATTCTAGCCCAGAGTGATATTAACAGCAAGCTAAGTGGGAACTTAAGACGCAACTTGACTCCAAAACTCTGAAGGCAATATAATTTACCAAAGCAAACTTTTTGTTTCCCTCAATGGGCA
>Ga0315314_1002804_pt1 | contig 14128 bp, 11 predicted proteins | sample TDP9_MG_FD_203631 | JGI IMG/M metagenome (GOLD analysis project Ga0315314, IMG submission 203631) | Freshwater sediment microbial communities from Lake Towuti, South Sulawesi, Indonesia - TDP9 | ecosystem: Environmental > Aquatic > Freshwater > Lake > Sediment | place: Indonesia: South Sulawesi...
GCCTACACACAATTATAAACGAATGGAAAAACAAAATCCTAAAGGAGCCAGATGAAACATGACCGAAGAAACAATCACCACAGATCCACAGCAGCGTTTCCAAGACTTCTTCAAACAAGAAAAATACCGCAAACGCATCTCCCAAATGGCAATTTCAGGCGTCACCTCACTCACCGTAGACTTCGAAGACCTCTTAACCGCAGACTCAGACCTCGCCGAAAACCTAGTAGAACAACCAGACAACTACACAAAACACGCAAACAACGCCGCCTACGCACAACTCCAAATCGAGGCGCCAGAATACGCCGCAGAAACCGAAACAGTCACAGTTAGATTCAAAGGCTTACCCACAACCGTACCACTACGCACACTAGGCTCAGCCCACATCGGCAACCTAGCCATGGTTGAAGGCATAATCGTGAGAGCCTCACCCGTCCAACCTATGGTCATGCGGGCTGCGTTCAAATGCAGGAAATGTGAAAACATCCAACACATACCTCAAGAAACTCCTTTTCTGCGCACGCCTTTTGTCTGCAGCGTCCCAGACTGCAGAAATAAGACGTTCGACTTATTACAAGAAGAATCCACATTCATAGACTTCCAACGAATCCGCATACAAGAACGCCCAGAAGACCTCCCGCCTGGGCAACTACCTCGATGGCTAAACATCGAACTCGCCGGAAGAGACCTAGTCGACATCGCAAGACCAGGCGACCACGTAGCCGTAGTGGGGGTCGTGCGAGCCATAGCTCCCACTCTACCCGGAGTTGGAAAAAGGCGCGTGTTTAGGCTGCACTTAGACGCCAACTACATCGACGTCTTAAGCAAAGAACCAGAAACAGCCATAGTTTCACCCGAAGAAGAAAAGAAGATTCTCGAGTTAGCCCGAGACCCATGGGTGCACCGCAAAGTCATCCGCTCAATAGCGCCCTCAATCTACGGCTACGAACACATCAAAGAAGCCATAATGTACATGCTCTTCGGAGGCGTGCCCAAACAACTCCCCGACATCACCATACGAGGAGACATGAACGTCCTATTGATAGGAGACCCAGGAACCGCAAAATCACAACTGCTCCAATACGTAGCCAGAATAGCACCAAGAGGCTTGTACACTTCTGGACGAGGAACAACCGCCGCAGGCTTAACGGCCGCAGTGCTCCGAGAAAGAGGCGGAGGAATGACCCTCGAAGCAGGAGCGCTCGTGCTCGCCGACAAAGGCGTCGCCTGCATAGACGAAATCGACAAGATGCGCCCCGAAGACAGAGTGGCCATCCACGAGGCCATGGAGCAACACACGGTTTCAGTGGCAAAAGGAGGCATAGTAGCCACGTTAAACGCTCGAACAGCGCTGTTGGCCGCAGCAAACCCAGCATTGGGCAGGTATGAACCCTACCGCACGGTCGCCGAAAACATATCCCTTCCCGTCACAATTTTGTCAAGATTCGACCTGATATTTGTGCTGAGAGACGTGCCAGAGAAGGAAACTGACACGAAGATGACTGAGCATATTCTCGACCTTCACAAGAGAGGCACCGCTCCAGTTGAGTCTCCCATTTCACCGTCTTTGCTGAGGAAATACATAAGCTACACCAAAAACATCAAGCCTCAACTAACCGAAGAAGCCCTAACACGTCTCAAAGACTTCTACTTGGAAATGCGTTCAGCAAGCGAAACCGAGGGAACGCCCATAGCCATAACCGCCCGCCAACTCGAATCGCTCGTGCGCATTACCGAGGCTAGAGCCCGTGTAGCCTTTAGAAAAGAGATTCTAGCCGAGGACGCTGAAGCTGCCATCCGAATCATGGGAATGTCGCTGAAAGAAGTGGGCATCGACGTCACGTCTGGCAAGCAGGACATAGACATCATCATGATTGGAAAACCGAAAAGCGTGCGAGACAGACTGCAGGTTATTTTGGGCAAGATAATTGAGATGGAAAAAGAGACTGGCATGGTGGAGAAGGCAGCGTTGTTGCAGAGACTTGAAGCCGAACATGAAATCAACGCCATGGAAGCCGAACGCCTAATCGGACAGTTGATTAAGGAAGGCACCATATACTCGCCGAGAGAAGGCTACCTGAAAAAGACCTAGACCAGCCAGAAAGGCGCAAACAATTTGAAAGTCGAAGACCTCTCTGTGCCCGACTCGGCTAAACAAATTATTATCGTTTCGGGAATAACTGAGCTTTATCCGCCTCAAGAGGAAGCCATAAAGGCTGGTGCGTTAGAGGGCAAAAACCTTGTTTTGGCGAGTCCTACTGCGTCCGGGAAAACTCTTGTAGCCGAGTTCTGCGCCTTGAAGCATGTTCTCGAAAAGGATGGAAAGATCTTATACTTGACACCATTGCGTGCTTTAGCCAACGAGAAATACACTGAGTTCAAAAAATACGCGGCTGTCAAGAAGAGAAGCGGAGGAAAAGTCAGTGTGGGCATCAGCACGGGCGACTTTGACAGCAGCGACCCCTGGCTTGAACGATACGACATCATCATCACAACAAACGAGAAGGCTGACTCATTGTTAAGGCACAGAGCCAAGTGGATGGATGAAGTCTCTTTGGTAATCGCAGACGAAGTCCACCTCTTAAACGACGCTGAACGTGGACCAACGCTGGAGGTTGTGCTCGCAAGGCTTATGCAGATCAATCCAGACGCCCAGCTCCTAGCCTTAAGTGCCACGGTGAAAAATGCTGAGGAGGCGGCTGAGTGGCTGAAGGCAGAGTCGATAACAACTGAGTGGCGTCCGATTGTGTTGAAGGAAGGCGTGCTCCTCCAAAATGAGGTTCAGTTCAAGGACGGCGGCGCTATAAAGATTGAGAAGCTCTCAGCTAATCCAGCCATAAACCTAGCCCTAAACACCATTAGAACAGGTGGGCAAGCGCTCATTTTTGCGGCGACTAGGAAAAATTCGGTGAGTCTTGCCAAAAAAGCGTCGGGGGAAGTTGAGGGGCTCTTATCAAAGCCTATGAAACGCTCGTTGGAGCGCCTCGCCGAAGAAATAGCGACGGCTGGAGAACGAACGCGAGTGAGCGAACTCTTAGCCGAACTGGTGAAGCGTGGAACAGCCTTTCACCATGCTGGTTTGGGCGGCACTCATCGCCGATTGATTGAGAACGCGTTTAGGGAGGGAAAGATTAAGGTTTTGACCGCCACGCCGACTCTGGCTTTCGGCGTCAACCTGCCCGCTAGAACCGTTATCATTCATGATTATAGGCGTTACGAGCCTGGTTATGGCTATTACCCAATAACTGTGCTGGAGTACAAGCAGATGGCGGGTAGAGCGGGTAGACCTCGCTATGATAAGATTGGTGAGGCGTTGCTCATAGCCAAAACCGAGGATGAACGAGACTACTTGATGGAAAGTTATGTGTTAGCTCAGCCAGAGCGCATATGGTCGAAACTAGCCGTGGAACGCATCTTGCGTGGGCATGTTTTGGCTACAATCGCGGCCGACTTTGCGCATAGTGAACAAGGTATATACGATTTTTTTGGAAAAACCTTCTACGCTTATCAGTATGACCCAAGGGCGATTAAGGCGGTTATTGTGAAGATTTTGAAGTTTCTTTACGATGAGAAGATGATTGAGGTGAGCGGCGACAATGTTTATGCTACGAGGTTTGGTCGTAGGATTAGCGAGTTGTACATTGACCCGGTTTCAGGCGTTATTATTAGGGATGCGTTGCAGAGACGTGCACCCGTCTTAACTGACCTGAGTTTTCTTCAGATAATTGCTCACACGCCTGACATGTTTCCAAGGTTGCGTCCGTACTCAAGCGAAATCGATGAATTAGCCTTGTTTGTGGACCAACATCGGAGCGAGTTTATGTTTGACGTGCCAGATGAGTGGGAAGACCGAATCGCTTATGAAGAGTTTTTGGGTGAGGCGAAGATGGCTTGGGTTTTGCAGGGCTGGATTGAAGAGACAAGTGAGGAGCAGATGATTGAGCAGTTTAGGGTGCAGCCAGGCGACTTGTATCGGGTCATTGATTCGGCGCGATGGCTGCTCTACGCTTCGCATGAGTTGGGTCGGTTGTTCGGGCATAAAGACATTTTGCGTTTGCTGGACACAGTCATGGAACGCATTGAAAAAGGCGTCAAAGCCGAACTACTGCTTCTTGTCAGACTGGAAGGAATAGGCAGAGTCAGAGCCCGCATCCTTTATAACGCTGGTTTGAAGACACTAGACGACTTAAAGAAGGCGCCCATTGAACAATTGACCAGCCTACCCCTCATCGGACCCAAACTCGCCAAAAAAATAAAGGATCAGGTGGGAGGCTTCATCAAGGCGGAAGAATGGAAGAAACTGAAAAAAGGAGAAGAATGGGAACAAAGAGCCATAACAGAATACTAAGACAAATGCTATTGTCCGTTTAACCACTTAATCCTCTGATTTTTCTTTCTCGCTTGGTTTCCCTAATGACAAGTTCAACTTGCTTGATTGCTGTTCCCAAATAGTTCTTGGGATTCAGCGCTTTTTCGATTTCTTTTTCGCTCAGTTTAACACTCACTGTTTTGTTTTCTAGGAGTATCTTTTTGAAGGGTTGTTTTTCAACTTCACTCTTTATTGTTAGGGTTCGTAGGTGTTCGTGGGCTTCTTGGCGGTTCATTCCTTTCTTGACCAGGTCTATCATCACCGCTTCAGACATGGCTCTTCCCTGCGTCAAATCAATGTTTCGACGCATTCTTTCTTCATTCACCCAGAGACCAGCCAAAATATTAGTCATCAAGTAAAGCGTGTAATCCACCAGAATGCACGCTTCGGGAATGATGAACCGTTCAGCAGAGGTTTGAGTCAAATCACGCTCATGCCATGTCGGCACATCCTCTAACGCAGGAATCACCAAACTGCGCAAAACCTTAGCTAAGCCCGAGACCCGTTCACACAACTCTGGATTGCGCTTGTGAGGCATAGTGGAACTTCCAACCTGCTTGGCTCTCTCAAAGGGTTCAGCCAACTCGCCTATCTCAGGACGCTGCAATTCCCGAATCTCGGTTGCAATCTTATCTAATGTACAGGCAATTATAGCAAGTAAAGAAATGAATTCTGCATGTATGTCTCGCTGAACAACCTGATTGGAAATATCAACCGCCTTCAAACCCAGCTTCTGCATAACTAACTCTTGGATTCTCTGGGCGTTTGGACCCAAACCAGCCATTGTTCCAACGGCGCCACTCATCTTTCCAAAGAGTAGGCGCTCTTGACACTGACTCAACCTTTCGACGTGGCGTGCGTTCTCTCTTAACCAAATCGCAAACTTGAAACCCAAAGTGATTGGCAAAGCGTGTTGACCGTGGGTTCTGCCCATCATAATAGTTCGCTTGTATTTTTCCGTCTTCTCCAACAGTATTTTCTCAAAATCATTCAAACGTTTTTCAAGAATTTCCACGGCTTCTTTAAGCTGCAAGGCTGTAGCCGTGTCATTGATGTCTTGGCTGGTGGCTCCATAATGCACGTAGCCGCCGCTGGGTCCAGCAGCTTCCGCAAGCGCACGAACAATGGATGTCACGTCGTGTTTTATTTGAGACTCAATCTCCTTGACACGACTCAATTTAACCAGCTTGGTTGTGGCTGCCTCCATTATTCTCTGAGCATCTTTCTTGGGGATGTCGCCAACCTCAGCGTGCGCCCAAGCTAAGGCGGCTTCCACGTCTAGCATCCTTTGAAGGCGGCTTTCCTCCTCGAAGACTCTGCGCATCTCAGGCGTGCCGTAGCGTCCAGTGTCGATTGGAAAGATGGGCAACTTGCTTTTCTCCTCCAACATTGATTAGTTTAAAGTGTTTGTAAAGATAACGCTTACACTTCCCCACAAACTCAACTCATGTCACGAAATATTAAAGTCTCGCACAGTTTCAACTATTCAACCACAAGGGGTTCCTGGGGATGGGCGTAATAGCTGCTGCCATAAACAAGCGAGGCGAAGACACGGTTTCATCGGTTCTCCTCATGCTCAAACAGTTAACGCACCGAGGAGCCGACGTCTTTCACATTGCAACGCCCACCTCAAAGGTCACAGGCAAATCCCTCAGTGAACTCGAAACCAAAAAATTGGTTTCAAACACAGCCGTGGGCCACAACCCTTCTCCCATCTCTTCAAGAGAAAAGCATCAGCCCATCATGCTAGGAAAAAATTGCGTGCTGGTCTTTGAAGGACACATTTTTCCGCCCTCCAAAACTTCTGACATCGACGAGGTCGCGCTCTGTCTTAAGCCAGATTTTCAAATCAGTGCAAGGAGCATCATTAAAAAATTCGACGGTTCTTACGCCTTTGCCATTGTTTCGCCAGAAAGGATTTTGGTTGCACGAGACTTGTTTGGAACGAGTCCTCTTTTTTACGGTGAAAACGAGACGTTCTGCGCTGTGGCGTCTGAGCGCAAGGCTCTCTGGACGCTTGGAATAACAAACGCGGGGTCTTTTCCTCCCGGAAACTTGGCGGTGGTAAGCGCGAAAGGCTTTGACTTCAAGCCCGTTGCCACACTGACTCAGCCTCCTCAAAAGAAGATAGGCATGGAGAAAGCCGCAAGCCGTCTTCAATCTCTTCTGCTTGAATCGACTAGGGAAAGGGTCTTAGACTTGGAAGAAGTTGCGGTTGCGTTTTCAGGAGGCTTGGACAGCACCGTTCTGGCTGCTCTGGCAAAAACCTTCAAACCCAATGTAAATCTTGTCACAGTGGGATTAGGGGGTCAACCCGAACTAAGGCATGCCCAAACAGCAGCGGAGTCTCTGAAACTGCCTTTTCACCTTCAAACCTACACGGTTGCTGACGTTGAAGATGCTTTAGAAAGGGTTTTGTGGCTGATTGAAGAACCAGACGTGATGAAGGTCGGTGTTGCCATTCCGATTTTTTGGGCAGCTGAGACTGCTTCTCGAATGGGTTGTCGTGTGTTGATGGCTGGGCAAGGCGCTGACGAGCTTTTTGGAGGCTACCATAGATACCTCAAAGAATACAAGCGTGGCGGCGTCAAAGCCGTGCAAGAGTCGATATTCCACGATTTAACAATGTCACACGAGACTAATTTTCAAAGAGACAACACTGTCTGCGCCTTTCACAAGGTGGAGTTGCGCCTACCCTACATAGACTGTGAAGTCGTGCGCTTCGCTTTGAGTCTGTCAGTCAGTTTAAAAATAAATTCAGTGGACGACCCACTTCGAAAGAGAGTCTTGCGCTATGTCGCCAGAAACCTAGGCATCCCAGAACGCATTGTTGAGAAGACCAAGAAGGCTGTTCAATACGCAACCGGCGTGGACAAAGCATTAAGAGAACTAGCCCGAAGAAGAGACTTAACCACGCATAATTACATAAAACAAGTCTTTAGAAGAGTTTATCTCAACTGGAAAGAGTGAAAAAATGAACACAGCAATCGTTTATTCGCCTAAATATCTGAACCATGACACGGGACCCGACCATCCCGAGACCCCCAACCGCCTGCGGGTTGTCATTGAAGAATTGAACAGAAGTGGACTCCTAAAAACCCGAAGGTGTTCGATTTTAAACCCAAAGCTAGCCAAGTTGAAAGATCTGGAACTCGTCCACGAACCCGACTACATCGAATTGGTTCAGCGATGCTGCGCCATCGGAGGCGGCGTTCTAGACTTGGGCGACACCGTGGTGGGCACCGAAAGCTGCAAGGTGGCGTTTCTGGCAGTTGGAGGAGTCTTAGACGCCGTCAACTTGGTTGCTGGTGGGAAGGCTCGGAACGCTTTTGCTATGGTTCGTCCTCCCGGGCATCATTCTGGTCCTTATTATGCTCTGGGTTTCTGCCTTTTCAATAATGTTGCCGTTGCTGCTGCTCACCTGCTTCATCGTTTGGGTTTCAATCGTGTGTTGATTTTAGATATTGATGCGCATCATGGAAATGGAACGCAAGAAATCTTTTACGACACAAGCAAAGTGCTCTACGTGAGTTTGCATCAGGATCCCCGAGGTTTTCCTGGAACAGGCTTTATGGACGAGACAGGCGAGGGAGAAGGACTCGGCTACACTGTAAATGTTCCATTTCCGCTGAGAGTTGACGACTGGCTTTACCACCAAGGCTTTGACCAAATCGCAATTCCGATAATTCAACAGTATAAGCCACAGTTTATTCTGGTCTCGGCAGGCTTCGACGGACACTACACGGATCCCGTCGGCGGTCTTTCCCTCTCTATGCTCGGATATTCACAAGTTTTCTCCAAAATCTTGAATCTGGCGTCGCGGCTCTGCCAAGGGAGACTTGTGGTGGCCTTAGAAGGAGGCTACAGCCTTAATTTTTTGGGGAAGATTGTGGCTTCTGCCATTGCAAGGATGGCTGGAATCCCTTATAGAGTGAGGGATAACGGTCCAGTGGCGCATCCAAGAATACGCAAAAACGCGGAACAAATCATAAGCAACGTTAGGCGAATTCAGTCGTCTTTTTGGCAACTGTGACATGTTTGTGGCTAGTAGCTGATAGCTCGTATGCTTACTCGATTACTTGAATTGCGCCGTTTGGGCATTGAACCTCGCATGCTCTGCAGACGAGACACTCGCTCGGGTTTACAGCCTTGGATTTGCCGTCGACGATTTCAAAGACGCTTACGGGGCAGATGTCCTTGCACGTTCCACAGCCGTCGCACTTGTCGTTGTCGATTTTGACTTCAACCATTTGATTTGCGCCTCACTATTTTTTAGATTCTAATGAGATTAATAGTCGAGAATAAAAGCGTTTACCTTTGTAAAGTCTAAGTTATTTCTTCCTTGAGCCTCAGTAAGACTCCATCAATGTTTGTTTTGGCTCTGTCTCTCCGTCTGTAAGAATCCTCTAAGAGTTTGTGATAGGCTGCTGCTGCGATTTCTCCCCTCCTGTAGCGAGCTTCAGTTCTTCTTATATCGGCTTCCACCCCTTGCAACTCTGTCTCAGCGACCTCGATTTGTCGCATCATCTCAGCGTACCGTGATCCAGCCGCCCGAATCTTCTCTCGCAGCGTGGCTAGGTCCCTAGAAAGCACTGAGAGGCGACTTTCCAATGTTCTGCTGCGCACTCTGTAAAGTCTTCTCGGGATTTTTCCCTTTCGCGCCTGCACCTCCAAGGATTCGCGCTCTCGCAGAATTTTTCTTTCTTCCTCGTAGGTTTTTACGTAGTTTCTTAGTTCCTCAGGATGGATTGGGAGTGCTGTCGGAACTGGTGCGGGTGCTTTGCGAACCTGCCAGAGGAAGGCGATTGCTCCGATGATGGCTACTAGGGCTCCAGTCCATAGTGTGGGGCGAAACGAAGACCAAAATATCACGTGCCTATACCTAACTGTGAAGTCGAGGTCTTGATGGGATGAAACGTTGCTTAACGTGAAAACGGGCGTTTCTTTATAGATGCCCATCTGGACCATGTCTGGCTGTGTCGATGCGTTTGAGGGTTGAAACTCGGCGCCTTCTGGCATATCGATGACAACTGTCAACTTTCTCACCGTCAAATTCATGGGTTCAAAAAGCCTGAAGTTCAAGCTGAAGTCGCTCCATCCGCTTTGGCTAACGTGCTCCTTCCAAGGAAGCCTGAACGTAACTAAAATATGCACGGTTTCGTTCTTTTTTGCGGCGACCTTTAGGGTTATAGTTGCATTGATTGTGTCGCCCACGTTTTGCTGGGTTAATTTGAGCTCGTTTCCCAAGTCGTCTTTTGCATGCATATCGTGGGCGTTTTGAGGTAACACAACAGACAGGGTTGACGTCTCGTTTGCAGCCTTGTTGGTTGTGGTGTAGAGATCAGAAACTAATAGTTCGTTCTGTTCGTTTAACACTATGATTCGTCTAACCTCATTAACCTCAAGCAGATTGAAGGCGCCAATTGGTGTGAACGTAATCGTGCCCGTCACAGATGTGAAGGCGTCTAGCGGCTCCTTCACAATATTTAGGGTGCGGCTTGATGTTTGATTTAAGGCGGGTTCACTGCTGGTGTAGTTTGCGTTGGGTGGCAGAAAAACCGTTGTATTACTCATTGACGCCGCTTGATCCAGACCGGGATACACGGGAAAATCAAGGTCATACATTTCACCCGCTGGGAGTCTCGCAGTTATTAGGTCAGAAAGTTCAAAGACAACGGCGAAACTGTACGATTCCAGTTGGGTAAGGCTTATCTCGCGCCCAAAGTTCACTCTGACTCCATAGAAGCCTGGGGTTCCTAAGCCCACATCTAAGTCTATTGTCAATTTTGGTTTAGGATTCTGCGATTCATAAGCGAGAATGCAATAGAGATTAGACTTGTACTTGTAAGGAAAGCCTAACCTGAAGCTTTCAAGAAGAGGCGCCTGTTCTGCTGTTTTTGACAATGTAACAGTGTCTTTTATGGTTACGAGTCCGCCGTCATGAACTATTATTTGGTGATGCACCTTGACATCCACGGACGACTCTTGCGCGTGTGCGGTTTTGAAATTAATAATGGACAAAGCCATAGTTGACAAAAGAAGCAGAGCAAACACGAGTAGCAATGATGGAGCCCTTTTGTTCAAGCAGACACCACGACGATTAATGAATCCTTACATTGTTTCGGGTATTTATTACAGATTATCCTTATTTACTTTCCTTTTTAGAAATCTGTCAGTCTCTTGTCCTTTAAATTTATATACCGCCCTATCTTTCGGGCTAGGCGGGCTCCAACCACTCGTTCAAGGTCGGCTGAACACCTGATTTTAAAGCTGCTTCGCGCCCGCATTATTTTCTTTGCTGTCAGAGGCCCAACACACGGTATCCGAACCATTTCGAAATAGGTGGCTGTGTTCAGGTCGATTGGAAACAAGTCAACATTTGCTTTAGCCAACGCCAGTTTAGGGTCTGTGTTGGGCAAGAAGCCCTCGTCGTCAACTACAGGTGCAAACGAGTCTGCCTTGAACCCGTAGTCTCGGATGAGGAATGAACATTGATAGAGACGATGCTCTCTGGAAGATGGACACGCTGCACGCTTTTCAAGAGGCGTTTGGTCTATGGGTTCGAAGCCGCTGTAGTAAACTCTCTTTAACCCATGCCTCTTGTAGAGCCATTCTGTGACCTGAAGATACTGCCAGTCGTTGTCTTCTACGGCTCCAACAATCATCTGTGTGTCAACTCCGGCTCGACCCTGACCAAAATTTAAGCCAATAGTCTCACGTCTTGCTCTTTGAACCTGGTCAACTATCCATGTTAAGCGTTTGAGAATAGCCTCTTTGAAGCCTCCCTTGTTTGGGCAGAGTTCGTCGAAGACATCTTTGTTGGGCGCCTCCAAGTTGACTCCAACCCTGTCAGCGAGTTCTACAGCTTCTTTTACGTGGTGGTAGCTCACCCCTGGCATCAGCCTAAGGTGAACATACCCTGTGTAGCCCATGCCTCTTAGAGTGCGCAGAACCTCCAGCTGCAGCTCTGTTACGTCGTCTGAGTCTTTGGAAACCGAGGAGCTGAGAAAAAGACCGCAAATCTTCCTTTCCTGCCACAGGTGCATCGTCACGTCTGCCAGTTTCTTGGTTTCCCATGTCACTCGTTGGCACTTTCGACCTGCTCTGAAGGCGCAGTAGGCGCACTCGTTCTTGCATTGGCTGGAGAGCAGGGTTTTCAGAAGGGGCACGCATTTTCCACGGGCGGCAGCCTCATAGATGGATACGGCTGTGCGGTCCCATTCGGCGCCGAGGTGGAGTAGATGCCACTTGTCTCTCTGTTTAATAGCCCGTGACACGGAGAAATCCTGCCTGCTAACGACTTGTTGCTCTGGGTGAAAACGCTTCAAAAATGTTTCTGCTATGAGGAAAAGAATTTACGGGGAGTGGAGAGTCAAACTATTCCACTCGGGAGTAGTAGTCGTCTTGTTTTTTTGGACCGAAGCTGCGCACGCCTTTTCCTCTGAGTTGCTTCCTCAATCTTCGAGCATACGCGCTGTCGATTTCGTTTCTCTTTTCCATGAAGTCGATGATTTCTTGCGCTTGCTTTTCGTTGTCGCATCGGCGAATAAAGTCGATCACGTCTGGCACGTAACCGTCGAACCTCTTGGAGCAAGCGCGTTCGCCAGTTTGAATGTCGGACCTGATGGATGAGATTGCGACTCGATTTTGTTTGCTTTCCATTTCTTGGGACAGTTGTGGAAACAGTGTTTTGAACCTTTTTTTGTCAATCTGCATGTGGCTTCACCCCGAGCGCTAGTGAAGTTTGGTCACGTGTTTGTTGTTGATGTTCAATTTTTATGTAATTTGAAACTTCTATTTAACTGATTTGTTAAGTTGTCGAACTCTTCTACAGGATATTTAAGGCAGCGGTGTTCAGGGCGTGAATTTTTGTAGCGGATTTTCTTGGAGGAGCTTCTCGAGTTGGCGGTGATTCAAGCCTGTGACGGTGTCGCCGTATATTTCACATTTTTCTTTTTGATTTATTCTTTCGCGGCTTCGAACAACAACTTCGGCTTGGTTGCCTGATGGAAGCTCGAGGTAGATGTGGAAGGATTTTTCTCTCTTGTCTAGTTTTGGTGCTGATTGCCACTCTGTTTTCATGGTTTTAAAGCCTTCTTTTTCGAGCTTTTGGAGAACGGTTGTGGGTTGTGATGAGAAGGTTACGATGTCGATGTCGCTGTTTTTGTGGGCTGTGCCTCTCCATACGCTTCCAATTAGTATGGGGTGAAATTCTGTGAGGGCTTTCATTATTTTGTGTGCGTCATGTCTCATCTGTAGCAGTCGTTCCTGTCTGGTTGAACCCTCGATTTCGTCGGCTAACGTGTCTAGTTCTTGGGCTACCTTCCTATTGCTTGGAAGAACCCGTGCGCCCAGATTTTTTGCCGCTCTCTGTTTAGCTTGTTTGTACTCTTTCTCTTGAGAAGTGTATAGCAGAGTGGCGGCTTCTCGTGCAACCCGCTGCTTAGTAGAGGCTGAACCGTGCATATTCAATAATCTTGCCTGCTTGTGGGAGGCGCTTTTTAGTCAGCGATTGTTGGTTGAACGAGTTGTCCGGGTTGAGCCATCAGTTTGGATTTTCGGATGCCCACGTGTCGTAGAGGCGCAACCTTTTTGGCTTCGTTGTATATGTCTGATGCGATTTTTCCCAGGACTATTTCTTGCACGTATTGGTCGAAGCTGAGCTCTTTGGCTTTTTCTTCAACTATTCTTTTCATTATGGCGCGTATGACGTGTTCTTGTGTTGTTCTTATGCGTGACAGCGTGAAGGCGCACACTGCAAGGCGGAATTGGTAGCCGTCTTTGGTTGTTATGTTGTTTATGATGTCTATGCGCGTTGTCCTTCGCCTAACAAGGCTGCGCAGGTAGTCTCGGGAGTATTCGTGTCCCTTAAAAACGGTGTGGGCGGTTTTGCCCTCAATGTTGGAGACCTGAAAAAACATTTTTAGGTATTGGTGGGCGAAGTCGTTGGTCAACTCGTATAGGGTTGAGTCCACCACTCTGCCCAAAAGCTTGGATGTGTCGTCGGCTGGTATGCTTCCCAACTCGGTTGCGCCGAAGTAAGGGGGCGCCACTATAGAGTACCAGTCTTTACCCCGCCACTTGTCTTTTACACCACGTTTCTTTGACGATGACACGATTAGCCTCCCTATATGAACTTGACCAAATCTTACAATGCACTATTAAAAGGTTTTCAGTTGAAGAAAAGAGATATCCCTCTTAGCAGTTTGCTTTTCGATCGCTGACGTAACAGAGATTCAACAACCATTACTCAAACGTATGATTGACTTAGACTGTTGGTCAAAGGTGATAAAGTATGATTCGACACAAATCCGTAGACAATGTGCGGAAATGGTATAGATACGTTAATCTCGGGTGTGTAGTTAGAGGGGCCTATCCACTTGAGCCAACACAAATAGCTCAGTTTATTCTATTTTTTCCATTCCGTTCATGTATGGCTGCAAAGCCTTCGGAACTAATACTGAACCGTCTTTTTGTTGATACTGCTCCAAAATAGCCATCATGGTTCGGCTGGTCGCCAAAGCCGTGTTGTTCACCGTGTGCACGAAGCCATCGGGTGCCATGCCCTCCTTCACCCTATACCGTATGTTCAATCGTCTCGCCTGATAATCCGTGCAGTTCGAGTTTGAACCTATTTCTCTGTAGACGCCGTCAGCCATCCAAACCTCAACATCATATCGCTTAGCCGCCAAATTCCCGATGTCAGCCGTGCAAACGTTCACTGTCCTAAAATGCAGCCTCAAACCCCTGTACAGGTCT
>Ga0315314_1002805_pt1 | contig 14126 bp, 15 predicted proteins | sample TDP9_MG_FD_203631 | JGI IMG/M metagenome (GOLD analysis project Ga0315314, IMG submission 203631) | Freshwater sediment microbial communities from Lake Towuti, South Sulawesi, Indonesia - TDP9 | ecosystem: Environmental > Aquatic > Freshwater > Lake > Sediment | place: Indonesia: South Sulawesi...
CCTGCTAGTAATTGTAGAATGAGGCCGGCGGTTACGATGGGTCCGATGCCCAGCTCCATGAGGGAGCCGCGGTGTGAGGCGAAGATGACTCGGAGGTAGAGGAAGGGGTCGCCTTGTGTAGGGTCGTAGCGTATTCCATAGAGGGGGATTTCCGCCATTATGAGGTAGAGGGCGAGTGCTAGGCCTGTCCAGAAGAGTTTTTCGTTGAACCCCACTTTCCGCTGTGGTTTGCCCACTTCGGGCATGAATCTTGATAGGGGCTTGAAGGCTCCGAGAAATCTGCCTGGCATGCTGTGCCTTTCATCCTTTTTTGTTCTTTATGTGCAAGTCTCGTTGGATGGTAATTAATCTTTAGGCGTTTCTGTCTCCGTTTTGTCGGTTTCTTCTGGTTTTTCTTCGGTTTTCTTTCGGGTTTGTTTTTCGGTTAGGATTTGTCCGCCTGCTTCTTGGATTTTTTTTGCGGCGTTTTTGGAGTATGAGTTGACTTTGACTGTTATTGGTTTGGTTAGTTTTCCTGTTGCTAGGAGTTTTTGGTATCCTAGGGCTGTGAGGTCGATGACTATTGGTTTTCTTCCCTTCGTTTTTGTTAGTTGTTTTTGTTGTGTGAGTTTGTGGGCGAGTTGGTCGAGTTGGCTGATGTTGATGGTGTTAGGCTTGCCGCGTATGCTTTGTGGGGTTTTGAATCCTGTTTTTCCGAAGTAGTTTGGTTCGTATCTGAGGACATATGACCACAGGTGTTTGTGTCTGCCGACTTTTCTTCCGCCTTTTTGTCCGTGTTTTCGGTGTTGTCCGACTTGGCCCCAGCCCATGGTTTTGCTGCCTCGGCGTTTACGAGTTTTACGTAGTTTGTGTGGTGACATGGGTTTGATGCTTCCGTATGGTTTTTGTCTTTAGACATGGTGTTGGGGTTGCTTTTATACCTTAACCGTGAAGCTAGCGAGATAGAGACCTATTAGTATGGGTGTGGAAAAATTTTTTTGGTGTGGGGAGGGGTGTGGTTCTGTTTGTGTTTTGGGTTGTGTTTGTTGTTCTGTATGGTGGTTTGGGTTGGGTTTCGGGTGGGTCTAGCGTGAGTTTCAATGTTGTTTAGCGTGAAGTTGCTACATGGCTAGCGTGAAGTTAGGATGTTGCCAAAAGTGACTTTCAAGATGGTTTCTGGGTTGATTGGGCAAGCGCTGGGTGTTTTTTAGGCTAGGTATGTGAGGATTTGTTTTCGTTCGGTTTCTGTGAGTTTGTCGATGAATGTTTTGCCGAGTATTATTCGGCTTGCTAGCGGGTGTGGTGTCGGTGGGCGTTTGCATTTTTCGTTTGGTGTGGCGGGGCGTAGGTAGTCTTTGTTGATGTCTACGATGACTGTTTCGGCTTGGTGTTCTTTTTGTTTGTATTTGATTTTTAGAGTTGATTTCGGTAGTGTGAGTGGGCTGTTGACTTGCCAGAGGTGGATTTTCTCTTCAGGTTTGCATCCCATTTTATCTGCGATGTGTTCTGCAATGACGCAGAATGTTGCGCCGGTGTCAACTATGGCTTCGAAGGTTTCGTATTGTTTTTCGATGTTGTTGTAGACTTCAATGTCTATCAGTATCACAGGATGTATTCTTCCTCTTGTTCAGCTACGTATGTGTAGCTCCAGTCTTTGCCTTTGCACAGTTTCTTGGCGATTTGGTTGATTTTGATTGGGTCGAGTGGTTCATCTATGGTCTTGATTACTTTTTCTTCGCAGACTAGAACGGTTTTGTTGGGATACTTTTTCCTCAATTCTGGCAGGTGCTGATTTATCCATTTTCTTGATTCTAAGCCCACGCTGGAACACCTGAATAGGAATGAGCGGGGATTGGCATTTAAACCTTCATAAAGTGATCTATGTCCAAGCTGTCTGGATGTTTTGTAGTATTGTGAGTACTCCTGCTTGTTGGGCTCTTTTTGTTAGGTATTGGTTGTCCAGTTTGTTTGCTTGTCTGACGAGTACGCTTTTCACATCTTGCTCGTCGACGGCGCCTCTGTCTGGTCTGGCTAGTTTGTTTACTATGAAGTCTTCTGGGCTGATTATCCACGCTTGAATGTTGTCGATTGTAACTTTTCTTCTTCTTCGTAGGGTTTCGTGGTTGAATATTATTCCGTCGGGTTTGAGCCACAGTTCTGTTTCTACTTTTTCCTTTTGGTCTACGATTATCATTAATGGGTTGTTTGGGGCGTATTGGGTGACTTCGATGTTTATTGTTTGTAGCCATTTGCGGAGTTGGTTCAGTTCTTGTTCGGTTTTGGCTGCGACGGCTATGTCGAGGTCGAGTGTTGTTCGGATTCTTCCGTAGAATGGTAGGGCGTAGCCGCCTATTATCATGTAGGGGATGTTTTTGTTTTCAAACAGTTTGATGAGTCTCTGAAGACTTCTTAATGTTGTTGACAATTGTGTTCAACTCCGTGAAGAGTTTGAATGGAGAATGACCTCGGTTAACGAGTCTTTGTGTATATAATGCGTCTTTTACTGCATGTTCTAAATCTTGTTTTCTGGCTCTGAGCGGCTTCATTCTCAGTTTCTTATATGTTTCCAGGAAATCCAAGCCCAACGGTGTGCATACAATAGTTTTCTTGGGTCTGCCACGTCTGGCGTATTTGACTGCTTGGAACTCGATTAGTCTTTCGTCGTTCATCTTTTTTGATAGGGATACAACTGTTGATGTTTTCCAATTCAGTGTCCTAGCTAGGTCTCTGATACCGCAAGGCGCTGTTGTGACAGTTTCAAGAATCTGGGCTCTCTGTTCCAAAGACATTTTGTTTCCCTATTGGAAACTTATTCAATAAGAACGAGAAAGAACCTGCATTTAAATGTAGCGCAAAGACATTGTGCAGATTTAGATTTTCTAGTTCATGATTGACTTTTAATCTGTTTGGCTATTTCTCTTCCTTCTTTAGTAAGCTCGTAGACTCTGCCACGTTTCAACTCTGGATTCAGACAAATGACGATTTCAAAGGATGACAGTTCTTTCAATGTTTGACTAACGTGGCTAAGATGCAAGCTGGTATCTATTGCTATTTGCTTTGGCGTTTTCGGACCTCCAACCAAACTGAAGATGACCCTTTTTCGGTACTCGCTGGAGATTACATAACCGTATTTCTTCCAATCCAAGCTCGAGTCGTCCTAGTTGAAGATGTCTATCTGCGAAACCCTTTCTTCATCTCTACTTATATAGAAATGATTACATCTTAATTACAACTTAAATACAGAAAGGCATTTTAAAAACTATGAACGCATTAAGATACTGAAAGGAAAATGCCACAAGCCCACTGGTACTTCAAACTCTTCAATACTATAAAGGAGGAGGCAGAGGTCGAATTTGCAGAACTCGAACTCAAAAGTCTTTTTGGCCCAGTTGAAAGAGTCGAAAATTTCGCAGACATTCTGAAAAACACTCCTTTCCAATATTTCACGAAAACCTCTCTTCCGGTTCAAGACATCATGGCGCATGAACTTCCTTACGGTAGATGTCAAGGTTTCTACGCAAAGACAGATGATGTTAGAGATGTTTCTTCACTAACGAGGAGACTGGCATATGTTCGAGAATTCTTGGTTGTCGCACAGTCTTTTGATGCTCAAGAACTATGCAAGCGGATGTTTCCCATGGGCGAAATTGACAAAACAGTTCAGTATTTTGAAGCTGATGCCTACTCTTTGCTCAGATTTATAACGAATCAATATTTTCTTGAAAAAACCCAATACATTTCCAAGTTAAGTCGAGACGAAAATGAAGTTAATAACAACGTTGATGCGCTGTTCAGATTCTTGACTAGGAGCCTCTACCGCATTCCTGCGAGTGCAACCATGCAGATTGGGAAAAGGCTTGAGGACTACTTCACAATTAGGGAAGAATCTTCACTTCACCTGACCCATTATATGCATCCTTACAAAGGCAGATTTCACCCTAAAATGGTTCGTGCGCTTCTGAATTATGTCTATCCAAAAGACCAAGGTTTGGTCATGGATAACTTCGTTGGCTGCGGAACCCTTTTGGTTGAAGCAACATGGATGGGATTAGACAGCGTCGGCATTGAGATAAATCCTCTTTCCGCATTAATGTCAAACGTCAAGTGCCAATCCTTGACCATTGACCCAGTCGCCTTAAAAGAAGCAATTAACAAATTCGTTGATGAATTGAAAGAAGCTCTCAGCGCACACCAGACGCAGCTGAATGGCGAATCGACCCTTTTTCCAATTCGCAAAGCTGTTGATACACGAAGCATAGAAAGATTGAAAGCGAAAATCCCCAAAAATGTCACTTTGAGTTTCAAAAGAGTAAATTCTCTTGAAGAAATTCTGATTGCTTACGATTTGCTCAAGAAAATTGCCAATGAGAAAGTAAGAGACTTCATTTTGCTTGCTTTAAGCGGCACAATCTCAGACATGGTTCGAAGACGCCATGGTCAATTCTCAGAAGTGTTCAGAGACAGATTGCATGACCTTTACTTGAGAATATACATTTTCCACAAATTGAATCAAGTGCTGAAAATAAGACTTGGAACTTCTAAAACGCATGCGGCAGACACGAGAAACATGAACATGATTGACTCCGACTCTGTTGACGCCATAGTCAATTCACCGCCTTATAGCACAGCTTTAGACTATATTAGAAATGATTTGCCACAACTTACTATCCTTGGTCTAGCGGATATTTCAAAATTAGAGCATGACATGATCGGAAATCCGAACTTGAAAGCATATTCATTTTCTCTCTTCAACGAGATGAGCGAAGAGAACCCAGAATACTCCAAGTTGTCAGAAAATGCAAAAGAAGCGATAATGACTCTGCGAAAATCTGGTCGAACAAAAGAGGCTTTGAGAACCTATAAATTCTTCAAAGACATGCATTTGGCACTTCGAGAGATGCATAGAGTTATGAAAAAAGGCTCAAAGTGTGCCATTGTAATAGGCAACAACCACTACAAACTGGACAGTAACTATAAAGAAGTCAAGAACGACGAAATCCTAAAGGAGATGGCGGTGTCCATCGGTTTCAAAGAGGACAGAGCTGTAACAAGGGAACTCGAAAAGACGCAAGCTGGCATGATTCGATATGAATCTATCTTAATTCTTGAAAAATCGTCTGGTAAAGCACAGACCTTCTCACCTGGGTGAGTTGCGTGAAGTTGTGTTAACGTAATTATCTGGTATTCTTTACGTAACTAATCAAATAGGTTCATCCACGTCTTTCTTGTGTCCATGGTGGCACTGGTCAGCCCAAAAGAGTTCACACAAGTCATTCTGGAGAGTTCAAGGCATCAGGCATATCTGTCTAACAAGGGTCAAGAAAGGAAAAAGCCTCCTCTTGGAAAAAGAGCTTTGCACGCAGCTGATTGGATTGCTTTTTTTGTTCCATCAGGCTATAATGTGAGCGATTGCCTGACATGGGTTCCGATGCACAGCTGGAGTATTGAACGATTAATCCAGTGGTCGAAGGCTGCACAAAACTGGGCTTCAGCTGATGGATTGGTTGATGAAGCGATAAAGAATTTTGCTGGGAATGTGCCCGATTCTACTTCGCTACAAGAAGCCTACGAAGGAAAACTTCATGGAGTGATGACTCCAAACGAAATTGTGTCGAAAATAAGGCAACTCACAGACAAATGGTTTCCAGTCGCTAAGTTTGAGGAATCTTTCGCCCCCAAGGCGAAATACAAAAACAAAACCATGCCGAATTCTGTGGAAGTTAGTCTGCCGATTCGAGTGGTTGCAGCACTAGTGTGCGCAGCCTTTGCCAGTGAAGAAGCAAATAGAGGAGACACTTGGTATCGGAGGTTCTACCACTATAAAGGTAAACCAACGCTTGCTGGCTGTCTAATGGCTCAAGGGGTCTATCTTTATAGAAGACACACCTCTGCCTCGATTGACCAGATTGCAACTGTGCTACGCATACCTACTTGGGAATGAAACTGCACATAATCTCGTTGTGAAAGTTAATAGGGTTCTAAATCATTCCAATTCTTAGAGCTGACAAGAATGAGGGTCGGCATTACAATACATAAAGAAGGAAACTGGTACGTCGCAATCGATTCGGTAACAGGTGTTGCCAGCCAAGGCAAAACCATCGACGAGGCGCTTAGAAACTTTCAGGAAGCCTTTGAACTCTGGTTCGAAAACGCCGAACCATGGGAAAAAGAGAGAGCCATCAAAGGCTAGCCTCCACACCCAGTGAATAGTAATCTTAAAATTGTGAATCTACCGAAAGGAAGGCAGAGGAGACCTTGACGATGGCTAAGTTGCTTATTCTCTATGATAGTCAGACTGGCAACACAGAGAAGATGGCGGAGGCTGTTGCTGAAGGAGCCCGCTCCGTCCAGGGCGTAGAGGTTGAGTTGAAGTATTATGCGCGTCCAGAGGAACTCGCCGAGGCTGCCGCCATAATCTTCGGCGTGCCCACATACTACCACGACATAACCTTGCCGATAAAACAGGTGATGGAAGAGGCTGCAAGAGCGTGGGTCCAGTTGAAGGGCAAGATCGGCGCAGCCTTCGGCTCATATGGCTGGAGCGGCGAAGCGCCCAAACAAACCTTGGAAATCTTGAAGAACAGGTTCGGCATGACACTCGTAGAGCCACCTATCGAAGTCCTGTACGAACCAAAAAGCGACCAACTGGAGAAATGCCGCCAACTCGGCAAGACCGTTGCCGAAAAAATAGCTGGCAAATAGGCGTTTCAAGACAAATGAGAAGGGAAATGTCGGAAGCCAACGTGCTCGACGGCATCTGCCAAGCCATCCGCGTAGAGGGCGGAATCTCAGACACCCACGTCGGCATGCTCGACGCAAGGTTTGGTCAACGAGCCCAAAAAGCTTTCGAAGCCCTCAACGAGAGCCGAATTAAAAAATACTTGTTCAAGCCCAGTGGACGCATCGTCTGGATAGTCGTGGGCAAGGAACGCGACTACCTCATCATGCCATCAATCGACTACTGCAGCTGCGACGACTTCTACTACCAATTCGACCACGGACACGTCTGCTACCACATAATCGCACAGAAACTAGCGGAAGCAACGGGACGATTCGACCTCTTCCAAGACGACGACCAATTCTTCGACATACTAATCCAAGAGTGGAAAACACCAGAAGAATGACCACCACCCAAAAACAAGAAGGAGAACAGCAACGACAACGGTACTGTTTAAATAGCTACATGATTCAAAATACAGAAAGGCAAGTGACCCCCCGCATGGCAATGGAAATCGGAGCATACTTCGACAACGTAGTCATGACATTCCTAGTGGTGGTCACCTTCCTCATTCTAATCCTCATGTTTCTCTACATGATATACGGAAGAAGAGAAGAAACAACCACGGCCACGACAACAACACGCCTAAACCCAAACCCTAACCCTTAGAGGCTTGTCTCCGCATCCAGATAAACACCACAAACGCCAATACTGCCAATATCACCGCTAGCAAAACAGCAATGAAGGCATGGGGGCCAGCACCAACAACAATCGGAATGAACCAAACGATTACAATCGCCCCACCACTAATCGACGAGTCGCCTCCAAGCAGAGCAGCAACCACCAGCACTATAACGCCCACAAACACCAGCAAAAAGCCCAGAAGAAACAATTTTAAAGGAAGAGAAGATGTTGCCTCTTGCTCCTCTTGTTCATCCTCTCCCATGCTCTTCCACTCCTACTGAAATACTCTATACGAAAACAACGTGAGAATAAGCAGTAAAACCACAAGAACAATCGACAACACCAAGATTAGTTTCAGCGACTTCTTATCGGTGCCAAAAACTATGGGAATCGGACCAATAATGATGACGCCTCCACCCTTTACCTTGCCCTTACCACTTTTCACACCTGAAAAAACCAGCCAGAGCACAGCGATAAATGAGACGGCAACGCCTAGAACAATTAACCAGAAACCAATGCTCCACAGAAGCTGGTCTGTCATCTAAACCTCACGTCTATCCATGAAAATTACTGGAAGTAGGTTTAAATAAAGTTTAACAGCGAAATACTCTAGGCGCCAAAAAAGTGGACTTGGAACAAATTGTTCAGCAGATTCTGATGGTGAGACACGACCTCACACGAGAAGAAGTGCTCAAAAAAATCTACGAAAAGAAACGCTCAGCTGAAGACTACCTCCTCGACGAAGTAGCCGCCCGCCTAGTCGCATCCGAGTTAGGCGTTGAAATCCCAAGCGCCGAGGACACTTTTCACGCTGAAATCGCTGTCAAAGACCTGGTCTCTGGCTTAAACGACGTAACCGTGGTCGGAAGAGTCATCATTGTTTACCCAGTTCAAACCTTTCCCCGCCCTGACCTCACCGAAGGCAAAGTTGCTCGGCTGCTGCTCTCAGACAAAACAGGCGTGTTTAGACTGGTTTTGTGGAACGACAAAATCCACTTGGTGGAGTCAGGAAAAATTCGACCAGGCCAAATCATCAGGGTCTTGCACGGCTACGTGCGCGAGGGCATAGATGGAAAACTCGAGTTGCACTTTGGAAACAAAGGGGATTTGGAGGTTTCACCGTCAGACATGGTTGAAAGTGACTATCCGCAAATCATTGACTTCATTGACAAGATTGAGGAATTGACGCTGAAGAGCAAGAGGGCAAACGTGTTAGGCTTGGTTCAAGAAGTTTTCCAACAGTCGGAGTTTAAAAGACCAAATGGAACCGTGGGCAAAGTCAAACGATTGCGCCTGAAAGACGACACAGATGAAACAACTCTCGTCTTTTGGAATGAAAGAGTCGATGAACTAGGAGAGGTGAAGCAGGGAGACTGCCTGCGCATAATGAACGCTCGAGTCAAAACACAACCCGATAGTCGAATGGAACTACACGTTGAAAAAGCCACCCAAATCGAAAAGTTAACTGGTCAAGCGCTGCCTTCACCCATTGCCCAAAGCGAGGCAATTCGCAAAATAGCAGATTTAAAGAAGGAAGGCGGCCCTTTCAACATTGAAGCAACAGTTGCCTCAACTCCGAACGTTAGAGAAGTCACAACGACGCAGAAAGAGAAGGTGCTTGTAGTGTCTTTGGACTTAGCAGACGACACGGGAAAGATTAGGATGTCACTTTGGCGAAAACAAGCAGAACTCGGAAAAGAATGGTCGGCTGGAACTCGAATCAGAGTGAAGAACGCCTACGCCAAGAAGGGCTTCTCAAACCTGTTGGAACTCGTGTCACGCGCATCGACAACCATAGAGGTTTTGTCAAAACCACAACCTTAGTTCAGGTCTAGGTTTTCTGCTCCGCGCATTACCAGAACTTCCACTCTAAACTATCCATATACTCATTCAGTGAACGAACAGTAAGCTTGTTGCTATCGCGTTGTTCCAACACTTTCACAAGGGTTGAAGCCAACTCAAGGTTTGTTATGACTGGGATGTTAAATTCAATAGCTAATCTTCGGATGGTGTACTCGTCTTTCATGATGTCTGAGTATTGCCCTCCATTATTGGGCATCGGTATGTTAATCACCAAATCTATTTTGCTCCTCTGAAGATAATCTACAATGTTTGGGTTTTTGTCAACCTCTCTAACTTTATGCAGAGCAGAGACATCGTTTACTCCAGAGTTACGCAAGGCTTGGGCAGTGTGCTCTGTCGCATAAATTTTGAATCCCATCTTGCTCAGCGCCTTTCCCAGGGGTACAATTTTCTTCTTTAACTCCTCGCCGCCAACTGTAATCAGAACTGAACCGCCGTTTGAGGGAATCTTGAAATCAACCGAGTGCAAAGCCTTCAAGAGAGCGTCTGCAAAGTTATCTCCTAAACAGGCTACTTCCCCAGTGCTTAACATTTCGACGCCGAGAACTGGGTCGGCTCCGCTTAAACGCATGAAACTGAACTGAGGAACCTTCACCCCAACATGTAGAAGAGATGGTAGTTTGGTAACGCCAACCTCTCTGAACTTTTTGTCCAACATTGCCAAGGCGGCGAGTTCAATCAGATTGACTCCTCGAGTTTTACTCACATACGGCATGGACCTCGAAGCCCGCAAGTTACATTCTATTACGTATGTAACGCCGTTTTTTACAAGAAATTGAATGTTGTAGGGTCCTTTGATTTCAAGCGCTTTCACAATTCTATACGTGTATTCTTCGATAGTTTTGAGCACGCCTACAGACAATGTTTGAGTTGGAATGCCCATTGTGGCGTCGCCGCTGTGAACCCCAGCGTTCTCAATGTGCTCAATAACCGCTCCAATCAACACGTCTTCACCGTCGGAAACGCCGTCGACCTCAACTTCCTTGGCATTTTCAATGAACTTCGAGACTACGACAGGATGCTCCTGCGAAACCTTAGTTGCCAGCTTGAGGTAGTTCTCTAATTCCTCTTCAGCGTAGGCAACTCGCATGGCAGACCCCGACAAAACATAGCTTGGACGAATGAGAACAGGATAACCGATTTTTCCAGTGAACTCTTTAACATCCTGCAATGTTGTCAGTCCACTCCACTCCGGCTGTGCAATTCCAAGGTGGTCAAGGAGAGCGCTAAACCTTGACCTATCCTCAGCACAGTCTATACTTTGACCTGATGTGCCCAGAAGTTTCACTCCTGAATTCACTAGCTTTAGGGCTAAGTTATTCGGAATCTGTCCTCCAACGCTTGCTACGACGCCGAGTGGATTTTCCTTATCGCATATGTCTAAGATTCTCTCCAAGGTCAACTCTTCAAAATACAATTTATCGGACATGTCGTAATCCGTTGAAACTGTTTCAGGGTTGTAGTTGACCATTATGGCTTCTTGAACGCCGTTCTTTTTGAGAGCCCAAACCGTGTTGACACCGCACCAGTCAAATTCAACGCTTGATCCAATTCTGAAAACGCCTGCTCCAAGAACCATAACCTTGCTCCTTTCCGAGCAAAAATCAATGTCATCCTCGTCTCCGCCGTATGTCAAGTAAAGATAATTCGTTTTAGCTGGCCATTCAGCGGCAAGAGTGTCTATCTGCTTGACCACTGGCACTATGTTGGCTTCTTTTCTCAGTTTTCGTATGGCTTTCTCGTTTGTTTGGAGACAAATTGCAATCTGCTCATCGGAGAATCCGAGACGTTTCGCCTCTTCAATCATTTCGAGGATATGCTCGCCTTTTAGATTCGCAGAACTCAGTTGCTTTTCCATGTTGACGACGTTTTCAATCTTGTGCAGAAAGAAGGGATCAACACCGCTCAGTTTGTAAATCTCTTCGATTGGGATACCCTTTTTCAGAGCTTTGACTATCTTGAAAAGCCTTTCATCTGTAGGGTTGGCTAAGACATCTTTGAGCATCGCTGTTGGCTCATATTCTTCGTCCTCATGATTACAAACCAATCCTGCTTTTCCAATGTCTAGCATGCGAACCGCTTTCTGCAGCGCTTCCTCAAGGCATCTCCCGATAGCCATAACTTCTCCAACCGACTTCATCTGCGGACCAACATGTCTGTCAACATTTCTGAATTTCTGCAGGTCCCATCTTGGAAACTTAACTACGACGTAGTCTAGGGCTGGTTCAAAGCAAGCGGTGGTAGCTCCAGTAACGTTGTTAATTAGTTCGGAGAGAAGGTAACCAATAGCCAGCTTAGTGGCTATGTAAGCTAGAGGATAGCCTGTTGCCTTGCTCGCAAGCGCTGAGCTTCTCGACATCCGAGCGTTAACTTCAATGGCGCAAAACCTTTCCGAGCGGGGGTCTAGAGCCCACTGGATGTTGCACTCGCCAACTATACCCAAGCTTTGTATGACTTTTATGGAAGCCGAACGAAGCAGATGATATTCGCGGTTTGACAATGTCTGTGAGGGAGCCACAACTATGGAGTCGCCAGTGTGAATTCCCATGGGGTCAATGTTTTCCATGTTGCAGACGGTTAAGCAGTTGTTAGCGTAGTCTCGAACGACTTCGTACTCAACTTCTTTCCAATGGTTCAAATATTCTTCAATCAACACCTGAGAGATCATGCTTTGGGCTAAGGCTCGATTAACGATTTCTCTTAACTCACTTTCATTATGCGCTACGCCAGAGCCTTTACCGCCCAGAGCATAGGCCACTCGGACGATGACTGGATATCCTATCTCCGTCGCCACTTCAATGGCTTCTTGCAGGGAAGTGGCGGATTTACTTCTCGGAATTGGGATGCTTGCCCTAATCATTGCTTGCCTAAAAAATTCTCTGTCCTCAGTATCTTCTATTGCTTTGATTGGTGTGCCTAAAACCTTAATATTATATTTTTCGAGAATACCAGCCTTCGAAAGCTGAACCCCGCAATTTAGGGCTGTTTGACCTCCGAATCCCAAAAGAATTCCATCTGGCCGCTCTTTTTCAATGACTTTTTCGACGTATTCTGGCGTCACAGGTAAGAGGTAGGCTTTTCCAGCTAAACGAGGGTCAGTTTGAATCGTGGCTATGTTGGGGTTGATTAAGACGGTTTCTATGCCTTCTTCTCTGAGGGCTTTAAGGCACTGACTGCCTGAGTAGTCGAACTCTGCGGCTTCTCCGATTTTGATAGCTCCGCTGCCAAGCACCAAAACCTTACGTATCCAATTGAATCTAGGCAAATCTATCCTCCCATCAATTTCAAAAATTCGTTGAAGAGAAACTCTGTGTCATAAGGACCTGGCGAAGCTTCAGGATGCCATTGAAACGCAAAAGCAGGTTTACTCTTGTGTTTTATTCCTTCAACCGTTCTATCATTGGCGTTTAAGAACCAAACTTCCACATCAGTTCCTTTCAGGGAGTCTGAGCTTACGGCGTATCCATGATTCTGCGTGGTGATGTAGCATCTGCTTGACCCCAAGTCAAGTACAGGCTGATTTTGAGATCTGTGTCCATAGTTCAGTTTGTATGTGTCTCCGCCCAACGCTAACGCCAGAATCTGGGTTCCCAGGCATATGCCCATCGTTGGGATTTCTTCCTCAACCAGTGCTTGAACGCATTCAATAGTTTTCTTGCATTTTTTCGGGTCGCCAGGACCGTTGCTTAACATTACACCGTTTGGCTTGTATTCTAAAATCTCCTCTGCTGAGAAGTTGTAGGGCACTCTTACGACGTTGATTCGACGTTTCAAAAGGTTGTGGAGAATGCCGTATTTGACACCGCAGTCAATCAAAACGACTAGCTTATTCCCTCCAACTTCATAGTGGATAGGTTCTCTGATGCTTACCTCTCGGACCAAGTCTGTTGAGTTCGGGTCAGGCGCTCTCGCCACTTCTTTCACAAGTTTTTCAAGACTGGGTTCTTCTCCCTCTTCGTATACCTGCAAGATTCCGAGCATGACTCCTTTGACTCTGAGCCTCTTTGTGAGTTTTCGTGTGTCTATTCCAAAGATTCCTGGAACGTTTTCATCGCTGAGCCATTTATCTAAGGTTTTAGTGGATGCCCAGTGGTAGGGTTTCTTGCATAATTCATGAGTCACGAGACCTGAAACCTTGATGCTCGCAGATTCGAAATACCGTGGAATGCCCAATTCAAGATCATACGCTGGAACTCCATAGTTGCCAACAAGAGGGTAGGTTAACGTTAAGATCTGACCCTTGTAAGAAGGATCTGTCAACGCTTCAGGATATCCAACCATGGAAGTTGAAAAGACAACTTCGCCTGAAACCTTCTTTACTGCGCCAAAGCCGTGACCCAAAAAGTAAGAGCCGTCTTCTAAAATCAAGACCGCTTTTCCAGTTTTCAGAGGACTTGCCTTAGTCTCCAGAAGCCCTCATCTACGTCTCGCTTTGAGTTTTTAAGCTTTGCGATATCGACTTCATTATTCAGCGGAATTCTTATCTTGAGAAACGTTTCATATATGCGGTTTCCAAAAACACGATTATTGGAGACACGGTCATTGTACAAAAATCAGATTTCCCTCCCCGTTGACGAGCTTCCCAAAGATTGGTACAATATTCAGCCCGACCTGCCTGAACCCTTGCCCACACCGAAAGAGCCTGAGGATGGAGTTTCCCGCATGGATTTCTTGAACAGAACCATGATTCACGAGTGTTTGAGGCAGGAGTTTTCGCCCATGCGTTGGGTTCCCATACCTGAAGAGGTGCGTGAACTCTACGTTCAGGTTGGGCGTCCTCGACCATTGTACCATGCTAGAAAGCTTGAGCAGCATCTCAAGTTGAAGAAGACGAGAATTTACTACAAGCGAGAAGACCTGTCGCCAACAGGTTCGCACAAGA
>Ga0315314_1002806_pt1 | contig 14125 bp, 14 predicted proteins | sample TDP9_MG_FD_203631 | JGI IMG/M metagenome (GOLD analysis project Ga0315314, IMG submission 203631) | Freshwater sediment microbial communities from Lake Towuti, South Sulawesi, Indonesia - TDP9 | ecosystem: Environmental > Aquatic > Freshwater > Lake > Sediment | place: Indonesia: South Sulawesi...
AAGAAGCCGAACTCCTCAATCTCGCCCTTCTTTATGGCTTCATCGATGGCCGCAAACATCTTCTCACTCAGTTTTAAGGACTCAGAGGGGTCTGCAGGCCATGCTGCTGCCGGATTCCCACGCCACAATACCAAAAATCTAGCCATCTCAACTCACCTCCTTTAAAATTCGTCGAAATGTTCTACGGTTTCTAAGCATATAAGATTTAGGGAGTTAATACCTTCATTAAGTGTTTTACATTCAACACGTTTTGCTATTTCGGTTTGACTTTACTCTTCTTGATTTGTTTTCTTTTTCTTTTACCCAGATCATCCAGCTTTTTCATCCATGTACCTCTAACATAAACTGCTCCAACGCCCTGCTCAACGATGGCTTCTATGCCAACAGCTTTGCGTTTCTCTTTCCTCTTTTTATAAGACATACCGTCTCATTGTATCATATCTTATCTCTAATATAAAAGAAAGGGATGGAATGGGTTAATGTCATTATGACAACTTCTATTTAATGACATCACTCCATCCTAATTTTCGTTAAGTGTTTACATTCGATACACTAACAGAGACCATAGGTTCAAATAAAAAGGAAGGGGATTGGTTGATGAGTTGTTTCATTGCAAGAATTAGTAATTACCTGAAATCCTCTGAGTCCACTATCATCATCGGATAGATTCCGTCTACAGGAAGCTCTGGAACCTTGGCGAGGACTTTACTGACGGATTTAGCGTCTACAGCGTTCCATTCAGACAATAGCTTAACTATCCTGCCCTTTTCATCCAACTGACTCCAGCTTCTCACCCAATAGGCGTCAAGCGTGGAGGCGGCTTTTGCCTTCTTACCGAACGGGGTAGCTTGTTCAACTGTTGCAGGAGCTGGTAGCGTATGAACAACTAAAAACTTCGGCATTAAATACCTCCATAGAAAACTTGTCATCTTAAAATTTAAAATTTGTGTATGAAAAGAGATAAATGAAAAAAGAATCAACCCTTAAACAAATATTCAAAGAATTGGTTTTAATGAATATGGAAGCTATAAGAGAGTACTGTTAAGGGAGACAAGGATCAATTATAAACAAGAATGGGACAGCTAACTCATCATCCTCTGTCAAGACCCGTTTTTTCTACTCGGTAGAGGTTCCCCACCCTCGCAACGTGAAACTTCACGCCCAGAATTTCCTGAGCCAACCACACGTTCGTGTCCAAATGCTCCGTTATAGCTCGAGTCAGATAAACTGAGTTGCCCTCAGCCAGAGCCACATAAGGCACCAGCATGTCAGCGAGGTGCACATCTACTGTAGCCCGAGACTCCAACTCCCTAACAAGGTTTTCAGCCGCCTCCTTACCCACCACCTCGCTGGGCTTACGAAGCTCACCGATGGCGTCCCCTCCCAGCAAGGCACCCGTGTCGCCTTTTGCCCACAACACGAGGGAGCTACCCTTCTGAAGAGGGTTCGACACATCATTAACCACCTCAATCTTCGCTTCATAGCCACGAGCCCTAAGACACTCGTTGGCTGCCTTGGCTTGACGCTCCGCCACCCTACGATCCGCCAAAAAGGTGCACACGGAGACGCCACCCAACTCCTCTACGTTTCCAAATTCTTCGAGACGCAAGGGGCTGAACCTCTCGCATTGCTGAACCTCAACCGAGACCTCACCCATGCCCTTCGGGTAATACCCATACTTCTGGACAGTTAGCGAGGCTCTCAAACCCATCCGTTCCAGCAGAGGAAGAAGCACATACCTTAGATAGTTGATGGTGGGTGCATTACGAACGTCGGTGCCACCCTTAACTATGCGGATGCGAACAGGGTGCTTAGCAAAGGCACAGATGGGAAGAATAGTCAACAACAGCATGGGGATGCTGCCCGCAGTGCCGATCTCAGCGTGTACCTCGCCGCCCCTGATCTCGTTAGGCTTGAACCAAAGCTCACGAGAACCTAGCGTGGCTCCCCTAATCTCTGCGTTGCAAAGCTTCGCAGCCGTGAGCACAGCCTCGAGGTGCTGAGGACGCAAACCGGGCTCGCTACGCCTTTGACGAATGTTGTAGATGTGCAACGGCTCGCCGAGGATGCCAGCTAAGGCGATGGATAAGCGTAGAATCGTGCCGCTGCCACTCCTTTGACTACCATCGACTTCCAACCCTCTCGAACCCCTAAACCTGACCATCCTTCCTTTGTTTAAAGAGGCTCTTTTACGTTGCGATACGCGCGTGGGAAAAACAAATGAGGAACATATAAAATACTATGTGGGGAGGTTGAGGGCATGAGTGAAAAGAAGCCAACTGTAGAAGAGCTGCTACAGCGGATCGACCAACTCCTCAACGTCTTAAACATGGTCTCTGCAGACCTCGCGGAGCTTTCGAAGGCACTGAAGGCATCTGTCGCACCAGCCGCCGCGCCTACTGAGAGGACACACACAATTGAAGACACTCGAACGCTGTTTCCCAAGGACTTGGAGGAAATGCTAACCTTTGAAGAAACGCAGAAGTACATCCTAATACGACCACGCCAATACTTAGGGTCGGAGAACTTTGCGAAAATCGCGTCCGTCGTCCGTGGTGCAGGCGGAGAATACATCAGCGCAGGCAAAGAATCGCATTTTCGAGTTCCAAAGGAAATGAGATAAAAAAGGAAAGCTAGGATACGCGGCTTTCTAAGTTCTCCAGTATGTATAGAAAGCTGTTTCGTTCACTTCCTGTCGAAGTAGATGCTCTTGCCGGATACGGAAATTGGGATACCTATGATCACGTCTGCGTCCAGCAGCTCCAGCGCCTTAGCTCCGGCTCCAACCGTGTACATTATTCTGTTGTCGATGTTTAATTCGCTGGCAAGCTTCACCGCAGACCCGAGAGCTATCCCCAAGTCCATGGCTTCAAAGAGGCAGACCGGGCCTGTAAAGTCCTCCCCCCTCTTCTTCTCAGCCTCTATGAACTCTGCGCAAGTATCGTAACCACAAGCGCCGCAGTTAAACGGGTCTTCCGGCCTCTTGGGCACAGTTCCCTTAACCCCAATTAGGAGAACTGCTGGCGACCTCCTTAGATTTTCAGCATCTCTTTTGAACACTGGTAATGGGTTCTTCTTTTGCTCCACTTTCTTCTCCATAGCCTCAGCAATACGCTCCTTTTCCTCGCCAGTTACTATCGCCGTTACAACACGGTCGATTCCCCGTGCCTTTGGTGCGGTCCTCGCACTGGCAGCCATCAGTTTGGCTACGAAGAGCGACGCGTCCTCCTCAGCCTCATAACCCTTCATAATGGGCAAACAAAACACCTCCCGTTTACGTTTATTTTGGTAGTTTTATAATTTGCTCTAAGGACTAATTAGTGTTGTCTTCTTTTGTTCGGCTTATATGTTGACCAGCATATTGTAGAGAGTTCGGCCTTTATCACTTGTGTGCCTAGTCGGTTTTAAAAAAGGGCAGAGCGTTATTCATTTTTTCTTTACTGGTAGTTGTATTTCTGTGAGGAGTTCGTTTTCTGGAACCTTTGCTGGATCATTTAGGTAGATTTCCATGGGGCACCCTAACGGGATGTACCCTTTTTCACGAGCGTATTGGAATAGTGCTGCATACGAAGGTCCCACTTCACGGTATGGTCCTTTGTGTATTGCATAGAGAACCTCTTGCGCGGGGACCTCCTTGATTTTTATGTTACTCTCCGGCTTTGCTTCACCTTTGAAAGGAAACCCCACTTCGCTTCTCAGTTTGTGCGCTTGCACCTCTTCTGGGTTGTCATAGAACCATCCAAATGGAGGACCTGCGATCTCTAGTTGTTTTTGTCCTAACCATTTCGCGATTTCTTCGTAAAGTTTGCCAACCTGACTGTAAGGCCCAACATGATTAATAACAGCAACCCGCATCGGTTCAGTTTTCTTCAAATTAACCTTCATAAACCATCATCTCCAGTCATTGAATTATTTTCATCATGGCTTTTATATTTTTCATACTTGCGACTTGTAAAAGTAGACGAAACCTTCACCCTAAATTTCGTGTGCTCGCAAATACCACTCTTACCAGAAAAGTCTAAATTTTCACGAAAGATTATCTGATAAAACTGAAGTAGAAAGAATAAAATTGCTTATAAATGGTTTGCTGCTAGGCGGTGAGGGTCTTCAATAGATTTTCTAACTCCTTCTTGTTGTGCAGCAACTCTATCTTGATGGGTGTGATGGAGATGCACTCCTCTTTCTTAACGGCGTGGATGTCTGTTCCAGGTCTATCGTCAGGGTAGCTGGATAAGGCCCAGCCTGCGATCCGATATCCGTCTTTTTGCTTCGTGTAGATGTCGCCGTATCCCTTATACGACAAACTGGTGATCTTCACCCTTTTTGGATCAGCCTTTTCCGGCACGTTTATTGAAATGATGTCTACGCCCATGGGCATCCCCCTTTCCAGCACATACTCAGCAGTTTTTTGAGCGATGATGGCGGTTAGCTCCAGCTTCTCCAACGTAACCTCTGCCTTCTCTGCGCGTTTTTCGGTCATCTCCCGTATACAGTAAGAAACGGCTATGGCGGGGACTTGATGGATAGCCGCTTCTAACGCAGCGCCAAGCGTGCCAGAGTTTAACAGATCGTCTAATCCAAGGTTGGGACCGAGGTTTATCCCGGCTACGAGCAAGTCCGGTGGTTGTTTCAGAATCTTGTTTACTGCCAGGTGGAAGGCATCTGCGGGTGTGCCAGTGATCGCATATGCTTTTGAGCCGTCGCTGAGCTGCGTCTCCATGACTTTTATGCAGTCGTAGGCAGTGATTGCTTTCCCGATGCCACTTCGCTCACCCTTCGGGGTGACAACGACCACCTCCCCTAGTCTCTCCAAACGCTTCTTCATCGCGACTAGCCCAATGGACCGTATTCCATCGTCGTTGATCAATAAGATGGTGGGCATGCACATCTCCACTCGTGTTAGACTTGACTTTCATGTTTTCCTTCAAAATAAATATTTATGAAGTCTCGATGACACGCTACTCTATGGGCAGACAAACAGCACAAGTTTAGTAACGGTAAATTAGAAAAATATTGGAGTTTCCCGCTGTTGGGAGTCCTCCGCCAAAGAGAGTCAAAGCCAGCTTAAACAAACATGCCAAAGAACCGCTATTTAACGAACCACCTCATCCTCCTCAACAGTTTCGGGCTCATCACATAGAAAAGTTTTCTAGTCATTAATTATGTATAAATTTTCTATTTCAGTCCGAATTCGATTTAAGAATGAATACTGCTTTTGGTTGGTTTTAGTTGAATAGCGACCATAACTCTTGTTTCGTAATATATCAGGAAATAGGAATACTGCCTATAAGCATTATGTCAATTAATACAATTTGTCGCTCTGAGAAAATTGGAGGAATAAAGGAGGTAAACAAGTGAACCAATGGATTGATTTGTTTAACCTCGGCTACATGTTCTTTTGGTTAGTAATCGCAGGAGTTATAGTATTCATTATAGCCTCAGCAGCATGGATCAGACTTTCGAAAAGCACGTAATGTAAAATGTTTAAGCTCGTGTGTTAATTCTGCGCCAATAATGTATATTCACCTTCTTTTATAATCCATATCTCTGCTTCATAATTGTTTTCTTCTTAAAGCGGAGAAGGACAAAGGGAGAGCTAATTAAATTGTATTTGGAAATTGCCCTTTTCATAACCTTCGCTCTTGTCTTCATACCATTAAAAAGGTTTATGATGGCTAAGTTAAGTGGGGAAAAGGAGCCCTCAATCGAGGAGGAGGACATCGTCTCAGTGGAAATCGAAGAAGGGGAAACGGTTACAATACAGCTGAAAGGCTTGGAAGATTATGAAAAGAAGTTTGGAAAAGGGAAATTAATGCCTTTATGGGATGGAAGGTTCAACTCAAACTCAAAGGGGTATGCTATCTTTTTGACAGCACAGAAGATAAAAATCGTTTCTCAATAGGTGAATATGCCATTTTCGCTTCCGTATTTGGCGAGGAAAAATTTGTAAGGGATGTATTTTTCTTCGACTCCAATTATGTCAAGATAGATATTAAAGGTGTAGATGCCAAATTGATGATCGTTCCTGCTTAAATTCCTTAACATCAAAAACGTATCCAAAATTCTGGAAATTTTTGTAGACCGGTATACCGGGGGGAGGGGGGACTAGACAGTCTTAGACGGTTGTGTAGGGGGGACCTCGTCGTGCAGGGTGTAGTTTCTTACCTGTTTCTTTTGGTTTGCTACGCGCCTGCTTTGTGCGTATCGTTCTGAAAGTTGATGGAGGAACTGCGCTGGCATTTGTTTAGAGAAGGTATGAATTACTAATCTATATCGGTGGATTATTGATTCACAAATTCTATAAGTGAAATATAGATACAGAATATTAGTCGGTTTCTATGATGCTCGTTTCGTCTATCTTGTTGTTCGAAGGATTGTGCTTTACGCTGGGCGAAAAGGCGATTTCTTTTACCGACTTTGAGGCGCCGAGTGTGGGGCGCGATGAAACAAATACCCAAAGTCTAGGAGGAAGAGAATAGATTGAAGAAGATCTTATCATTTGCGATGATGATACTGATCATTCTTTCGATGTTTTCTATGTTCGTACCTCAAGTGGAAGCGCTTGTTGTCCCCTCTTCGGTCGAGACGACAACAAGCGTTACTGTAAGCGCGGACAAGGATGTAGTTAAACTTGGTGATACCATTAACTATACGTTGACCTATGATTTGGGTGAACTGACTTATACGACCGAGTGGTGGGAGGTATGGATCATGTACTCTACTGGTGACTGGCTTAGGATAGGTTGGTATGAGTACGATCCGGCAAGCGATCCGGCAACGTGGGACTGGATACAAAGTCATTTTCCCGCGCCCTATTATTACATTGATGTTAGACATATAACTGCGACTAACACCGAGGATCCAAATACCTTGTATATTAGTGTTGACTTGAATGGAGCGATTATAGAGAGAGTCGACTTGGGATTACCGTGGGAACACCGTTACAGTGATTACCCAGACGTGGATGGCTCACATTTCGATATTCTTATTTATTTTGAACGTGATGGGCGCCAAGCATACGAGCCTAAAGGGAACATTACATTACAAGTTTCAGTTTCGCCAATTCTTCTAGAGAAAACTGTGGATAAGGACGTTGCTAAACCAGGGGAAACTCTTACCTATACCTTAAATTATCGAAATCCAAGCTTAGATTCTGTAGACCTTTCTGGATTCTTTTGGGCTCGGGTGGGGGATACACCTTGGGAAGGTTTTTTGGGGGGGTTCCGGGTGCGTACTGCACAGACACCATTCTCCTTCAGTACTCCCATATCTCCCACTGGGCTACATGACGTTATGATTATTGATTCAATCCCGCCCCATACAACTTTCCTAGGCGCCACAAAGGGTGGCGAGAGCAATGGTACCCACGTCATATGGGATATCGGTTCGCTAGCGCCAGGCTCCAGCGACACTCTAAGTTTCCAGGTGAGAATCGATGATCCTTTACCCCCCCTCGAAGAGATTCAGTGGAACCTAAATTACGAGTGGGGTGAGGGATTCGCTAGGTTAGTGGGATACGTCAAGAATCAAGCTACCATGAAAAGCTTCGAGTTTACCACCAAGGCAGAGTCTACCTCCAAGGTCATTATCAAGGGCCTGGCCATTAGCAAAGATGTTGATAAACCAACTGCTATGCTAGGTGACAACTTAACTTACACTATAACTTACGAAAATGTAGGCGCCATTGAAGCTACAGAAGTAGTGATCACCGATTATATTCCAGAGAACACAACCTATATACCTGACAGTGCTATCCCGTCTGCAACTTTTGACGGCCACACCTTAACTTGGGACCTTGGATCACTAGCCGCCGGCGAAAAAGGAAGCGTAAGTTTCAAGGTTGAAATCACTTCCATCCCAGAGGAGAGAATCTACCGCAACATGGCTGAAATTCATGGCATTGTAACAGGAGAATACATCTCAACAATGGACCAGGTAGAGGTGAAAGTAGCAGATTTCCGGCTGATCGATATGGTCGCTTCAGAGCTTGACGACCAAATCGTCCCTGGGGATAAGGTCGCCATTGATGTGAAGCTTGAGAAGTTGACAGAGGAGACTATTCCCTGGGTTGATACAGAGATTCAAGGCTCCGACGAGATATTGAGGCCCGGCAGTGCGCGGGTGGATCATCCGGAAGGCACCTTCACGGTCAGATTGGAAATCTTCGTGGCTGATGAGGACCATCCAAAAATTTTCAGCGATATAATCAGTTCCATCGGCGGCGAGATACCGTTAAAAGACAATGTAAAGGTAACTCTCACCTACGAGGTTGCTGGAGAAGCCAAATCAGTTGATTTCGTCGACTCACTCTATAAGGATGACAGAGAGACCATCTGGAGTATCACTTATCCAGACTTCCACAAGATCCCACAGATAATCTTGGGAGGGGAACCATCAGTTCCCCCTAAAGAGCTGGAATACTATCGGGAAGGGGGCGTTGATATTGACGCACGCCCCCCATACAAGATGACAAACACTAAAGATCCCCTTGTGAGATGGCAAGCCATCAAGGCAGCTAGGTACTTGTCTTATTCAGATAACCCGAAGAAAGAGTTTGGAGAATTTCCAGACGATCCTGGGGATGTACTGAAACAGGTTCGCAATTATGTCGACGACTTACTTGACCCAGATGATTACCCCATGGACGTTTGCAATCCTGATCTAAAAATCGCTCAATTAACTAAGAACGGAATTATGGATGTGACCATAGGAAGTAGTCCTAAGAAGAAGACTAAGAATAATGATGGCACCTTTGAAATAGATTGGAGTCCAGAACTGGAGAAAGAATATCCAGTAACGCGAGGGCATCAGGGACATTGTTGCATAGAACATGCGTACTTTTTTACAGCCCTCGCCAGAACGCTTGGCTTCTATGCTAGGGAGGTGAATATCGTCTGGGCATGGTGGGGAAATGCAATTATACCCGTCATTCCCCCCATTCCAGTATCGGGCTGGGTATGGACCCAGCAACACGCTGGTGCCCACGTATGGTATTATGGTGGCTGGAACTTCTTTGACCCGATGTTCGGCTGGACCTCGCCGCGCCCACCCGTGTGCTTCTCATACCAAGCAGGTTACCGAACTTCCTCAGATCAGGTGGCTTGGAAACCAAATACGGACTACGGTCTCGAGCTGAAGTACTGGACCTTATTCGAACGAGGAACATTCACGACACCGTGGGGCAGTATAATACACACAAGATCACCGGTAGTAACCCTCTACACCGACGATAAGGGGAGGCGCGTAGGCGCCCTTGGAGCCCTTACGCCGAATGACTATCCCACGGACAAACTAATGATTCCACTTTCACCCGAGGGTAGCATAAACGAGGTCCCAGGCGCAATCTATTTTCCGCCCGGTGCCACATTCTACACAAACGAAATGGACCCGAATTCAGGCGTGGTGTTTGAAGAGACGATATATTTGCCACCCTCTGAAATGGCCGATGTCCGAAGCTTTAGCCTAACGATCCAAGGACTAGAGGATGGACCCTACCACATAGACATCTCCTATTTCGACGGAACCACCGAACACATTATTACATCTATTGAAGGGATAGCGACACAGGGGATGGTCACCACCCTAAGCTTTACCAGCGACTTCTCCATGACCCCACCAGCCATCACAATAATAATACCAGTTGCGGAGGCAGGCGGCCCCTACGTGGGCACCGAAGGCTCCCCAATAACCTTCGACGCAGGAGGCTCCACGGACCTGGATGGAACCATAGTCCTATACGAGTGGGACTGGGACAACGACGGCATCTACGACGAAAGTTCAATCTCACCAACCATCACCCATCAATGGCCCGACGACTACACCGGAACGGTTGGCCTCCGGGTCACAGACGATGACGGACTAACCAGCACCGATACCGCGTCGGTGACCGTCGACAACGTTCCACCAACAGTAGATGCTGGACCAGATCAAACCGCCAATGAAGGTGATGTAGTGAGTTTCTCTGGCAGCTTCACAGACCCAGGCACAGCTGACACCCACACCATAGAGTGGGACTTCGGAGACGGAGACACAGCAATAGACACCCTAACGCCGACCCACGCATATAATACTCCAGGAACATATACCGTGACCTTAACGGTTACCGATGATGACGGAGGAATCGGCCAAGACACCCTAACCATTGAGGTGAAAGCTCCGCCTGCGCCAGAGTTACAATCTCCGGTGGTAGCATTCACGGAGAGTGCCGACACCGTAGACATCGGTGAAACAATATCCTTTGACGCCTCAACTAGCTACGATCCAGACGGAACCATCGTCAGCTACGAATGGGACTTCGGAGATGGCGCCACCGCAACTGGCAAGACAACAACCCATGCCTACACAACCGCGGGAACCTACACCGTGACCCTAACCGTCACCGACAACGACGGACTAACTGATACCGCCACAGCAGTCAAGACCGTATCAGCACCAAAGCCACCTCCGATCGGAGCGCCAGAGTTCAGTTTCGCCACCGCGTTAATCACTTCAATAGGCACGGCACTCTACATACTCTTTAGGCGACAGCTAAGCAAAACAAGAACCCACTTCGCATCCTTAACAGTCCAAAAGCTCAGAAGAAAGAAGTAGTCAAGACCATACCAACAACCTCATACCTCTACCCCTTTTTATCCGTCTCTGTCCCCATCCCACACATAACCCTTTCACAGCCTTCACCCTTAGCGTTAACACCTCTAACGTATCCAAAAATTCTCGAATTCTCCAGTATATTCCTCCAACGAAACCTCGAATTTTGTTACCCTGGCTCCAGGAGGTCCCTTCCTACAGAATTCAATTAGCTTCTCCACATTATCCTTTTCTCCTTCAAAAACTGCCTCCACCCTGCCATCCCTCAAGTTTCGTACCCATCCAGTAACCTTTCCTCTATTCGCTTCATATTGAGTCTCTGACCGGAAGAAAACGCCCTGAACCATCCCACTCACGAAGACATGAGCTCTAACCTTCAACAACCCTTCCTCCATAACTTTAACGATACGCGAAGACGAGTAGTGTCCACCCCACCGGGCTGAGGATATGAAGATTCACTCGCCATAGTAAGAAGAAGCCCTTGGCACATCCCGCGTCAAGCCAATGACCAGACGTATACTGACTGTGAAACGCCACATCTCTAAGCCTGCTCCATAACAAGTAGCCAAAGGTTTTCCACGTATACCCAGATTTATAGCCGGAACCAACACCAGAGAAGAAGTCTTCACCAAACCTACAAGCCAATCTGGTACCCTACAAATGGTAGATAGACACGGTTAAGGCGCTTTCCTGAACTTGATAGACTGATTGGACAGCTCAAGCTCATAGGTTTGGTTCACGTCAAATTCAATGCCGAGCCCTTCGTACTCTTGCTCCGTCAAGAACAGAATGATTTTTGGGAGAGCAAACTGGGTTTGTGTAGTAAACATGGGCAACTGGTGTTGCAACGCTTGAACTACGTCTTGGACTATTCTCGCTTCTTCTGTTGGGGGCTTGATCGCAAACCTCGGAATCACCCTCTCTTCAATCAACTCGATGCGCTTACCAAGGTTTCCCTCCGGATCCCGTATAGACTCAATTCGTTGAACCCTTACCCTCATCATACCGCCACTCCATCCAGTATTAGTTTCGGTGGAAGGCTTTATACATTTCTCGAGAAACATACACTTATTCCATCTCGATGGTTGCCGGGGGCTTCGGTGTCACATCATAGTAGACGCTTGAAACGTTCAAGCAAGCCGTAAGAATTTTTTGTGCTGTTTCAGTTAGAGTTATCCAGAGAATTTCAGACACGCGAGCGGTTAAGAAATCTTGCGTTTGAACTGCTCGTACAGCAACCACATACGGTTGTTTTTGAGCAGTTTCATGAATGGTGTACAAGACTCGGGCTACCGATGGATTTTCCACGACGATTTTAGACTGAAGCTCGACTAGACTTTTAACGGGTGGTTGACGAATGCTTCCGTTTGCAGCCTGGGCTTTGACGGCAGCGACCTCCCCGTAGCACCGTTTACCGCCCTTTATGCCGGTCACCTTATCTTGAAAGACCCTCACGAGGACATGCTTTGACGGAACGTTGAGGAGTCGAGCCACGGTTTCTTGTATAGGCTTGCATCGCGGGTGTTGGCGCTTATCGATGTTGTCCAAGATGGTCGCAAAGTACTGGTCGGGGCGATGCTGAGCAATGGTTTCCTCAGTGATTGTGGTGGCTTTTTTGAGCGCCTCTAGCTTGTTGGTCTTGATCTCCCCAACAACTCGCACAGAGAGTCCCGGCCCAGGGAATGGTTGACGTTCAGATATTTCTGACGGAACCCCTAGGTATCTAGCCACCTCCCTAACTTGCCCTTTATAAAGAGTCGCGAGAGGCTCGATGACTAAGAATCCGTAGTGTTCAACGGGGTTGATACCTATTTGTGATAGGACGTTATGCTGAGTTTTTATGCCTCCCATGGTTTCAACGACGTCTGCATAGATGGTTCCTTGAACAAGGAATCGACAGCCCTCTTTCTCGGCAGTCTCACTCAAAGTTTTATAGAAGGCTTCTCGAAAGGCTTTGCGTTTCTCTTCCGCATCACGTAACCCCCTCAGCTCGCTAAGAAAACGTTCTTGAACGTTCACTATCCTCACCGGCAGGTTTAAGGGAGGCTGAGACAAGACCTGAGCCACTCTTTCAGGCTCTCCTTCCCGCATAAAGGCGTCGTCCAGCATCACGCACAGAAGGTTTTCCCTCATGGCACGGTGCGTGAGCACCGCGCAAGTGGTGCTGTCGACGCCCCCTGAAACCGCTATCAGGACCCGCTCGCTCCCTACTGTTTTCTTGATTTCATCCACCTGCTTGTTAACAAACTCTTCAGGATTAAACTCTTTCAAATTCGCCTAACTCCGCCATCGAGCACGTTTAAAATTAGTTTATGCGCTATTTCTTTATTTACGTATTTGCCGCTTCTAGGCATTCTGCCTATTCCCGTAATTTGAGAAATGACGCTGGTGGGGATGGGTGAGGAAAGTTCATGCAGATTTTTGAATCTGATGAATGTGGCTTTTGTTTTTCCCTGCATGAACTCCAGGTATTCCTCACAAGATTTGAAAACGGTTTCGTGACCATAAGCGTTCCAAAGTTCTTCGGCGGTTCCTGTTATTCGTTCCAAAAACTCGCCGTAGCCTCGAATCTCTTTGGAGGGATACGTCACGTAGAAGAGAATCAACTCTGCATTTTTAGGCCCAACAGTTCCTCTGCGAACAAAGGCTTGTAGTGTTTTTCCAGCCTTGTTTTGGTCACAGCGTCGATTCCACCATTTTTCATTCGTTAAGAGGATATACGCATAGTGCTCCGACACTCACACACCAACCTCGATTAACCATAATTTATGATCGATCACCCTATAAAATGGTTAATCTACGAACTCCCTTAAACATCAACCGAAACTCTTTTTCCATCTTTCTTTCAAAAATCGTGAACATCAAGAGATTTTTTGTTAAATTTCTTAAAAGATTTCCTCCCCTTAATGCTTAAGAGAACCCTTTTGTTCATCTCTTTGACGCATTAAACTTTTTGTGCAGTAAGCATGCTTTACAATGAATAGATAATGCTATGTAAATCACTAGGAGTTGCCATGAAAACGGAGGAACCGAAGAACTTAGTGGACGTGTTGTGTGCGCTGGGGTTAAGCTATGAGGAGACAGCGGATCTTATGAGGGGAGTCGCCGGAGATCTGCGCTCTGTGAGGTTTTTATGGAGAAAGGACGATAACTCGTGGCTTATCAAGCTGGGCTTAGCCCTAATAGTTTTCCCGGAACCTGTCATAAGCGATATTGTAGGTTCCATATTGGTGTCTGCGGGTGTGCTTCATGCTAAGATGAAAAACTCAGCCTTACACATAGAGGATGTACCCAACACTCTTCAGGGGGTAATCAAAGACTTGCAGTCAATGAGAAGGAATTTAATTTGATAGAAAATTTATACGCTATATCGACATAATATGTACATAACATGTTAGTGTAGGTGAAATGCTGATGAAACTTGTAACGGTTCTTCTTCCTGAAGCCTATTTAGAGGGGCTAGATGAACTCGTGAGGGCAAGCATGTATCCGAGTCGAAGCGCAGCCATTCGGTCGGCAGTTCGAGATCTGCTAAAAA
>Ga0315314_1002807_pt1 | contig 14117 bp, 11 predicted proteins | sample TDP9_MG_FD_203631 | JGI IMG/M metagenome (GOLD analysis project Ga0315314, IMG submission 203631) | Freshwater sediment microbial communities from Lake Towuti, South Sulawesi, Indonesia - TDP9 | ecosystem: Environmental > Aquatic > Freshwater > Lake > Sediment | place: Indonesia: South Sulawesi...
GAGGGGCACGCTGCCAAAGATGAACGGTACGCCAGGGTTAACGAGCTGGCATATGACATTGCCAGCCAACGACTCGGCGATGCCTTGAACGATTGAGCCGGCAAGCGTTATCGGCGCCGTAGCCCCACAGATGGGGCATGGAGCCCAGATCAATGGTAGCCCGGCCTTAGACCACTCCACTAAAGCCTCGACGTACTCGCTTCCAAATATCAGTGGAGACGAGGGTTCATTGTAAAGCGAGATTATGGGCCTTTTCTTGAGCTCATCGCTGCTGCCTGCTACGAGTTCAGCCATTTTTATCATGGCCTTAGTTAGGTCGCCGTCACCGTAACAGAATGCCTGAACATGCTTGCACGTGTTGGACATCACGGCGTATGGCTCATGCAAGCCAACCATGATAGATGGGACATCCGATGCGCTCGTGAGCCCCATCACAAAGTCTATGTTTGGCAGTGCGTCACTTATCTTCGCGACATCGGCCATGTCAGACAGCCTCCCAAACCTCCTCTCTCCGGTTTCCAAGTCGAAAATGTGGGTTGCCCCGGCGCAAGGGCCAAAGTACACCTTCCTTCCTTCTACGATGAAGTCTTCCTTTGGGTTGCGGCCGCAACACCTCACGATTTTTGGAGCCTTCTTGATGCTCTCCTCTACTAGATGCTCGGGAAACTTAGCGACTTGCCTCTTAAAATCTACATCCGCCCCGGCCCCATTCAAAATCTTCAACGTAGCCTCGTGGTGTATCTCCACGCCATGCTCCTCAAGGACCCTTAGGATCGCAAGATGTATATCATACACTTGATCTTCAGATAGAACCCTCAGTTGCCCACCCTTCAATCCCGGCCGCAGTCTCATCCCCCCCGGTTCCACGCTTCAATGCCTCTACTCAGCGCCCAGTAGCCTCTTGGCTACGCTCACCGCTTCCATGGCGTCTGCACCATATCCGTCGGCGCCTATCCTTTCAGCCCACTCTTGGGTAACTGGGGCTCCACCAACGATAACTTTAACCTTGTCTCGTATTCCCGCCGCTTCTAATCCCTCGATGATCTCCCGTTGCACTAAGAGCGTCGTGCTTAGGAGAGCCGATGCCGCGACAATATCGGCCTTCACATCCTTTGCCTTCTTAACGAACTCCTCGATGGGAACGTCCCTGCCTAGGTCAATCACCTCAAAGCCGGCTATGAATAGCATCACGGCCACCAAATTCTTGCCTATCTCATGAATGTCCCCAGCCACGGTGCCTATTACTACCCTCCCGAGGATCTTCCTCTCAGCCTTGCGCTTCAGAACCTCGGGTTGTAGGACCTCATCAATGGCCCTCCTAGCAGCCTCCGCTGCCGCCACGATGTGCATTAGAAACAGCTCTCCCTTCTCAAACCTCTCACCTATGATTCGAAGTCCCTTGGTGAGACCCCCCTCGATAGCCTCAACGGGATCAACACCCATCTCCAATGCCTTCCTAGCACTCTCTACAGCCTTCTCCACGTCAAAATTGATAACGGCGTTCTTCATCTCCTCTAAAACCTCATGAGACATACTTTAGCACCTTGTACCACTGTGGGACTGTTTTGTGTTAATAAATTTTACTGAGATAGTGCTATGAAACGCAGAGTAATCGAAGCTTGTACTTGAAGGAGATTACATTGAAGTAGATGGGCCCGTTTACGTGTCTTAACCCTCTTTTCATTATACGGTTGCCACGAGACTCAGCGTAAGGCTTGGATGCTTGCGCTTATTTAAGGTGTATTCGGAAAACACACTTCTCGTCGCCGCATGCGAGGCTCTTTATCAATTCTGCTCTTACGGGTCTTTTGGCGACTATTCCGAACACGAATTCAAACCAGTTGGTGGTACAGGTTGAACAAAGCTTGGGGGTTAATTTGACGATGCCTTCGGAGACCAATGGACATACGCATTGCTCCCTCTTAAACTCGTAAAGAATAGAGTCGTCTTCCCTTTTGCATCGATTGCCTGGCTTCTTGTCGTGCGCCGAAATGTAGGAATCCATGTCGTATAGCTTTGGGTCGTAGCCGTAGAGATCTATCCAAATCCTTGCGCAGGCTTCACCAGACTTTCTTAGAATTCTCTTCACCGTCTTTTCATCCATTTCGCTTAGACCCGCCCATACGCCCTTTGTCCACTCGCGCAGAAATGCCTCCAACCTTCCCGGCTCTTTTAGGGCGCGATCAAGCATTGTTACTCCATGGTACTCTTTCTCTTTAACCATCTTTCTCACCTAACCATCACATTAACTTCTTTCTACGGCCTCTTTATTTATAAAACATCGTAATTCCTTTATACTACTTTCAGCGCTCGGTTGAACCGTTGGATGCCCGTAGTTTTTACAACGAGCCCGTCTATTTTGTAAAGTTGAGACTTCGACCTTTTAGTTTAATGGCTTTTGAGAGTGCGGTTTCACAGAATGGTATGGGAAGAGAGATGTATGGCTTGTTTAGCAAGCGTGAGGGTTTAAGTCAAGAGGCATTTGGAATGGGCGAGGAATGGACATCGCCTTACTAAAAAGTCAATGGATACCGAGTAAACTATTTGTGAGTATAGCCTATTCGCCTCTTGAGTCGCTTAGAGCAACTTAATCTCCCTTCCAACGTTCATCTCTTGAGCCTTCTGATAGGCTAGCTTTGCCGTAGCTGCATCTTGTATGGCTAGACCTACGCTTTTCCACAGCGTTATCTCATTATCTGAGATCCTGCCAGCCTTTCTACCTATCACTATTTCCCCTAGTTCAGCGTAGAGGTGGTCCTTAGTTATAACGCCCTCTCTTATGGGGATCAGTATGTCGCCAGACTCAGCCAGCACTGCCTCCTTAGAGTCTACGACGAGCTTAGCTCCCTTAACCGTGTTAGAGTCCAGCTCCCTCGCATCTCGGCCCATCCATCCAATGGCGTTTATGTGGGTCCCGGGTTGAAGCCAATTGCTGTTGAGGACAGGCTCTTTAGCGGTTGTAGCTGTAATGAGTATATCTGCCTCCCTCACAGCTTTCTCAGCGCTACTGACCGGAACTATATTAACCCCTAATCTCTCCGACATCTCCTCAGCGTATCCCCTTGCCCTCCCTGCCACGGCATCATATACGAACACCTTTTCCACGTTCCTAGCTTCACGGACAGCCCAGAGCTGAGCCCTCGCCTGAACACCAGTCCCTATGATTCCTACAGCTCTTGAATTCCCTCTTGCTAAGTACTTCGTTGCCACACCACTAGCAGCGCCAGTCCTCATGGCGGTGATGTAGCCTCCTTCCATTAAGGCAAGGGGCATACCGGTCTTGGGGTCATTCAACTGGATTGTGGCAAATATGGTGGGTAGACCATACTTCTCTAAGTTTTCCTCGTACAAGGATACGATTTTGACTGCGAGAGCGTCGGAACCTTCCAAGTAAGCTGGCATATACAATACAAACCCCTTATACTTATCAACGCCGATTATGGTTCGCAAGGGCATCGTAACCGTACCCTTGGCGAGTTGAGCGAACGCACCCTCAACAACTTCTATCACCTCTCTCATTGCAAGCACTTTCTCTAAGTCCATTTTTGTCAAAATCAAGACCATGATTAAACACCGAACACCAAAATTACTTTAGGTGAACTTATTTATTTTTCTACACTGTTCCCTAGAAATTGAAATCCGCTATCCTAGTTGGTTCCGTGTTTCAGCATTATCCAGAGACCCCTAAGTGTTTAATACTCTTGCTGATATCCGGTCACATTACCGTTCTGACACGATCATAACACTCACCGCAATACTTAAATTAATTCAACTCGTAAAATGCACAAACGGTGAATAGCTTGAAGAAGTTTGCTTTGTCTAGGGAAGCGGTAACAAGGATGCAGGCAATAGCCATCGCTGTAATCATAATAGTCGTAGCCATCGCTGGTGTAGCCATATACTATCTGACCCTGCCACCACCTGCGCCGCCAATAAGAATTGGGGTAATAACTCCGCTTTCGGCCCCCGCTGACTACTTGTCAGGGAAATTGATTAAGGATCTCGCTGAATTATTCGTAGAGGAGCAGAAGGCTAAGGGAGGAGTTCTAGGCAGGCAGCTAGAACTTGTGATAGCAGATCAAACCTTGGATTCTGGGGTCGCAATCGGCCATCTAGCAAGGATGGTTACTGAAAACAAAATAGTTGGGTTAATAGGCCCATGGGAGAGTCTGGTCGCGCTTCCAGTGGCTGAGGCCACGGAGACTTATCAAACAATAATGTTTGTAACTTACAGCTGGGCTGACGACATAACCGCGAAGCACCACAAATACGTGTTTAGGGTAGGTGTCTTTAATCGCCTCATTGCGGGGCAGGCAATGGACTTCATAAAGTGGGCCAAGTACAAGAACGTGGCAGTACTCGTTGAGGAGTCGCCCTACGGCTTCGGGCAATGGGAGGGCTTGACTGCGTGGGCTGCAGAAAAATATCCCGAGCTTAAATTGACTCAAATAGTTTGTCCAATGGGCCTAGCTGATTACACACCAATGTTACTCAAAGTTAAAGCAATGGAGCCTCCCGCTGACTTAGTGATTTGCCATATGAACCTACCGCATGCAGCGGTAATTCAAAAACAGGCCTATGAAGTCGGCCTATTTCCATCGATCGATTTGCTGACTGGGTCAGACTACCCCTTCTGGGATCCTAAATCATGGTGGGACGCAGTGAAGGAGGCTGGAGTAGGGGTCCTCGTTCCGACCTACTACAGTCGTTACACGAAACTAACGACGGTGGGCGAGGAGTTCGTAAGCACTTATAAGGCTAAATTCGGGTTTAGTCCTGCTTGTTGGATCATGTGGTACTGGGATACCCTACGTATACTTGTGAAGGCTATCGAGGACACTGGCTCAACAGATCCCGATGTTCTAGCGAAGCATATCGAGGGTATCGACATTGAGGGAACAACTGGAAGAATTACCTTCAAGAATGATCCAACTCCCGGTTCGGTTCTCTGGCATCAATGGATAGGGATGACGCAATTCATATTTAAGCTCAACGCGCTTGGAGATACGCCCGAAACCGCGCTTCAGGTATATCCTCCAGTGGAGTAAGCCCCAGTCATATCCTCGATGTCAGTATCCCTTTTTTATCCATTACAAAGAAAATAACTCCCTTAGTATTTTGGCTGTATTTGTTTTGTCTCATTGTAAGGGAATCGTAGCTAAAGTGCTCATCACTACAACTGTGCTGAGTTTAGCGCAAATAAGATCATTGGATGCTTGAACACCTCGAATCCCTAACGCGCCTCCAAGCATTGCGAGGATAAACCGCACCAAAAATCTTAATTTGACAAGTCGCTCATAAAATGACGAATTAAAACCACCAACACGGTAAGAGGAACAACCTGTGTCTCCACTAGAAGTATCGTTCCCGTTTCTTTTCAGCTTACTGGTAACCGGGCTAATTCTGGGTCTTATATATGCCTTAATAGGAGTAGGAGTAACACTTGTTGTCGGTATTATGGGGTTATCAAATTTTGCGCATGGAGAATTTTACATGATTGGAGCATATACACTCTATTACGTGGCATCTCTCCTAGGGATTCCATCCATCCTATGTGTTCCCTTTGGGATTCTATCAGGATTCCTCATGGGTTTTGCTGTTGAAAAACTCATTATCAGAGATACTTACACTAAAAAGCTCGAAAGACCATTCGAAATGGCAATGCTAGGAACATTTACCATATCAATTATATTACCAAATATGGTTAAAGAGCTCTTCGGACCAACTATCCGTTCGCCACCCCCATTTCAGCCGGGAAGTATAACCATCCTATACTTCGTAACTATTGCGTTAGATAGAGTAATAGCGCTCTTCATCTCTGCTTCGGCTTTGCTTACCCTTTACATTTTCATCATGAAGACACAAACGGGAAGGTGCTGGCGGGCAGTAGCGCAAAACCGCATAGGAGCTATTATCTGCGGCATAAGCATTGAGAAAACGTGCTCCCTTGCCTACAGCACCGCCGGCGCCTTAGCAGCATTGGCAGGAGCTCTCTTATCTCCAGTATATGGTGTATACCCACACATGGGCTTCGCGCCCCTCACCATAAGTTTCGTTATAGTAGTGATTGGAGGGTTAGGATCAATAGAGGGAAGTCTTGTAGGCGCAACAATAGTCGGATTAGTACACTCATTGATAGCAGGCATAGTTAGCCCTGCTTATGCTGATGTGGTAATGTATCTTGCGCTTTTAATTACCCTCATATTTAAACCCACCGGGCTATTCGGGGGACGATAAGAACAATGAACTACACTACCTCTCTACTCGAATGCCTCAAAGTGACAAAAAGTTTCGGAGGATTAGTGGCCTTAAAAGAAGTAGATTTCACGGTTAACGAGGGTGAGATTGTTGGGCTCATAGGACCAAATGGCTCTGGGAAAACAACGTTGATTAACTGTATATGTGGATTTTATAAGCCTACAACTGGTGAAATAATTTTCAAAGATAAAAAAATTACTCGATTAAAACCCTACCACATATGCAAAATAGGTATTGCAAGAACATTTCAAGTTCCACGACCATTCCTCAACTTAAGTGTCCTCGAAAATGTGATGGTTAGCACAGCGGGCGACAAACGATTAGCGCTGCGATGTCTCGAAAGCGTGGGGCTACTGGAAATGAGAGACGTTCGAGCCAAAACCTTGACATTACATCAGACAAAAACGCTTGAGATAGCCCGAGCATTAGCTACGAAGCCCAAAATTATGTTAATAGATGAAGTAATGGCCGGTCTAAACCCGACTGAGATAGACCATTCCATTAAGTTGCTTAAGGAAATTAAAGAAAGTGGAATAACGTTAATATGGGTTGAACATATCATGGAAGCAGTAATGAAAGTCGCTGAGCGCATCATAGTCTTACATGAGGGGAAAAAAATTGCTCAAGGGAAGCCTAAGGAGGTATCTAATGATCAGAAGGTCATTGACGCGTATCTAGGGAAGAGGTACGTGTTATAGGGGGTGCTACTTGTATATTAATCATAGATAAAATTAATGTCTTTTATGGGGAGTTGCAAGCTCTCTGGGATGTCTTTCTCAGAGTAGATGAAGGTGAGTTCGTATCACTTATCGGTTCTAACGGGGCTGGCAAGACAACAACGCTTAACACAATAATTGGACTACTTTATCCAAAATCTGGATCCATTACTTTCAAAGGTACGCCGATTAATAGACTTTCTACAAGTCGCATCCTTGACTTAGGCATAGCCCTGGTTCCAGAGGCAAAGGTTCTTTTCCCGCGAATGACTGTGTTAGAACACCTTCTATTGGGAGCTCAGGTGCCTAGAGCGTGGGATAAGAGAGAGGATACCTTAGAGTGGGTTTTTCAACTCTTCCCGAGATTAAAAGAGCGGAAGAATCAGAAAGCGGGAACGCTAAGTGGAGGGGAAAGCCAGATGCTAAATATCGGTAGAGCGTTAATGACAAGACCTAAGCTGCTGCTGTTAGATGAGCCATCCCTTGGACTCGCGCCAAAGCTAGTGCTTATGATATTCGACACTCTGCGAAAAATGCATGAAGAAGGTGTTACTACCCTTTTAACTGAACAGCATATCTTCCACGCCCTAACGCTATGTGATAGGGGATACGTAATTGAAACCGGCAGAATCGTATTACATGGTCAAGGAGAGGAGCTACTGAAAAATAAACAAATAAAAGAAAAATACTTGGGGATGTGACTTTATGAACATCATCTATATCGAGGAGGAGGGTTAAAGGTGAGGAGGATAGTTACGTCGTTGGACCATCTAATTTTACTGGTTTTATTCATCTCCCTAACCTTACTGCCACTGCCTTTAACTCAGTGGCCATACCTTTTATGGATCTTAACCCTCATGAGCTACTACACCATCCTAGCGATGAATTGGAACCTTCTCCTCGGTTATTCTCGGTTGTTAAGTTTTGCCCATACGGGTCTCCTCGCCGTTGGAGGCTATGGATCGGTTTTCTTCACCTTAATGACAAGTCTTCCTCCTATTATGGGAGTGATCTTCGGATCAGTTTTAGCCTCTATCGTTGGCTTAATTCTGGGTTGGATTTGTTTAAGGTTAAAGGGAATGTACTTAGCTCTTGCCACTTGGGGATTCTCTGGGACGGTCCAGTTATTGATAATTTCAGAATATCATATTACTGGCGGCACCAAAGGAATATCAACACAATTTCTGCTACCAATGCCATCGTTTAAGGCCCCTATCTACTATTACTATGCGGCCTTGACTTTCTTGTTTATATGCGTATTGACAACCTACAAGCTCATCTATTCAAAATACGGTCTTTTCTTAAGGGCTATAGGGGATGACGAAGATGCAGCATCTGCGTGCGGGGTACACATCATCTGGTTAAGAATTCTAGTGTTCACCTTTAGTAGCTTTTGGATTGGATTAGCTGGTGCATTTTATGTACATTTCTTAGGCTACGCAAGTCCAGCGATAGCAGACTTTCTCACAGTGATGGTAGTTGTAATGGCTAGTACCATACTAGGTGGGTTAGGTAGCTTCTTCGGCCCAATTCTTGGCTCCTTCGTAGTATGGCCGCTCTCAGAATTTATTAGAGCTCATAGCGCTAGTCTTCAGATGATAATCCTCGCGGTGGTTTTGCTTCTCTCATTAAAATTTTTCAGAAACGGTTTTGTAGGAGCAGTATCCTCCCTATATTATAGTACAATGGCAAAATTGAGGAAGTGATATCGCAACTCTTAAAAGCTTATTAGTCCGCCATACTGTGTTACCTTAGCTTTTGCGGAACTTTCTTCTCCATCTCCTTTACCATGTTTCTTAATTCCATCGAAACTTCCTTAGGCAGTGGGGATGGTCTATACTCGCTTAATATTCTGAGAGCTTTTTCCCTCGCTTTGTGGTATACCTCTGGTGCACCGCACCGAATCCAAATATCTGGAATACGTCTATCTGAAATCGTAGGAATCCAATGTTCCGATTTAGCGAATTGTAACGTATGTTTCCTCGCCAAAAAGTTCCCCTCTAACCCCACATCCTTTATAATGTCAATAGCTAACGTCTCATCCCGAAAATCTATTCCATTTAATACTCTTTTCACCATACCCGCTATCTCATCGTCTATAACAAGCTGTTCATAACTTACCACCGTCTCAGAGGCTACCAAACCCATTCCACTAACTAAGTTGAGCCCGCTTAAAGCAGGCATTAAGGCCGTCAACATTTTCTCGTAGCCAGCTTGCGCATCAAAGACCTTCGAATCGCATAATAACCCGCCACCGCCGGATGGAAGATTGTAAAATCTCGCCAATTGAGCGGTACATACGCGTAATAAAGCGAATTCCGGGCCTCCTAGGACGGCACTTCCGAGTCTCATATCTATCGATCTACTCCAACTCCCGTAGATAAAGGGTGAACGGGGGTCAACTAGTTTGGTGAGCACTAGACCGCCTAAAACTTCCGCGTTATTAAGAACCACGGTGCCCGCCAAAGTGACCGGAGAGTTCGCACCAGCCATCGGACCTGATTCAGCTAAAACTGGTAATCTGAACTTAGCCGCCTCTAACAAACATTCAACTTCAAACCCACCATAAAATAGCGGGCTGTTTAAACAAATTACAAATGCCATAATTGGGAACTTCCTCAGCTCATCTTCACCACCTGCTATGAGCGAGCCCATTTTAATAGCAACTTGGGCGCTCTCCTTGCTAAGCACTTGACATATAATGTGCTTTCGGGTATTTTCAAAGGCAATGAGCCACTGGTACACATCAACAACTTCTGAGGGGACATCCTCAGGTTGTCCCATCACCAGTTGGAAATCAATATTCTCCAACGCATCCGCTACTCTTGTTGCGTTCGCTAGGTCTTCTTGATTGAGGGACCGGTACCGACCGGTTTCGATATCCCTTATTCTCGGTGCGAATCCAATAGTTCCAAAGTAAACCTTATCTTCTCCAAGAAAGAGCTTTAACCTCACATCTCTACCGTACAGCGTGACCTTGTGCGGGGACTTCTTAATGCATTCTTCAACCAAATATTGGGGCATCTTAACTATTTGCCTCTTAAAATCAACGTCGGCCCCCGCATCAGCACAAAGCTTCAAAGCCTCCTCCGACGGTATTTTGACCCCCACCTCCTCCAAGATCTCTAAGGACGCTAGATGCAGTCGATATAACTCATCTTTCGATAAAACCTCGAATGGAGCTATCCTCATGGCACCACCAACGTTAACTGTTAGGTAACCCAAATAAATCCTTTCGGTATATTAAGGACCTGTAAGGAGCTGTATCCCCTTTCTCAAGCATGACCCAAGTCCGATGCTCCCTTAACGGAGCAACATGTCCTTGTCAAGATTTGCATCTTCTCCAGTGTTAGGTTTACAACCTGCTAACTACAGTTAGGGGCCGCCACTATCGGTAGATCAAACTTGACGTTGCCCAGGTAGACTCAAAGCGACTGACGATGTAAAAAACTTTGAACAGACTCTGGATAGTGCTTAAAAGCTAAAATCAAGGAGTGTCGGAGGGGGATGAAAGTGAATTTACGGTTACGGAAGCATCCTATACTTGGAATTCAAACGTGGAAAGCCTGTAAGCATATATTTAGACAGGAAGAAGGCTGGGTCCTACGAAGGAGAAACAATTGCCGCAGCGCTTTACGCGTCAGGGATAAAAGTCTACTCTAAAAGTGTTAAGTATGGAAGATCCAGAGGTTTTTCTGCGGAATAGGTAAATGCTCATCTTGTCTAATGCGTGTAGACGGAATACCGCATGTCCGAACGTGCATAGATCTTGTTAAAGATGGCATGAACATTGAGTATGAGAAGGGTCGTAGAACCATCTTTAGATGACGAACTTTTCGATCTCCGTCTTCCGATTCTTGATGCCTAAGTCACTTACCTTAAACTTCTCTCCACCATATAGTTCAGCATATTCTTCTTCTGCATATAGAGCAGCCGCTATTCTACCCACGGCGTCCGCCTTCATAATTCCGCTACCACTACCGCCTCCGGCAAATATCAGATTATGCTCCTCAAATACTAGTGGTTGATGATCAATGGTGTTATATTCGTATTGCCCAGCCCAACTATTGAAAGGCTTGACTTCTTTAAATTGTGGAAAATATTTAATCAAAATGGGGTATATACCGCATTCCCAAAAGTCTCTCTCTGGTTGAGGGTCATCCTCTACTTTGAACGCCCTTGGGAAATCATCCGCGTATCCTACCCAGAACGAGTCTTCCTTCGGAACCGGCTTTATCCACAACGTGTACTTAGGAAATATGACGAATGGAACAATCCCCTCAGAACTGAACCCCTTAACATGCATTAACTTCTTCAAATCATCGGTTTCTGCCCTTAGGGCAAATATCTGCCTCTTTTTCGGTTTTATATAACAGTCGACACCTAGGGGATCAAGCAGTTTAGAAGACCAAGCTCCAGTAGCCACTATAATTTTGTTCGCGTTGAACACACCTTCACTGGTCTTTACGCCTGAAACCTTTGGTTCCTGCCAAAAATATGGTTCGCGGGGCAGACCCAGTTTCTCTTTTGGTTCAGGTAGGAGGCTTTTTACTTCAACTTCATACAAGATCTTGACCCCCAACTCGCGAGCTCTCTCTTCGTAAAATCTAACTAATGAATCGGGATCTAAGGATCCAGCATCCTTTATTAGAACGCCGTCGGAAATGTCTGGTAACCCTATAAATCTCGCTTCTTCGTCCCCACTCACCTTAGTGTTCATATTCAATGATTTAGCGAGAAATTCTTCATCGTATTCTTCGTATTTAATGCCCATACTAGGCAAGATTTTGAGGATCTTTTTTATTTCCTCATATCTGTCTTCGCTTAATAGCCACAGGTATCCAATAAATTTCATCATAAGATCATAATTTAAGTCCTTTTGAACGTGCTCATAGAACCTTATGGAGGTACCAGCCAACTTCAGATTAGTTCTAGACGAGAAGAAACATCTGAACATGGCCGCGCTCTTTCCGCTACTACCCTGGCCTGCCATTCCATATCTTTCCACCAAAAGAACATCGTCATCCGGTTTCAGCCTCTTGACATGATACGCAGTAGCCAACCCCGATACTCCAGCCCCAACAATCACGACATCATGCTTAACCATATCAATCCCGAACATCAATAGTTATACACGAAATTTAAAATTTACGTAGATGTGCAATAGAAGTAGCTACTTTAACCTCGGCCTCAAGAACAGCATCAATAGTTCTCACCCCGTCTCTTAACATTCGACGACGACATAAAGACAACGGGTAACGATGATGTAATTCAAGTCATGGACATCATGGAACTAGTTGCTGAAGCGCTTTGGCCCCTCAAGTAGAGCATCCTCACACATAAAATCTTAAGAACCCTTCACATGAATGGTAAGCAGCATTTTACGCCTTAACCACCCATTTTTTTCCGTTAACTGTCGAGGCTCGATTGACAAAAGTAGTAGAACGCCTTTAGGCCATGCTCGTGTTAAAGAAGCAGCGTAGGTGATTTAAATAGTTAAATATCGACAACATTATTTTTGTTAAGTCTGTGGTTTTAGATAAGGAACAGGTGAGAAGGAAATGGACGTAATTGTTTGTGTTAAACATGTACCGGCGATAGCTGAGGCAGAGATCGATATCGATGAAAGAGGAAAAAGAATAAAGGGGGAAGACCTCGTGTTCGACATCAATGAGTGGGACGACTACGCCCTCGAAGAAGCGGTTTTATTGAAGGAAAGGCTCGGGGGCTCGGTTACCGTTGTAACAGCGGGTCCAGAAGAAGCAGACGACACCTTGAGGAAGTGTCTGGCTAGGGGAGCAGATAGGGCAATTAGGTTAACGGACAAGACGTTTGAGGGATCCGATGCTTACGCCGTAGCCAAGATTTTGCACAAGGCTATCAAGGATTTACCCTTAGACATGATCTTAACCGGCGCACAAGCTGGCGACGACGGCTATGCGCAGGTTGGCGTTGTGCTGGCGGAGCTGCTTGGAATTCCCCACGCTACTATGGCGAAGAAGATTGAACCCAGAGAAGGGTTCGTGAGGGTTAATCGCGAGCTTGAGGGTGGCTTAGAGGAGGTTGTGGAGGTGAAGCTTCCGGCCGTGCTCGCGATCCAAACGGGGATTAATGAACCTAGGTATGTATCGATAATGGGCATCAGAAAGGCTAGGGAGAAGGAGCTAAAGGTTCTTGGTTTAAGGGACCTTGGCTTAAAGGAGGAGGAAGTTGGAGAATCTGGATCATGGATAACGGTGGAGAAGATGTTTATACCTCCTGTGGAGAAAGAGGCGGAGATTTTAACCGGAGGAGTTGACGAGATCGCAGCGAAGATCGTGGAAACCCTGAGGGCAAGGGGGCTGGTTTAGATGAAGGAAATTTTTGTCCTAGCTGAGCACAGGCGAGGCGAACTCAGAGACGTAACGTTTGAGATGCTAACCAAGGGCAGGGAGTTAAGCCAAAAGATAAATGCGGATTTAACAGTGGTTCTCTTGGGCCACGGTGTCAACGAATTTGCGAAAAGGCTCGCAGGCCACACAAAGAGGGTTTTAATTGTTGATGATCCAAGGTTGGAGAACTTCAACTCAGAAGCCTATCAGAGAGTTTTATCCCACTTAATTCCTGAACGCAAACCGTCACTGACCTTGATAGGTCACACCGCCTTTGGCGTTGATCTAGCCCCGAGACTTGCAGCCGAGCTAAATGTGCCGCTAGCGACGGACTGCATAGACCTAGATTTTGAAGGAGAAAAGTTGGTTGTGTTTCGCCAAGTGTATGGCGGTAAGGTAAACGTTAAGGCGTCGCTTCGTAAGTCCGACAGCTACATCGTCACACTCCGTCCGGCAGCCTTTGAAGTACAAGAAGTCAAGCCTCTAGGCGGTGAGATTGTTGAAATACCATCTCCACTTACGGAAGACATAACGTATAAAAAGTTCATTGAATTCTTTGAACCCCCCGCAGGAGAAGTGGACATAGCTGCAGCAGACATCATAATCGCTGTAGGCCGCGGAATCAAGGACCTCGACAACATGCCGGTGGTTAAAAAGCTGGCAGAAGCACTTGGAGGTGTCCTCGCTTGTTCACGTCCCATCGTGGACAAGGGTTGGCTTCCAAGCGATCGGCAGGTCGGGACTTCTGGAAAAACCGTGAAGCCGAAGCTGT
>Ga0315314_1002808_pt1 | contig 14117 bp, 17 predicted proteins | sample TDP9_MG_FD_203631 | JGI IMG/M metagenome (GOLD analysis project Ga0315314, IMG submission 203631) | Freshwater sediment microbial communities from Lake Towuti, South Sulawesi, Indonesia - TDP9 | ecosystem: Environmental > Aquatic > Freshwater > Lake > Sediment | place: Indonesia: South Sulawesi...
TTCCAGATACATCAGCTCTACGCTTATAGAACCTCAAAACCTCCATGAGCCAATGTAGAACCTTCGGGTCTTCATCGATCTTCCCGTAGCAAGGTTGGAACGGTATGCCTATTCGCTTAAGCCCTCCGCCAGCAGCCATTCCCGCGACCAATCCGGGAACGGTAGGATCCTTGTAGGAGAACATGACGACTCTCGCTATATCTCCAGTCTCCTTCTGAAAGAACTTCACAGCATCAATAGAGTCGAAAGGGAAGGTCCATGATCCTTGATTGACTATGAAGGCGTCAGGCTTACCTTTGGCAATCTTTTTGACATGCTCCCTCACAAGATCGCTATTCCAAGCGATCTGGTTCTCCTTCAGAAACCCATCTCCACCTCGAATAACCTCGACACCCTCCTTACGCAAAGCCTCCATAAGCGATCTCTCATGGTCGAGCATCAGATCCAGGTTCTCGTATCTAACCCATGGGCGAGGATCGTTTGGTGAAAAGACACCTACTCTAATCTTCTCCTCCATCCTCGAACACTCCAAAAATGTATCTACTCGAGATCCTTATTACGTTGATGCATAGGCTTCCAATTTGCGAAAGGGGATGGCTGACCTCCACTTGCTGGAGTATCTTTTCTTGACCGCGTAACAACTGATCCTAGACTAAAGGGATAAGAATTCGTATTTGAACTGCATATTCACGAGTATCCGAAGATCAGTAGAGCTGGGAGGTGATTTAGCATGTACGTGATGTACCAGCCTCAAGCCTACAGTTTTGCAGTTAGACCGGGAGCTGAACGAGTAATTGTCACTTGTACGCTCTTCGGCTTCGGCGGCGTAACCGTCCAATTGAGAAGCCCAACGAAGACCTACAATGAAGCAGATCTGAAGATCTATGAGAACACTATCATCGGCGTCGCCCCAACGCTCACCTACCAATATGTCAAGAAGGCTACAGCAACGATCACACCGCCAACAGCGATGGAGACATGGACTTTGCTATTGACCTTGTCGACAGCTGTGCCTTACCAAGTCGGCATTGAAGTCTACTGAGAGATTCAGTTGATTCCTAGTGAGCCGGGCCGTATACAATTAGAAAATTAAGTGGATCCATTCTTGAGGTATCAAAATACGAAGGTTGTTCCTACAGCGGTAGGGATGAAGTTCTCTGGCATGGCGTTCAGAATCGCATTGGTCGCTTTCCATCCTGTGTCGTGGCAAGGAATAATGAAGGTCGGTCTGATTTCCTTAAGCTCTTCCACAGTTGGCGCTATGATATGTTCATTTGGAAAAGACAGGTGAAAACCTCCCATGAGCGCATATAACTTATTCACTCCGGTCACCTCTTTGGCGTAGAGAACCGTGTTTATTATTCCTGCATGAGCGCAACCGGAGATGATTACGAGGCCTTTTCTCTTTACGTTCATCACTAACGCTTGATCATCTCTAATCAATGGATCCGGCTGAAGCTTTCCATCGATTTCTGCATAATGGCCGGGAAACCCTTGTTCGAACCGTGTCTTTCTAGGTATCTCGCTCGTGGCGACCACAAGGTTCCCGAATAGAGCGTACGGTTCCGTCGTCTTAACAACCTTCGCTCCTGCTTCCAAAACTTTGTCTTCTTCCACTGGTCGCAATCTTATTTTCTGTCCATTTCGTAGGACCAACCCCCTTTTCAGGAAGGCATCAGAATGCAAAACAACGGGCATCTGAGGCTTACTAATTCGCTTAAGGATAGGAATCAAGCCTCCAGCGTGGTCAAGATGACCGTGGCTAAGAACGATGGTTTCAACGTTGCTTAGATCGACTTCAAGCTTATCGGCATTAAACAAGGCAACTTCCCCACTGGCTCCTGTATCAAATAACACTCTATGGCTGTTATTATTCAGATAAATAACGATAAGAGCGGAGAATCCATGCTCGGCTCTTAAAGGTGGAAGCATTTCCGTCCCTTTGAAGAAGGGGGCTCTCTTCGCATGGGGAGAATCTTGAATCAGCGTATCTGTTACATTATCTACCAGGATAGTAATTTCAACTCGATCAACTTGTTGTAGCAACATCTTGTTAGTGACCATGGATGTCACGCAAGGAACTTTGCATTCAACCGACATTTAGACCTTTCAGCCTACGCGTATCAGAAGAGTGAATTGAAAATCCCTATACAAAAAAGAGTGGAGAAGAGATTGCCGTACCTGTTAAACTTTGACTAGGCTCCTGATCTCCTTTTCGTTGGAGAGAGGTTGGATCACCACTTTCTGCAGAGCCGTCACAGACTTCGTCTCAATTTCTTTAATGGAAGTGTACATCTCATAGATCGCTTCGAGAGCTTCAAGATTGACATTCGCTTCGACTTCTCTCGCCCTCTTCGGAATTTCATCAACTTTCATTATTGCAAGTGACTTGTCCTTTCTAAAGACGATGTCAATGTTGGCCTTTGAAGTAGGGATGAATATCTCCGTGAAATCTCCCCTCACCTGATCCTTCATGAGATAAACCTTCAAGACTTACGCCCAAGAAGAAATGATGATGCACCGCCTAATGACCTTATCTGGTTCAAGAAAGTTGATATTATCATACGATTGATTGATGGTGAGTAGGTTACCTTATTTGAATAATGACTCAAAGACCTCTGGCGGCTCCATTGTCTATAGATATGCCCCCAGACCCCATACAGTTTATTTGAACATAACCAATCGTTGTACAAATAGCTGCTCCTTCTGCGTAAGAAATTACTCTTCAGGCTTATCCGGTTACAAGCTGTGGCTCGATAGAGAACCGACTGCTGATGAAGTCTGGAGCAGGTTTCGAGGCGAGGTGAAAGAGTCTGATAATGAAGTGGTCTGGTGTGGGTTTGGAGAGCCGACCATCAGATTAGATACGGTTCTTGATCTGACAAGAAGAATAAAACAGAAATATCCCCATCTGAAAATTCGCTTGGATACAGATGGACTGGCTCAGTTACGAAATAAGGATAGAGAAGTAGCAAGAGAATTAAAGGACGCTGGTATCGACTCAGTATCGACAAGTCTTAATGCTGAGAGCAAGGAGAAGTATGATGAACTTTGTAAACCTTCACTAACTGGAGCATATCAGGCTGTCCTTGATTTCGCCAAAGATTGCAAGAGATACTTCTCTCAGATCAGATTAACAGTTGTGAACGTTGAAGGCATAGATATTTCTAAATGTAAAGGAATCGCTGAACAGTTAGGCTGCGACTTCAAGATCCGAGGATGACTATTCAAATTCAACTAAAAGTGAAATACTTATTTCTTCTCAACGGCTTCCGCAAGATGCGCACACCTCCAACGCTGCAAGCATATTGATTCAAATCATAGTATAGCATCAACTTGTGGGGTGCATCCATGAGCAAAGTTGCAATTGTGAGGGAAACAAATCCTATCGATATGACTGTTGAAGCTTTAGAGATGGTAAATGCACATGAAGTTCTTCCTATGGAAAAGCCCATTCTCATAAAACCGAACTACATAAACGCGAGGCATCCGTCAACAGGAATCACAACCGACAGCAGAGTTATTGAAGGAGTAGTCACTTTTCTGAGGCAACATGGCATGAAAGAGATTATCATTGGCGAGGGCAGCGGATTCGCAGATACCTTCGAGGCTTTCAGGGTCGCCGGCGTCGACGATGTTGCAGAAAGATGGAAGGTAAGAATGGTTGACCTTAACAAAGACGAATTCGTTGAGGTTAATCCTCCAAATACCCTGGCCTTGAAGAAAGTGAAAATAGCGAAAATCGCCTTGGAGAGCACAATCATCAGTGTTCCGAAACTAAAGCCCCACAGGCTGGCTGGCGTAACTTTAAGTCTAAAGAACATGATAGGGGCAGTGACGCCCAAAGGATCAATGCACAACCGTTTGAGCCAGAAGATCGTTGATTTGGTTTCAATCGTAAAACCAAGCGTAGCAGTCATAGATGAAATAATCGCTGGTGAGGGGCATGAGACAAGTGAGAACCCCGTAGAAATGAATCTAATCATAGCTGGAACAGACCCTGTCGCTGTGGATGCCGTCGGTGCGGCTGTGATGAGCATACCTCCAGAGAACGTGAAACACCTAAGCTTAGCAGAAGAGGCAGGGCTTGGAATAAGCCGCCTAGAACGGATAGAGATACTAGGCGAACCCATAGAGAGAGTGAAGAGGAAGTTCAAGACATCCCTCCTATCCAAGTTCCTTTCCATCTAAACTAACAAGAAAAGAGTCGTGCATGCCAAAGCCGGTACTTCACACCATCCATCCTCTATCCTTGTTGCCATAGCTCTATCGTAAAAATCCAATGCGGATACAGGTTCAATTAAAGAATTTAGTGGGCCGGGCCGGACTTGAACCAGCGACCTTCTGCGTGTCAGGCAGTCCGAGAAACAATCGCAACGGAAGACAATCGAAGAATTAAGCTCTTGCAAATAGGAGATCTGAATCAAATAGTCAGTGCATTCGAGGATTTCTGCAGAATTGACATGCATCGAAGCGATAGCACTGTACAGAACAATTCGTATTGGATAAAGAGGTTCTTTGATTCCGGTAAGAAGAGTCCTAGGGAAGTAACCGACCAAGACGTTCGAGACTATCTGAGAAAGTATAGGGATTCACCAGCAAATACTTACGCCAACATCTTGAAAGCGTTCAAAGCGTTCTTCAGAGATTTCATGCAGATGCCATGGATTGTCGAAAGCTTCAGATTCCCCAGCAGACCTTTCCATCCCAAAACAGTTCCTTCTAAACAGCAGATTACCGCGTTCTATCATGCGTTGAACGATTCAATTGCTGAAACAATATTCCTAGTCCTCGCGAGCACAGGCTTGAGGAAGAACGAAGTGCTATCGCTAAGGATCAGCGACATAGATCTCGAGCGAAGAACTGTTATTCCAAGAAAGGGCTATGACGGAGCAAAAAATACATGGGTAACCCTCCTGAACGAAGAAACAGCTCAAGCCGTAAGAAGATACATCGCAACACTGAAAGAATCGAATCCTAAAACCAGTCTCTTCAGCAGGTTTGATACAAGGCTTAAGAGAGCGTTCAAGAGAGCCTACGAGAAGACAGGGGTCCATATCACGCCTCAAATCCTACGCGAATGGTTTGCTTGCGAATTGGGCAGCCTTGGAGTGCCAGACAGATATGTAGATGCTTTCTGCGGCAGAGCACCGAAAAGCGTCTTGGCTAGGCATTACACAGACTATTCACCTGAGAAGTTGAAGGAGATCTATGATAAGCCTGGATTGAAGGTGCTATCCTGAATTGAGTGAACGCTTTCTGAAGTGGGCAGTCAAAAGGCACTACAAGGCTTTGGGTTACAAGGTCTCAATGCGAAGAATAAGACTGGGCAACACAGAGATCGACGGCGAAGCGATAGGACTGCAAGGCCAGAGAATAGCGATTGAAATCAAAACGCCAAGAGATGATCTGGCAAGAGGAATAGGACAACTAGCAGAAGCCCTAGCATTCAATTGCGATAAAGCAGTTCTGGTCACCACACTTAAAAACACCAGAACAATTGATGATTCGGTGTTCAAGAGGTTCGGGTTCGGTTTGATCGGTGTGGATTCTCAAGGAGATATCCATGTAGTCAGATAGAAGAAGAATACTACGACGCCAAGAACTAGCGTGTGATACTGATGCCCTTTACGCCATTTCATTTGGGTCCAGGGTTGCTGTTTGGGTTGCTTCTGTTCGGTTACATCGATTTTCCCACGTTCCTTGTAGCCAGTGTCATCGTTGACGTTGAGCCGTTTCTAGTTCTAACCTTGAACCTAAGTTATCCGCTCCACGGTTTTCTTCACTCTTTTTTGGGAGGAACTCTCCTCGCATTTCTCCTCGCGGCGGCAATGAGCAAGGTGAGAAGCAGTCTTTCGCCTTTGTTGTCTTTTTTCAAGCTTGATCAGAAGCTATCATTCAAAAGTGTCCTTTCAGCAGCTCTCTTCGGCGTCTACCTCCACATACTCCTTGATTCACCCTTATACTCGGACATAAGGCCGTTCTTCCCTTTTGACTTCAATCCCTTCCTTAGCAGTAGTATGTTCATCGGCTTTGAAGTCTACACATTATGCACCTTGTCATTCATTGGGGGAGCAGTCATATACGCGATCAGACTGTTTCTTCGGAGAACTGTCGTGAACAGACCTAGATCTTTCAAGCAAGATTATTGCTGGAACCTCTCGCGGGGATATCCATCTAGTCGGATAAAGGCTAAGTTTGAAGCAACTCGAAGAGAGAAGAAGAACAGAGCATAATAGTGGCAAGCTTTTCGAGAGCCGAATAATAAGTGAGGATGAAATAACCGCTTATTTGGATGAAGGCTGGGACTTGGTCAAGGAACTGAGCAACGGAAAAATCGTGATTAGAAGGGCCCTAGAAGCTTGAAAACTCTATTTCCTGAGAACAGCGCACGTCTTTATAGTGGTCATAGCCGTATCTAACTGTTAGAGACAACGAGCGACTATGAGTCGAAAACGTGAACTTGATCAAAAAGTTATATCTCTTCAGACCAGATTCTTAAGAGCATTAAGAAACGTCCAGCCCTTGGCTTTCTTAGCCTCTGCATTATTCGTTGTAGCCGCACTCTCTCGCAATGAATTCGTTGGCGCTAGTGATTGGGCGATAGCTTCAGCTTTTGCTTTTCTGCTTGCGTTTCTATTCGCGCTATCAGCCGAGTTGATTCCCGTTCCGAATATAATCTATGCATGTTGGACTGCAACATGGTTAGGAATACTCTTCATTTTATTGGTTGCGTATGAGTTTTCAAAGTTCGTTCAGCCTGTGGGGAGACTGCCGATTGCGATTATTTCGTTTTCTGTGATACTAGCGATAGGTTTCTATCTGCAAGCTTTCGTAGGACGCATAAGACACATGTCGGGCAGGGTAGCAGGTGGAAAGAAGTCAGTTCTGCTAACCCTTTACTTTCTGGCTGTTGCCGGCATAGTTGTCGCGCTGACGGGTCAAGTAGCAAGCGTGATTGCTGATCTTTTCAATGTTAAGGCTCTCACAGTCAAGGCTTTCACAGTCCTAAATGTTAACGTCCTCGTAATTATGGATAGCGCATCTTGGGCGGGAATTGGCCTCTTCATTAGTGCCACTGTTGTTTTGATTCTCTTGGAGAAACATTGGCTATCTTCAGTAGAACTACGAAGCCTTGAGGAACAGAAAGATCGTGATTAAGAGAGTCGCAGGGTTCCAATGGCCGAATAAAGAAAAGGGAGACTCAGGAGAGAAGATTTAGCTGAGCTGCGCTCTTTTACCTCTATTCTCATAGATGAAGAAATATACCCAGAAACCAACTATGATCACGAAGACAGGTAGAGAATTTTCCATTTTGAGCGCATCATAGATCCATATTATAGCCTTCTCAATCAATGGATAAAGGAAGAGGTTCGCAACTAGAATCCATGCAAACCATACGGCTGCTGCGGGCTTATTTCCAGCATATTGTCCTGTGCCTCGCCAATACCAGCCGCCTTCTTTCCACGCTATTACTAGGTTCGGCACTAGTGTAGTCAGCAGCCATATGCTAATAGTAACATATGCTTCCATTATTCCAACTCCTGTAGTCGGACATAATTGGGAGAATGAGATTCTCTTATATTTGCCGAAACGTCAAAAGATATTGGGCGACGGGAAGGTAAACCCAACTGAAACTCCGAGAAGGTGTGTAGGAGACGGGCTAGTGATGGCTGAGGATGACGTTCTAGACGTCAGATTCAAAATAAGAATAAAGTTAAAAGAATACCAATTTCTTTGGGCGAATATATCTCAAAGAAGCCGAAATACATGGATGGCTGGGGCCTTCTTTGTTCCAATCAGTTTCTTGATTTTTGCTTATGCTGTGACTGCCAAAGATCTATCGCGACTTGATTTTGTCCTTATATTACTGGCGTCAATGTTCAGCTATTCTGCTTGGATGATAGTCCTCTTTAGAACTGAAACCGCCAACAAGATTTACATTGATCGAATGAAGTCCATTGAAAAAGAGCTAACAGAGCTAAAGGAGCTAAGAGAAATCGATGTCAATTTTCTGCCGCTGATTGAGACTGATGAGAGAAGGAAGGGTTGGTTGGAATATGGATTCCCTAGATACGTCTGGGAAATCCTCTGGGGATTATTGTTTCTTCTGTGGTTGCTTCTATCAACAGAGATTTGGTAGCAAGAACCATTAAGCTAGCTGGCTTTGCTATACTTCTGCCCTAGAACTTCAATGTTCGTGGTTCTAGATCTTCGCACATATCGGCGCTTGTGCATTTGCGACATTTTGCTGAAATCCTTACGGTTAATGGTGGGTAATGAAGCTTCATAGACTTGGAAAGAAAAACGAGAGACCATCTACGTCGCTACACGAAGCTTTGAGTGAAGGAGACGCATTTAGCTTTTTGAAAGGTCAAATGTCCTCAAGTCCATCATCATTCAAATTTAGACATAAAAAATGAGACTCTAGGCCCTCTAATGTGGCCCCTGTTACCTCTGATTTTAGAGGCGTGGTTCTACTGAATCTCAGAATTTTTTATTTTTTCCGTTAAACGACACATAGTTCCCCATCTATGGGCTCCGTATAGGTTGGCGATTCAGAAAAGCGCTACCTTTGATATCGTGCGAATACAAGTCTTAAAGAGAGGAAGACGCTGTCAGAGGGTTTGTTTCGAGTATGCCTATTATCTGCTCTAAATGTCGTGGTATGAATGTTCGTCAAGTCACCAAGCCGAAGAAGACTAAGTATGGTCGAATTCATAGGAAATTCCAATGCAAAGGCTGTGGCCACTACTGGATTGAGCGACGCCGATAACATGGAAAATTGCAGTAGCAAGGAACCGGGATAGATTTACCAGTGGATTGAGTCAGTTCAGTCGAAGGCGTGCAGGTGGGCATAGGCGAAGTCATAGACTTTTACGTTAGTAATAACAAACTGAGTGATGAGTCGTATGAAGAGTCTTCGCAGAAGAGTGCCGGAACTCATCAGCACGTTAAAAGTCATACTAGAAAGATACGATAGGTATAGCCGTTACCTTGACTTCCCGGGAGAGTGGGGTGAAAGGGTCTTTCGTGGATGGGTTGCTTTTGAGATAGTTCACACCCATCTGAGATGGCCTGTGGCTAACATAGTCTTTGGCGAAAAATACGATATATTGATGGTAGATGACAATGTCAAGCCCGTAGTGTACTTAGAAACTAAGAGGCCCCATAGGGGATTAGCAGATGTGCAGGAATTTCTAGATAGACTTGAGAGATACCCGACTCTCGTAGAGGCTGTATTGGCCAACGGATATGAATGGTTGAGACTAGACTTAGCCAAGAAGACTGAAGAAAGGGTGAACCTCAAAAGCGAGCCCGATGAGTGGATGAGTTTCATAAAGCCTCTAGTTGCATCGAACTTTCTATATGGTGCTAAGCCTTGAGCAGAATAGCGCTGTCAAAAGATAACTTCAAGGTTGTAGAGGTTTTCGCGGTCGACATGAGTGCTTCGATCAGTGAGCTATGCGGCGTTTTGAGAGAAGCTTTCGATAGCTTCAGGAATGGTGAATGCAGTGAGCAAATCAAAAGCGTAACATTAAATCTTTTTGACGAATGGCTCACAAGAAGCCTGCTGCCGCGAGTAGGAGAGACAACAGATTTCATAGTACAATTGTTTGCCAAGACGGATGATATAGAGGAAATTAAGGGCATTCTTGCGAAAACGCTTAGAAATTTTGTTGATATTGAAAATGTTGCTGTGCAAATAGCAGCGGACAAAGCAAGGGGAACTAACCTTGAAGAGGCTGTGAGGAAGTATATCTGGACGATCTATTCACAACATGTTGAAGCTTTCATCGTTCAAACGGCTCACCTGATTGTAGGTAGAATTTTATTGCATCTCGTAGGCACGGACAAACGAGGATGGACAGCCATACAAGTGCAACAAGGCGTACCCGTCCCCTACGTCAGCTTCTACTGGTTCTTAAGGTCAACTATGAGCGCTCTATTGCCTTCCATCTATTTCCTAAATGAGCTTGACTGGCTATATGTGAGCGGAATGGTAAGACAAAGGCTGAAGCCGGATCAAACTAGCATATTGAAGCTTTGTGAGGAAAGAATAGATAGGGTACTAGGTAGAACCTACATTGCTCTCTCGAAATACGATTATAGCCTCGTGGACATGGACATATGGAAGGTTGTATATCAACGGTTTCTTCCTCCCGAAGAGATTAACAAGCTCGGGTTTGTGACTACACCGGACGAGATCGTGGACCTAATACTAGATCTAGCCGGATATAAGGAAGATTTGGAGGGTCTGTGCTTCAAATCCATGATTGACCCTGCTTGCGGGAGCGGAACTTTCTTGGTCGAAGCGCTTGTCCGATTGAGGCGTCATTTTGAAGCTGATTTGTCATGTCACAAACGGCAAGCTAACGTCCCGATCTGGGAGTGGGAGAAAGATCTACTTGAAAGAGTAATCTTGAACATACATGGAATTGACATACACCCATTCGCTACGTTCCTGACCACCATGAATCTGACTTTTCAACTCATAGACATCTACTCGAGAGTGAAACACAAATATTCTGATTTTGCACTATCCATGAGTATTGTCACTCATGATGCTCTTGCCGAGAAACCAGTTATTCAGAGCATGGGTCTAGAAGTGAATTCTAGACTAGCCGAGGCAACAGAGAGAAGCAAGAAGTATGCCGAAGTATATGAAAAAGAATTCGATTTTGTTGTTGGCAATCCTCCTTGGGGAGCGGTGCTCAGAGGAGCGATAGGTCCATTAGGCGATGAAGAACGCAGAAGAGACTATACGAAACGTTTTCGTAGCGCGACAGGCAAGTTCGACATCTTCGTTCTTTTTATGGAAAGAGGAATAAAGTGGCTCAAGAAGGGAGGCGTAATGGGAATGATTACCCAAGTGGCTTACGTTAGTCAAGCGTTTGGCAAGGGAATACAGAAAGTAATGAAGGAAGAGGGCACCCCGAAGTGTTTTGTGGACCTTTCCGCACTTGGGCACCTAATCTTTCCTAGATGGACAAATTACCCTGCCATAACTGTGCTGGAGAAAGGGGCTAAAGGAGGAGACGTGACCTTGGTGGAGGCCCGCGAGACATGAGTAGTTTGGTCGACAAGAGAAGGGAGATTAGACAAGTCGTCCTTGAAGCCATCACTCAGGGCAGAGCACGACTTCAAACAATTCAAGCTACGTCAAAGAAGATAACAGTAGATGAACTTTTCGAGGAGACCCCGGCCACTCTTGCAGAGGGTTGGGCTGTTACCGAACTTTTTCATGTCAAACAAGGGGTGACGTGGGGAGGCAAAGAGTGTGAAACTATATTTGTGGTGGACAGCGCCAAGGCTTCAGGATTGGAAGCCGAACTGATCCGTAAGACCATTGGAGGACGAGATATTGAGCCTTGGGTTATCAAGTGGGAAGGAGATCACTTGGTTTTCCCATACATTGCCAGTGGCGGCAAGTGGATCAAAGCCTTTCTGCATCCCAGTTTAGGCGGTTCTGACGCCTTAGACTTTTCATTTGTTATCGACCAGTTCGAGAGAGGCAAAGACTTTGCCAAGCGACTGGACTTTAGGATAGCAAAGGGCATAGTCAACCACCCAAGAATAGCGAGCTACCTAGTGCATTACTACGAAAAGCTTTCCAAGAGAGAATTTGAGGGCAAAACACTTTCCGATTATAACAAAAGCTGGTATGAGTACCACAGGTCTAGAGAGCCTGATCTACTCTTCGCCCCGAAAATAGTAGGCAAGCGCATGATGAAGACTCCCACCTACGCTTTGGACAATGTCGGTTACTTACCAAGAGACTCGGTCATGGCCTTTATCCCAAAGAATAAGATAAGCGAGGTAAAGGAAAAGCTCAAAGAGGTTATAAAATCGCAACTGGTAAGTGATGAGGACGTCTTCAAATTTATCTTGGCCTTTCTTAACTCAGACCTTTTCGCGGAGCTGTTAGCTAAGCGACGGGCCAAGAAGAGGGGTGGCTACCCAATTGTGGACGAATCTATGCTTGCAAGATTCATAATTCCTAAGCCAACTTCAAAGCATGCTGAAGAAATAGAAAAGATTCTGCGCGGCGATTTCAGTAGCGTCAACCTCCGAGACCTATATGCAACCTCCGAAACCGAGCGGAGGCTAACAGAATACTCAACAACTTCACAAGAATAGAGAGGCTAAGATGCCTTTAGAACCTTATTGACCTTAACCGGTTAGAATTGTTTCGACTATGAAAGTGCTTTCTTCATTTCGTTGAGTCGTTTCGCTATTTCCCTGCCCTTGTCTGTTAGCGAGTAGTAGGCTTGTATTGGCTTAGATGCAACGATTCTTCTTTGAATAAGCTTCTCTTCCTCCAAATCCTTCAGGTTTAGAGATAACGTTCCGCGGCTCGTGAATAGATCTGCTAGATCTGTGTATCTCACCTCTCCCTTCTCGAGCATAAAGAAAAGAATTCTGACGGAAGGCGCTTCCAGAATAGCTGATATCTTCACCGATTGATCCCTTAACCATGATGAACTCCCTTCTGCTCATAATGCCATGACACATAACGACGTGCGAAGTTCATCAAAGTGAACTCTTATAACATCCAACCCACAAGCATCTGTAATCGTAGAGGAAGCCATCTTGCCCAAGAAACTCGCTGAAGAATACTTGGCAATTCTCAGACAACTTAAGGAAGGGTCTAAAACCGGTCCGGATCTTTCAGCTAAGTTAAACCTATCGAAAACGGTTGTTGCCGGTCGTCTCGCCCCACTTGTCAGATGGAGTTGCATATGCGAATCCAAACCCGGGCTCTATGATATAACCGAGAAAGGCTTAGAAGCTCTTAAAACAGGCGTAAGACCCCTGATGGAAGTAAAGCGAAAAACGAGGATAGTTGGTCCTAGAAGCCAGATACCCGACTTGGTCTATGAGCCCGTAAACGAACAGGGCGTAATCTTCCTCTTCGCCAAATACCACAAAGAACTCGGCATAGAATACATTGAAGGCATACAACAAGGCTTCCCAGACGCCTTCGGGAGAAGAAAAATAGGGAAAACGGAATACGAGCCGGTTGACATTGAATTTGAATTCAGGAGCCTAGACTTTAAGAATCATGAGCATGATCCTAACCAATGCGACATTGTAGTATGCTGGGAAAACAACTGGCCCCAATGTCCGCTACAGGTTATTGAGCTGAAAAGCTCTATACCTAAAGTCATACATGCCGTGAAAGCTATGCAATAAACATTGACGTTTTATCCTCTAAGCATATGCTTCCGAAACCATCACCGCTTACTTTGTAGTGTGAGTGAAGAAAGCCGAAGCCTGGAGGAACTACACCTCGCCACGATCATAGAAACTATTCCGCCCCAATAGGTATTTCCTCATACTCTTCGTGTCGAAATAATTCAGGATATATTGGCGGTAGCTCAAAACCGAAGCCCATGGACCGCACAATAGTTGATCCGAGATCTCGATAGACCACTATCACATTGGCTTTAAGAATATCGGCATCTTGGAAACATGACAACTCTCGTTCAAGATCTTGAACTTGCTTTGCGATATTCCAACCCGACAATATGGTGCTCAAATTAACCTGACCTTTTCTACAATCAAACACAGTTCTGACCACTAGCTCACGCTCCTCTATATCCGCCTTGATCCAAGCGGATTGAAGCAAGGACATCGAAGTATCATATCCAACTCCATAAGGGCGCGACCACTCCTGCAGCACATCAGCGAAAGCTAGAAAGAATGCTAGAGGAAACTCAGACCAATTAACATCACGCATTTTCCCTTTCCGAGTATGTAGCGCTATGGCTTGAGCGGCTGTTCCAATTAATGGCTTGAAAGTTCGTTCTAGCCATTCAGAGGGATCCTCGTGGGTAGAAATCATCTTACGTCTTAAGACGTACATCATAATTACTGCAGCATGAACACCATGATCGTTTTCCTGTAGCCCCTCTATTAACTGGCGGTGAATTAGGTCCCTCAGCCCACGATGCTTGGAGTCTAATGGGGCTGCAATAGTTTCAAGCAATGAAAGAAGTTCGATAATGGAGTATTCGACGGGCCGAATAGTAAATTCTTGATACGAATAAAGGGGAACTTTATTGAAGAATCTATCTTTAATGAAATCATTGAGTTCCTTCAGACGCTGAATC
>Ga0315314_1002809_pt1 | contig 14113 bp, 8 predicted proteins | sample TDP9_MG_FD_203631 | JGI IMG/M metagenome (GOLD analysis project Ga0315314, IMG submission 203631) | Freshwater sediment microbial communities from Lake Towuti, South Sulawesi, Indonesia - TDP9 | ecosystem: Environmental > Aquatic > Freshwater > Lake > Sediment | place: Indonesia: South Sulawesi...
TGTGTTTGTCTTCGTCCTGGTCATGTTGATGCTCAATGTGTTAGTGCGCCGTCAGTGGGTTGAGGGCGAAAAGCTAACCTATCCTATCATCCAGCTTCCGTTGCGAATGATTAATGAGCCATCTTCCTTGTTTCGGAGCAAATTGCTCTGGACAGGGTTTGCTATTGCATCGGGGCTGAATATACTTAACCAACTCCATTACACATACCCCAAAATACCATACATCCATCTAAAGTTGCACGATCTGAGTCAATATTTCGCGGAGCGACCCTGGAGTGGGATCGGATGGTTCCCCATATCATTCTATCCTTCTGTGATCGGTTTAGGTTTCCTTATCCCTCTGGATCTGCTGTTCTCCTGCTGGTTCTTCTATCTCTTCTGGAAAGCACAGCGGATTATCATATTTGCCTTCAGCCTGTCTGGCAGAGGCGGGGCTTACGCGGGTTACCAGGGTATGATAGAGCAGTCAGCAGGTGGCTACATCGGTCTGTTCTTCATCGCCATCTGGGTAAGCCGTCGGCACATACTTCGTGCTGCCAAAGCCGCGCTGGGATTGGGGCGTATGGACGAATCTAGTGAGCCAATGTCCTATCGCGCCGCTCTGCTGCTTCTGATATTGGGCTTCTTCTTCCTTGTGGGCTTCTCGCGTGCCGCTGGAATGTCCACTTGGTTGGCAGTGGTTTTCTTTGCGCTCTATCTGATGCTCAATATCGCCATTACGCGAATGCGTGCAGAAATGGGAGTTCCCGTTCACGATATACATAATGGCGGGCCGGATCTACTGCTCCCTCCGGCGCTGGGAACACGGCGACTTGGGCCCAGGAATCTGGCCATAATATCTATGTTCTGGTGGTTCAACAGGACGCATTACAGTGATCCCATGCCACACCAGCTTGAGGAATTTAAATTGGCGGAACAGACAGGGACAAGCAACAGGACGATGCTCTTTGTCATCCTGTTTGCCACTGTCATCTCGATTTTCGCCACGTTCTGGTCGTTTGTTGACCCAAGTCATAGGGTTGGGATGGAAACAGCCCAAATGAACTGGGTCGGTCGGGAATCCATGGATAGGCTGCAGAACTGGTTATTGAACCCAACCGAGCCAAACCCATCAACCCCCATGAACTTCGGCATTGGCATGGTGTTTACTCTGTTTCTGGCTTTTATGCGCATGCGCTTCCTGTGGTGGCCGTTCCATCCGGCGGGATACGCTGTCTCTAACAGTTGGGGTATGACCATCGCATGGTTTCCGCTCCTCATCGCGTGGGTCGTCAAAAGCCTAGTTATACGCTTCGGAGGGCTGAGGGTTCATCGTCAAGTGATGCCATTTTTCCTGGGATTGATGCTAGGAGAGTTCGTGATTGGTAGCTCCCTATCAGTTATAGGTACAGCACTGGGAAAGACATATTATTCCTTCTGGGTTTATTAGGGAGTTTCCAATTTTTCCGCAATCCCAAGGGACAGCACCGGGAGGGTGAGCCTCCTGGCGAACCCTTTGTTTGAAAGCCCCCGCGTACGCGGGGGTTCGCCCTCCCATAATCACTTAAGACCGATATTTCGGAAATTCTTCGACTATAATAATAGGATATGTAGATCACTAAAAGTTTATGCAGAAGCCGGGATTCTATCAGCGGTTCCACCCATGCCGGCTTTGCTAGGGATCCGCGAAAATTGGCACGATATTTGCTCATTTACATAGACGTACATCAGTCAAGATTTGCCAGAGTTGCGGTTAATCCCACTTAATTCACTTGTCGAGCGACGGAAATCTACATATCACGTCAGGAATTTGACACACACATGAACCATAAAATATAAGGAGATGGAAATGTGGTGGTTCTTAGGCGAAACCAAAACCGAGGTTGTTGGAATCAGGGGAAGCAACAATACTCCAACATGCGAGTGTGGAAGGCCGATGGCGCTCAGACAGGGTAGGAATGGTGCCTTTTATGAGTGTTCTGGCTTTCCGAAATGCCGAAGGACAAAGGATCTGAACGAGGTGGCTGAAGAGGAAGTGAAAATTGAAAAGATACCTGTCTTCTAACGGAGACAAGCCTGACCGAAATAATCTGGTTCCCTTCCACAGAATTTAAAGCCAGCAGAATTGAAAGGCCACATCTCAAACATTCCTTTTTAGCTATCCCTTTATCGCTCTATGATACACGATTCTCAGCAATATCTAGAATCGCAAATTGATGTACCCAACATACCAATCCGCTTCCAGATCACCGTATCTAACAAAATCAAGGTGTAGATTACTTATCTTCAGGCTTGTGCCCAGGGTCAAGAATCCCTGGTTGTTGCCGATCCTCCCGGAGAACGAGACATTCTTATCTGGAAAGAGCGTGACTTCAGTGCCCAAGTGAATTCTATCGGTATATTTGTTGATTGAGAAGTCCGACATTCTGTCATCGCTATTTCGCTTATCCAAGGACGCGGCCAGCGTTAAATCCAGAAGCGATGTAGAGACGGGTTCCAACCCCGCCCCTGCGAGGAGAGTCAGCGGCTTAACTGCGGCCGAAAGTATCACATTGCGCGGGAAATTTCTATCTCCTTCCCCCAGGGAGATACTGCTTGCGAGATTCCTTATGACAAAAGCGAATTTCAGCCCGTCAACTGGCAGAAGGATAGTGCCCAGATCAATACTATATCCTTTACGCTCTTCGAAACTATCTCTGAGGGAATCTAAGTCAAAATGCTTAATATCAAAGTACCTTTTTTCGAAGTCGTCGTCAGTGCCTTTTATGCCGTCAGGCCCGTCTAGATTCATAAGATCATCCACTGTGAATGGATCATCCTCGTCGGTAAAAACCCACCTGTTGATTCTTCTCAAAGCGATCCCCGTATACACCTTAGACAGGATCGGCGGTCTATCAACCTGGATTTCCACAGCGCTGGCGATCTGCCATGCCCACTGCGCCGAGATATTATATACTATTGCGTCATCCAACATATCCTTGATGGGATCCGCCCAGATTAACCCGCGCTGTTGGACGCGGAGCGAGATCAACGACTGGGTGTAAACAGAGCCACCCACAATCAATCTATATTTTTCGGCAATGCGGAACGGGACTGCCAACCCAACAGATGGTAAATCCGACCTGACCCCCAGAGACTCAGTAGCCGCTTCCTCGATCCAATCAGCCAGTTCTTCTCTGGCTTCGCGACACTCCTGACTTGAGTTTTCCAGCCAGTCGTCATAAGATTCCAATGTCTTTATATTATCCAATACATCCTGCATCTCTGTAATTTCACTAGCCAAATCAGAAGAGATCCTTGTTCGCGCGATCAGCAGGTGAAAAAGCACTTTCTTTCCCTGGGCTAAGCCTGCCGGGTTGTAATGAAAAGCGTTCTCGTCATCCGCGATAGCTTCAAAAGCGTTGCCGAGTCCCATCGGTCTGGCACCGCGGACTAGCAACAGGGGTTCATATTCAGTGTCTGCGAAACACAAAGGGCACCAGGACAAAACAGATTAGAATTATCTTCCAGCTTCTGAACATCGTTTTTACTCCCCAAGTTAGAAGCGCTAAATTGAAAACCCACATTTCTCTTTGTCTAGCAAACCATATTCCGGTGGGACAGGCATTTTACCTGTCCCATCGGTTGCTGAGTTTTGTTTTGCTCCAAAACGAACAACGTAGTCTCAGCATGTCGTGTCCATACGGAACTAAAATCCGTCCTATGGTTCCAGCAGATATTCATATCGCTCTGGAACACTTATGATTTCAAAGCCCCATTCTATAACTCTTTCCAGAATCGGCTTTGAGAAATATTCTGTTACTACCTCATCAAACTCACTTAAGGCATCTTCCACTTCTGGGACGATTAGCTCTGCCAATAACAGAGCCTGATTCAAGTGGTATAACGCGTTATACCGGTATGTTTCCCTGTCTACCATCGGCTCATGCGCCATGATGCCCTCTGCGGGGTTCGCTATGACACCTACTTCAGCGCCTAAGAGCAACAGAAGCACATCAATTATCGCCTGCAGCGCTTCCACCTGCCCTTCAGCATAGAACACCTTTATGTAGCCGAGGGGATCTATTTTTGAATCAACAGCCTCCATCAATGCTTGCCCTTTATCTGTCAACTCAAGACTGTAGACTGCCAGGCCTTTTGCCTCCGTATCCTGTGAAAAGCTGACATAATACAGGTCATCTCTTGTGCCGGGAATGCCATCTGGTCCCGCTCCTGCCCTCGCCAACCGCGAAACAGCACTAAGGATGTAGAGGTAAGACAGATGTATATGAATCAAAGTCAGATCAGTATCCGATACTCCACCGGACACTATTAATGCCCTCGCTGGAGCGCCGGCTACAGCCAACTGCTGTTGTTTTTCAAGTTGCCTTATTTGCAGCGGATCCAGGGCAATGGCATCCAGAGCATCATACAACGAGCTAATTGCCTCTTCCATCTTCTGCTGTTTCTCCAGTTGCCTTATTTCCATCGGATCAGGGAGGATAGCACGTAGATCCGTCACTGACTCTAGGCCGCCCAACTCGCTAAAATCAAACTCTATCCCGGCTTCCATCATCGCGGTTTCAGCTCTCTGTAACGCTTCATTTGCTTTAACATTATAACCTGGTGCTAGTTGACGCCTTGCTTCCTCTAGCTCCTCTCTATCGGCGCATCCGGAAAGGAGAAGAGGTGATATAAACGCGAGAATTACTATCGCGCAGTATACCGCAATAGTCTTTTGCTCATGCATAGTTAGCCTCCACCTGCAATTTCTATGGCGCTGTTGATCCGATTCATGCGCCAATTTTACCACATCCATTTCCAACTGTCAATGTTTAATCCTGTCTATGAGACTGTCCCAAATTAGTCGGTGGGTTAAAATATTCATCTAAGGCAACAATGGCTAGGAGTGAAGTAGAGCGAGCTGCCAGCCCGTTTTATGTAGAACCAGCCGGCGGCAGGCTCTACATACCGACCGACTACTTTGGGACAGTCTCCCTGTCTATTTTCTTTATGTTTTTTGAGATCTCGTAAAGACCTATACCTACTGACACTGATAGATTCAAGGAGTCAATACTCTCACTATGTGGTATACTTACACTTGTTCCCAAACTCAAGTATTCATCTGGAAGTCCTGAGCTTTCATTGCCGAATATGATAGAAAAGGGTTCTTTGAAAGACACTTCATGTAAAGTCTTTTTCCCATTTGTCATAAACGTATAGAGGTTATTATTGAAAGAGTTGATATACTCACTAATGTCGTTAAAATACTGGAAGTATATTTGAAAAAACGAACCCATTGAAGAACGTATCACCTTTGGATCGAATATATCTACTGAAGGTTTGATAAGTCCTAGGCTATCTATGCAAAATCCTGACATTGTTCTTATTATTGTTCCGAGGTTGCCCATATTACCTGGATTTACTAGAACAAGATGATTTTTGCCGCGACTCAACTCTGTTTGAAACTTCCTGAATATGCCAATAGAGTAGCAGTTATCTTTCGGTGACAATATGTTCATTAACTTATCATCCACCTGAACCTTAATATTGCTGGTTCTGCATACCTCTATTATTTCCATAACGCCTTCGTTTCTGTTTCCTTTTGAGCTTATAAGTACTTTCAGCACATATTGTCTTTTGTGTTTCAGCAGTTCTATTGTAGGAGAAACACCCAGGCTATATGAATAGTCAAGGTTTTTCTTGTATTTTCCTATCTGCCTTCCCATATCGTCACTTCCAACATCAAAATTCTGGCAGGAACCAAAAAAAGACTTAGCCACAGAATTTCACAGAAAGACACAGAAAAATCTCTTAGATTCTGTGAAATTCTGTGTTAGTCTGTAGCTAAGAAAATATAATTTCCTAGACAATAAAAAAGGCCTGCCAAGAAGCAGGCCCTGGAAAAAACCCCGGCAACGTCCTACTCTCCCACGAGGTCGCCCTCGAAGTACCATCAGCGCAGGAGGGCTTAACTACCGTGTTCGGAATGGGAACGGGTGTTGCCCCTCCGCTATTGCCACCGGGGAGAAGAAAGTGATCAGTAATGAGTGATCAGTGATCGGTGACAACTCCATCCGTTACTGATCACTCATTACTGATTACTGATCACTAAAAATGACAACTGCATAGCGCAGAAGTAAGCTGTATCTTACAATGCAATCAAGCCCTCGGACAATTAGTACCGGTAAGCTAAACAGCTCGCACTGCTTACACTTCCGGCCTATTAACCTCCTGATCTTGAAGGGTCCTTACCATAACATGTATGTGGGATATCTAATCTTGAGGTTGGCTTCGCGCTTATATGCTTTCAGCGCTTATCCTTTCCGGATGTGACTACCCAGCAATGCCACTGGCGTGACAACTGGTACATCATAGATCCGTCCACCCCGATCTTCTCATACTAGGGGCAGCTCCTCTCAAATATCCTACGCCCGCGGCAGATAGGGACCGAACTGTCTTGCGACGTTCTAAACCCAGCTCGGGTGCCTCTTTAATTGGTGGACAACCAAACCCTTGGGACCTTCTTCAGCCCCGGGATGAGACCAGCCGACATCGAGGTGCCAACCCACCCCGTCGCTGTGAGCGCTTGGGGGTGATAAGCCTGTTATCCCCGGAGTACCTTTTATCCGATAAGTCACGGCCTTTCCACACAGAACCGCAAGATCACTAAGCCCTGCTTTCGCATCTGCTCGACTTGTATGTCTCACAGTTAAGCTCCCTTGTGCCTTTACACTCGTCGCGCGATTTCCAACCGCGCTGAGGAAACCTTAGGGCGCCTCCGTTACTGTTTAGGCAATGATGTTCGCCTGGCATCGGGCAATTTATAACGCATCGGTGCAATCAGATGAGGCTCAACAAGCTCTCGAAATCGCTCATAGGATTTCCCTGAAATGTATATCTGAAACCCCTCTTGCTGCTTTCGAGGCTTCGCTTGCAACCCAAACTTCTCCTGAAGGACGTCCACCAATCGCTGGATGTCATTAAGCGGGTAACTCTGAGTATTTAGAATTACCCCTTTCGATTGGCTGGATTTCATCGAGCCATCGTCCATAAACCAATAGGTCAAGGCACGACGTGTGAGCCATCGATGGATTAGACGAGGCACTCGTCTTTGCCCCTCAACGTAGAATTGATGAGCGTAAAACCGAAATGCCCCGTGGCTCACTGTCTGGAACCAACAGTTCCGGCTTGTGTAACCACGGCTCGATCTCTCCTTCGGCTGCGGCGGAGTCAACACCCAGGGTTTAAATACCTCGTAAAGATGTTGAACATAATCCTGATGTTTCAGGCTTTGCTCAATCTTGAGCCGATATGTCCGACCCTGATTTTGGGTTTCCAAGTGAGCATCTCCCAGTAATAGTCCCGTAAGAACTTCACGTTGCTGCTGAGAGAGCTTCAGCCCCCGTTTATATTGTTCGATTGCCCTCGAATGCATGGCCCTTTCCTATTAACCAGGCTCCGAATTGCTTCGGCTTCCAGTCGCCTGGAAGTTCAGACTGTATCACTATCCTGGTATTCCCAGGATATTCGGCGTACAGTCGTTGAGGGGATACAAAACCTTCCCTGCTGATTATCCGCACCGGACACATTTTCACCCAATAACAGGTAGCGCCGGATACTACACCTCTTCAGTATAAGCACGGAGAACAACTTACGCTTTGAGGACGGACTTCCCAGCATACAGCCGAATTTGCCTCTGATATTGCTATCAGAGCGCCCCACACTTGAGGCGACCGCCCCAGTCAAACTACCCACCTGACATTGTCCCGGACCCGGATTCACGGTTTTCGGTTAGAACCTCAATACAATAACAGTGGTATCTCAAGGACGACTCCACCGAGGCCGAAGCCCCGGCTTCACAGTCTCCCACCTATCCTGAGGAGATTGCACCAAGACCCAATATCAGGATATAGTAAAGGTTCACGGGGTCTTTCCGTCTAGCCGCGGGTAACCAGCATCTTCACCGGTACTACAGTTTCGCCGAGTCCCTCGTTGAGACAGCGCCCCAGTCGTTACGCCATTCGTGCAGGACGGGAATTATCCGTCAAGGAATTTCGCTACCTTAGGACTGTTATAGTTACAGCCGCCGTTTACCGGAGCTTCGGTTCAGAGCCTCGGCATTAAAAATGCCTAACCCCTCCCCTTAACCTTACGGCACTGGGCAGGCGTCAGTCCCTATACATCGTCTTGCGACTTAGCAGAGACCTGTGTTTTTAGTAAACAGTCGCCAGGGCCTTTTCACTGCGACCTCCTTCAGCTTCACATGCAAAATGCTAGACCGATGGAGGTACCCCTTCTCCCGAAGTTACGGGGTAATTTTGCCGAGTTCCTTGACGAGGGTTCTCTCGAGCGCCTTAGGATTCTCTCCTCATCTACCTGTGTTGGTTTGCGGTACGGTCACCCTATAAACTTGCTAGAGGATTTTCTTGTCAAGTGCGCAGACCAGTTTGCGTCCTTGCGGACTCCCTATCACCTCTCGAGGTTAAAGACGCTCCGGATTTGCCTGGAGCGTCCCTCTACAGGCTTGGACCGGCACTTCCATCCGCCGGATGGCCCCAACACTTGCGTCCCCCCATCGCTCAAACGCTTATAGAGTGGTACAGGGATTTTAGGCCTGTTTCCCATCGCCTACGCCTTTCGGCCTCGGCTTAGGCTCCGACTTACCCTGGGAGGAGTTACCTTGCCCAGGAAACCTTAGATTTTCGGCGAACAAGTTTCTATCCTGTTTTATCGCTACTCGTGCCGGCATAATCACTTCTAATCAGTCCAGAGCACCTTACGATGCTCCTTCTCCCTGGTATAGAAAGCTCCCCTACCAATTGACGTCTCTCGGCTTCGTCAAGTTCGAGGATATTTCCCCGCCCTCGTCGGATACGAGATTTGCCAATTCCGCAGCTTCGGTAATGAGCTTAAGCCCCGTTACATCTTCGGCGCACAGCCGCTTGACCAGTGAGCGGTTAAGCACTCTTTAAATGATTGCTGCTTCTAAGCCAACATCCTGGCTGTCTATGCGATTGCACATCCTTTCCCACTTAGCTCATATTTGGGGACCTTAGCTAACGATCTGGGCTGTTTCCCTCTTGAGCATGAAGCTTATCCCCCATGTTCTGACTCCCATATTTGGCCTTCAGCTTTCGCTTAGACTAACAGCGGCATTCGGAGTTTGACTGGGTTTGCTAACCTGGTGGGGCCGCTAGTCCAATCAGTGCTCTACCACCGCTGTACAACATATGAGGCTAGCCCTAAAGCTATTTCGGGGAGAACCAGCTATCACCGAGCTTGATTAGTCTTTCGCTCCTATCCACAGCTCATCCCCTAGGTTTTCCAGCCTAGTAGGTTCAGACCTCCACGTACTGTTAGATACGCTTCACCTTGGCCATGGATAGATCGCCCGGCTTCGGGTCTACTCAACGCAACTAGATCGCCCTGTTCAGACTCGCTTTCGCTGCGGCTACACCTCATAGAGGCTTAACCTTGCTACGTTGAGTAACTCACCGGCTCATTCTGCAAAAGGCACGCAGTCATACCATTTTCTCGGCTCGAGGCCGAAATGGTACTCCCACAGCTTGTAGGCTCACGGTTTCAGGATACTAATTTCACTCCCCTAACAGGGGGGCTTTTCACCTTTCCCTCATGGTACTAGTTCACTATCGGTCGCCAGATAGTATTTAGCCTTAGGAGATGGTCCTCCTGAATTCCCACAGGCTTGTATATCCCGTGGTACTTGGGAACAACATCCAAAGAGCTTACATCCTTTCACCCACGGGACTATTACCCTCTTCGGTTATCCTTTCCAGGCTTATTAGACTAGGATGTAAGTTTATGACTCTTCGGCCGATTCGTGCATCGGCCCGATGCTGCCCCACGACCCCAGTTATACAACGCGCACGAGCTTTCACGCATAACTGGTTTGGGCTATTCCCATTTCGCTCGCCGCTACTCAGAGAATCGCAGACCTGGCATAAGCCAGGTCAGTTTGCTTTCTTTTCCTTGGGGTACTGAGATGGTTCACTTCTCCCAGTTCGCCCTCGCATCCTATGGATTCAGATGCAAGTGACAGAGAATGACCTCTGCCCGGTTGCCCGATTCGGGGATCTCCGGATCTAAGTTTGCTAACAACTCACCGAAGCTTATCGCAGTTAACCACGCCCTTCATCGCCTTCTGGCACCAAGGCATCCACCATGAGCCCTTAGTAGCTTGATCACAGGTGTATGAAGATACAGCTACCCATTACTATGCAGTTGTCAAAGAGCAATCTGTAGGGTCTTTAACTAAACATCCCTACATGAGATAGAGGCCAAAAGTCCAAAGCTCACAAGAGCCCTCGACATTCGGCCCTTACCTACTGGTGGAGATGAGCGGAATCGAACCGCTGACCTCCTACTTGCAAGGCAGGCGCTCTCCCATCTGAGCTACATCCCCAGGACAGTAATCAGTGATCGGTAATCAGTGATCAGTAACGAATAAACTGATCACTGATTACTGATCACTCAATTGGTGGGCCTATCTGGATTTGAACCAGACACCTCACGCTTATCAGGCGTGCGCTCTAACCACCTGAGCTATAGGCCCTTTATAAGTCTATTAGTCTATAAGTCAATGAGTCTATTAGTCCTTAAATCTCCTACTAAATTCATAAACTAATAGACCTATTGACTAATAGACCAAAAGACTTATTTCATAAAAAATCCCCAACATAGGGGACTAAACCGAATAGATGCGTTGTCATGGCCGAATAACGATCGACCTAGGAGCTTGCTCCTTAGAAAGGAGGTGATCCAGCCGCACCTTCCGATACGGCTACCTTGTTACGACTTCACCCCAATCATCGGTTTCACCTTGGACGGCTGCCTCCCCGTGAGGGGTTAGCCCACCGGCTTCGAATGCCACCGACTTTCGTGGTGTGACGGGCGGTGTGTACAAGGCCCGGGAACGTATTCACCGCGACCTGCTGATTCGCGATTACTAGCGATTCCACGTTCATGTAGTCGAGTTGCAGACTACAATCCCAACTGAGACCGGTTTTTAGGGATTAGTTCCACCTCGCGGTTTCACAACCCGCTGTACCGGTCATTGTAGCACGTGTGCAGCCCAGGGCATAAGGGCCATGAGGACATGACGTCATCCCCACCTTCCTCCGGCTCACCGCCGGCAGTTTCCCTAGAGTCCCCGGCATTACCCGCTGGCAACTAAGGATAGGGGTTGCGCTCGTTGCGGGACTTAACCCAACATCTCACGACACGAGCTGACGACTGCCATGCAGCACCTGTCACTCTGTCCCCGAAGGGAAAGCCGTGTTTCCACGGTTGTCAGAGGATGTCAAGCCACTGGATAAGGTTCTTCGCGTTGCTTCGAATTGAGCGACATGCTCCACCGCTTGTGCGGGTCCCCGTCAATTACTTTGAGTTTTAGCCTTGCGGCCGTAGTCCCCAGGCGGGGTACTTAATGCGTTAGCTACAGCACAGAAGGGGTCAATAACCTCCTACACTTAGTACCCATCGTTTACGGCTAGGACTACCGGGGTATCTAATCCCGTTCGCTACCCTAGCTTTCGCGCGTCAGTGTCAGAATCAGTCCAGAGAGCCGCCTTCGCCACCGGTGTTCTATGTGATATCTACGCATTTCACCGCTACACCACATATTCCGCTCTCCTCTCCTGATCTCAAGCTACACAGTATCAGATGCAGCTCTCAGGTTGAGCCCAAGAGTTTCACACCCGACTTAAGTAACCACCTGTACGCCCTTTACGCCCAGTGATTCCGAACAACGCTCGCCCCCTACGTATTACCGCGCCTGCTGGCACGTAGTTAGGCGGGGCTTTCTATTATGGTACCGTCAAGCTGATAGATTATTCACCTACCAGGTTTTCTTCCCATAACACAGAGCTTTACAACCCGAAGGCCTTCATCGCTCACGCGGCGTCGCATCGTCAGGATTTCTCCCATTGCGAATTATTCCGATTTGCTGCCTCCCGTAGGAGTCTGAGCCGTATCTCAATCCCAGTATGGCCGGTCACCCTCTCAGGCCAGCTACCCATCGTCGCCTTGGTAAGCCGTTACCTTACCAACTAGCTAATAGGCCGCGTGCCCATCTTTGGACAATAGCTTGCAAGCAGAGGCCACCTTTCATTACATGACTTGTGCCAGGTAACTCTATGGGGTATTAGCACCTCTTTCGAGGAGTTATCCCCCGCCCAAAGGTAGGTTACACACGTGTTACTCACCCGTTCGCCACTTTACTAGAAGCCCGAAGGCTCCGTTCTCGTACGACTTGCATCATTCAGACACGCCGCCAGCGTTCGTTCTGAGCCAGTATCATACTCTCCAGAAAAATATTATAAACCACTGTAACAATTAATTGCCCAGCAGTTATAATCTTAAATTGACAGAAATGGGAACATATACGCCCCCTGGATTAGAACCAGGATTTCGTACATGCTCGAGAACATTATCCGGATCGCATGACAACGCACTATTCAGTTTTCAAAGAGCAATAGAAAAAAATAGGCACCGAAGCTAAATCCCTGATGCCTAGTATTTATCTATCCAAAGACATATTTAGTATACCACTAAATATATTCTATGTCAAGTATATTTTTTCGGAAATTTTCGGCATCGCCAATTACTTCAGCGGCAGTTAAGTATATCACTGGATATATTCTCTGTCAAGGCTTTTCTCTGATCTGACGGGTACCCTCTTATTTATCGTCATTCAGCCATTTTGTGATCTTAGCTCATATGTCTGGATCATTTGTTTGCCTGTCAAGTCAAGACGCGTGGTGGCAAGTACCCAGTGCTCGTGATCATCCATTCCACCACTTCCGTCTTTCCCTTCTTTCAGCTACCGAACCACAACTCCATCCATGGGAACACTGCATTCATCCCGCATTCAATATATGTGATTATGCCACCATCATCCAGCAGCAGACGCTTCTATGCATCACGGCGGTGTATCATAGATTCCAGTTGACATGCGACAATAGCTGTCGTATTATATGGCGATCTTCCAATTCTGGAGGAGCGGCATTTCAGCTCCCAAGTGAACTAATAGGATTCGTCAGTTGCGGCCAACTGTGGCAGAGGAAGTTGATGATGGATGCTGGATGGTTTCCTCGCGACATCCGCTCATTTATACTATTACTACTATTACCATTGTTGGCTCTCTCCACTTTGACATCGGAAGTTCATGCCGAACAGGATACTGGCTATCTTTGGGTCACGTCACAACCCAAATACACCCAAGTATACTTGGATAGCAAAGCCGTTGCTACAACCCCGATCTCAAAACTTCTGGAACTCGAACCCGGTCAGTATGAGATTGCGTTGTCCAAGCAAGGTTACAAACTCTATCAAGAGAAGATAGCGATCAGGCGCGGGCAAATACTTGAGATCAATGTTGCACTTGCTAAGCTCGATTCTGGAACAGACGCAGAATCTACTCAGAGATATGTTGAGGCATATATAACGATTAGATCGGAACCGTCAGGTGCGGATGTCTACCTGGACGATGAGCGCATCGGGAGAACACCCATAACAGACTACAAAGTGGAACCGGGGGAGCAACAAGATAGGAAATTGAGGGTTGTCAAATCTGAATACAAGGCATACGAGAAGCGGATAGATATAGGAGATGGAATAAAGCTTAACGAGAACGTGAAACTGGAGCCGCTGAGGCAGGTTATTGGCACCACGGCTCAGGCCAAACCACGAAGCCGTATAAAGTTCACCATGAACATCCATATGGTTATCCTCTTCATATTGCTGCTGGTAATGACAGCAATACTGATAGTGCGGACAATAATCAGGCTTCGCCAGCGCGCTGGAGATGATTGAATCCTGCTCCTACAGTGGCATATTATAGATTCTCGTTGACATTCAATCTGGATGTGGTAATATTTGGGGACATCGCTAGTCAGTCTAATCTCAGAGATCGGTACAATGCACGTTTAGAGGAAGATGGCGTTTCGGGATTGAATCCAGCTACCGCCTGAAGAATCTGTATCGGATTCGCACCACAACCAAGGATCCGGTGATGCGGCTTCTGCATGTAGGGATAGCCTTCTTACTGGTAAACCTGTGGGTGTTTATCATATGGACGTGTGTATCCAGACCCAGGAAAGGAGGACATCAGCTCTTTCAAGCGTTGTTCCCA
>Ga0315314_1002810_pt1 | contig 14112 bp, 18 predicted proteins | sample TDP9_MG_FD_203631 | JGI IMG/M metagenome (GOLD analysis project Ga0315314, IMG submission 203631) | Freshwater sediment microbial communities from Lake Towuti, South Sulawesi, Indonesia - TDP9 | ecosystem: Environmental > Aquatic > Freshwater > Lake > Sediment | place: Indonesia: South Sulawesi...
TCTCCAGTCCAAGGTGTATTATTACCATCATAAGTTATACCAGTAATATTTGAATCAATACCACCTATATATTGACTTGTTTTTAATGTAGATGTAAATTGTCCACTTTGAAGATATAATTTATCATCGATAGCCCCACACCAAGGTGTAGCAGTTGTTGCCATTATTTTATCCCATTAAAAGTCGAAATTACTTCTAAAAGATTTATTTCATTGAAATGATAACATGGGTATCCATAATGGGCCCAAATTTTAAAACCTGCCATTTTAACTTTCCTACAAAATGAATAATCTCCTCCAAGTTCAATTAGACCTTCTTTATTCCATATTCTTGCAAAAGGTTGGTCGTATTTAAGAGCCTCAATGACGCGGCGAGCTACAATAAAACATCCTGATCCAATAGCATCAACCTCTTGCAATCCGTCCATGACTTCATGTGGTCTATATCCATCCTCATATTTATCAAGAGCATTAAAATAATAAGGTCGATCCCCTGAAATAGCATTATACCAAACTGGAGTGGGTAATCCAATTAAATCACAATTATATTCAATTAAGTTGAGAGGATTATTGATTGGAGGATTATCAGCATCAAAGGATAACCAAAAATCTTCCCCACCTTTTATAAAATCCCACATACATTTATGTAAATTTTGAGTATATGGTTGATGTGTTGGACAATCATGTCTTAAAATATAACGTCGATCGGATAATATTTTACAAATAGCAAAATGAGCCAATTTATGTATCCATCCATCGCCATTCGGTATTGTAATATAAATACGAATCATTGATTCTTTTCAATTGTGATTACCCTATTAATTTTATATTGATTCCACGTTTTATTAGGATTACGGCGTCGTCCGATTTGTGGATGGTCAGGATTTAAAGCATTAATATCATCTTGATTTTGAGGAATTCCTAATCTTTGCTTAGCGACGATAGCTTGTAATACTTCTGCATCTTCGAAAACTTCAGGTTCTCGAATATGGGCTCGTTCATTATAGAATTTTTCGGCCTCTAATTCAGTTAATATTTGACACGATTCAGGAAATAATTTAATTGCTTCTTGGGCAAAAGAATTTGGCACTAAAATCATGCCCAACCAAATTCCAGTTGGACTTTCAGCATCCTGTTCCATGTGTCCAATAATTTTATCATAATGCCAACCACCAAATTGATCTATAAAATATGACCAATCTAAATTATCTCTCAAATTTGGAGCAATATCATTAAATGAAGGAAAGGCATGAACCGTATGACCATTTTCATTTTTTAATCCAATTTTAACTTTTAATGGAACAAGTTGCATTATTTAACTCCTACAACTGTTTGCGTTAAAGTAAGAATAGAATCAAGATGAGTAGGATATATAGCTTGTAACGGGCTACCTTTAATTAAACGAACAGTTAAAACTAAAGCAATTTCAAAATCGTCAACAAGTGCAACTTGCCATCGTTCACCTTGATAAATGAAATAATCATCAGTTCTGATTTCATAATCATGTAAATCTCTTTTATCAATAATTAAATGTCGAGTTGCTGTGTCATAAAAACCGCCATAGGTAAAATTCCGATTTGCTGCAATGAAAGATAAATCATAATCAAACTTCTTAGTTAAAGAATCTGGCAAAATTATAACTTTATTAATTTGAAAGGCTATAGTTGTTGGAATCTTTTTTCCTGTATCAAAATCTAAGTGTTCCTCGACAAGACGACAAAAGATTAAAGGAAAACCGTATTGTCTCTTTAATATATAAATAACTCGTTGAATAAAATTTAATTGATTCATAGAATTTTAGAAACGACTGTCGTTATTAAGGTTGCTCCGATCACCCACAATAATTTATTTTGTGTCTTGGTTTTTGATTCCAGTCGATCTAATCTCAAATGAAAACCTGGCTTATTTAAATCTGTAGGATCACCACGTAAAATTATAAAAATTTCTTGAACTTCACTTCTTAATTCTTTAAGTGATTCCAAAATTTCTTTTAACATTATGGTGACTCCAAATCTTCAAATCCAGGCATCCATGCCTGGATTTGAAGCGAATTTTTATCCTAATAAAACACAACCTAAATCAGTATCAAGAACCTTGACACCACAAAGTAAATCTAACGTTACTAATTGGCCTTGTCCACGACCATCATAGGTGATGGTAACCCTTATGGTAAGACCATTGAAATCGACTGTAGAACTGATTGCACCTGTACCCTCCTTCGGTGGAGCCAAAGGACGAGTCACTAATGCAAGAGCATTCTTGGTGAATGCAAAATTATAATCTCCATTTGGACCATAACCAACTGTATCATTATCTTCAAGTGCTACATCCAAAGGACGATCTAACATAATGTAAGTTCCACCGCCAACAGTCTTAACACGAATCATACAATATTCACCAGCTCGATTTACATTTGGCGATGAATCGTTAAAGGACACTAATTGTCCAGTTTGTGGAACTCCAGCACCATCAACCTTAATCCACTTATCGTAACCTGCAGGATAAGTTGTAGTGCCAGTATGGCCTGCCAAATCCACAGCACCCATAGTATATCGGTTCACATCGGTACTTCCATCCAAAGTATATCGAAGTGGCCTATTAATTGTTAAAGTATCGGTAGCAATATTAGTAATACGATATGGAGCTAAATCATTAACAGTATCAAAAGTGATATATTGTCCAATAGCGTAACTTGAACCTGAACCACCATCGAGAACTACAGTTGTCGATCCTGCAGCACCGCTAGACACATGATCGGTACCAACTGTGTAAGCCGCATTTATGGTACTCGGAGCACCTTGACACATATAAATGTTAAAACCTAATCGACGGCCAAGAGATGCTTCACGTAAAGCTGTACCTTCATCACCAACTTTCTCGGCTGATGTAAATAATTCCATCTTCAAAGCTTCAGTCTCAGCCTTCGATGTCAAAATCAAATTTCGATCAGCCATTGGTGCCAAATTATCATTTAAAACTTTCCGAGCCGCTAAAATATCATACTTGGCTTGATCGCTAGTAGCCGAAAACTTTCCAAGTTGCCCAGCTTGATTTGCTAAGAATTGATAGACCTGGCCTAAAATTATTGAATCAACCTGTGTAGCAATTGATAAGGCAGCCGGTGCTAAATATACTTGAACTAAATCTTCAAAACTCTTACTTGCTTCACTATCTTGAATCTTAAAAGATGTATGGATATGTTGATCTAACTTGACTGGTACCTTTTCGGCTGTTGCATCTTGAATTGTGACATCATCATTTTTACCCTTACGTTCTGCCTCAAATTGACCAGGCTTTCGTGTATTAACAACATCACCATGTTCAGCAACTTCGTTTTCAAAATCACGATGAACCAAATTTGCCATAACCATATTTCGTTCGAGAATAGCGAGAGTCTCTTGAGCCCAAATTTCAGGAACCCAAGCTCGCTGGTCTGTTCCAAAATCATTACCGTAAGCGATAAAATACATAAGTATCTCCTAGATTAAAGATTCACGAACCCGGGATAACCCGAATTATAAATTTGCGAAGAGTTCCGGTCGCTCTTTTCGCAAGCGTCGGTATTCAGCAGGATTTTCTCTAGCAATCTTAGCAAGATCAACTTTGCCAGAGGTTGCACTACCCGTGCCGCCAATTCCACTTTTTGCTGTTGTTTTAAACAAATTTGCATATTGGGGTAATTCTTTCATGTGTTTTACAGCATCAGTAATATTCAAATCAAGAGCAACTGGCTTACCCTTAGAATCAGTAACATTTAAAATTACGTGTGGAACATATTGACCAGTTGGCTTACCATCTTCATTCAATGTTTCAACTAATTTTGCTCTCGAACTTAAAAGTGCATGGATTTGCTCAAACGAGATCGCTTCATGCTCCATTGCAGCCGATGCAATAGCAGTTGTGATTGTCAAATCTTGATGTTTCTGTCTCCAAATATCACGTTCTTGCGTTAATTGTTTCCTCTCCTCATCATACCTTTTTTGGGTTGCCTCAGCAGCCTGCCGAGCCCGCTCCTCCGTAGTCATATACTGAGCTTGGAGGGTCTCAATACGCGATTGGAGTTGATCCCGTTCGTCTTTGGTAAGGGTTTCATTTTTTCGTAATGCTTCAAGTTGCGTTACCAAATCCTTTTGTTCCTGTTGCCACTTAGTTTCTTTACCTTGCCATTTTCTCTTTTCTTCCGCAATGAATGTATTAACTTCATCTTGAGTAAATGTTTTAGTATCACCCTCGCCATAAGCTAGGTATTGAGGAACATTCATTTTTCCCTCACCCGTTAGACACGGTGTAAACGAATTTGTGTTGCAGAGGTTAGAAAAGGAACTAAAAAGTTCCATGCTAATTTATTAGGAATACCGGCCGCAATATGATCTTGCGGTAAAATTCCTGATTGTTGTGCTCGGACACTACTATAACTGCGTCCTAGAATACTCAAATTTTCGAACTCCATTTCAGGATTGACACCATCCAATAGTGAAAAAGCTAATTCACAAGTAGCTTTGAGTATAGAATCAGGAATTTCAGTTTCGTCATTTCTTGGAAATTCAAGAATTTGAGTAGGATTGGTTTTAGCACCGTAGAAACGTAGACGATCAATTCGGAGTGTTGCTTCTTCAAGCGCTTTTAATTTATCCGTATAGGTAGATTGATGCCATGAATCGACGTAAAGTCGACTAGCAAAGTATGATTCAGCATAATCTATTGACGCATATGCCATAATCCGAATCCTTAAATATTATCTTGTCCAAAGACGGTCCAAATTAATGTGATCGTTCCACTAACTTTGAGTTGATCTGCAGAAGTACCGTGGTCAGCATCATCTAATGTAACCATGTTAAGACGTGCTGTAATTGCAGTACCTGAACCATCTAAAAATAGAGAGGCTGTTGCAGCCGAGGCTTCCTCAGCATTAGATGCCTTAGAAACCAAATCAACATCCACACCGGCGCAAATATTTTCTTCATTGGTTTGAAGTGCAAAGTTAGCAGCATTAGCTCTAGCAGTGGATCCAATTCCTAATTCAAAATCTGCTGTAGTTGATAAGCCGCCGCCACCACCAGTTACAGCAATCAATTTACCAATTGGATAATCTTGATGTGCGGCATGAATTAAGAGATGTCCTTTAGGAAAAACGTACAAAGGTAATGTTCCCCAAGCTCCATCAGTGGCAGGCGTAGTGCCATCAGTAGTTGTAACTAAAACATCGGTTAATGTAATAATAGTCATATGGAGAGCCGCATTTCCTCTTTCTAAAACACTAATACCTGACGCACTACCCTTTGTACCGTAACTTCGAGCCACAAGAGGATCATATCCTATATTACTCTTTTGAACGGCTGCAATTTCAGCTACCATTCGTTCCCAATCTCGCCAATCTGGTGATGCTTGAATTGCAACTTCTGGATCACGATTTTCTGATCGACCATCCCATACCATTACAGGATATTCTGCAATTGTCATTTTATTTTCCTTTTCTTAAAAGAGTCCTAATTTTCCTTATTCCTTGCCTCGAACAGCCTTTTTACTATCTTCTTGAATATCAGAATTTTGAGATTCTGTTTTCTCCTCTTTAGCTGCTTGCGCATTGATTTCTAAATCATCTACGCCTCTTGAACCTGGAGATTGAGCATCTTGTATTCTTTTGATACGTTTTGCATGATCTATTTCAGCCTTTTTAACTTCACCTTCTAAATATCCACTTGCCTGTGAGGCTGTCTCATTGGAAACCAAACCGTGTTCAAGATCAGCATGTATTTTTTCAGGATCGGAGCTAACATATGGAGAAGTATCGATCTCATGGAGTATTTGATTTAAGGTCTCTTGAGCAATCTTAGTATCTAAAATTTTGGAAGCTATAATTTTTGATAATTCTATTTTAGCCGTGCGTGATGGAATCTGATTAATAATTTCCAAATAATTTTTAGCCTCATTGAGACGTTCTAAATCACTCTTCAAGGCATATCGTTCTGGATATTGAATTTGAGCAACATTGCTTGACCCTTCATATTCAGCATAGAGGGATGCAAAGAGACGCTCACTATGTTCTAAGAGAAGGCCAATAAAACTAAGTCCACTTTCAAGTCCGCGTTCATCCATACTCTTAGATTCAGCACTGGCATATCGTGATTGAGTTGTTGATAAAGATAAATTAACCAAGACTCTAATATCATCTTTCAATTGTTTTTGTTTCTCCATTGAAGCTGTTAAAGGTTCAGATGGAGGATTAATAAACATAGGTGGATTAGCACCAGGTGGATAAGTCCGCCCTACCATCCCACCTACTTCAATCTCCTGTTCTTTTCCTTCTTCATTTTCAAAAGTTTTAAGGTGTGGGGAACGTGTTTTTGTTTCTTGCTCAATATAAAATGGAAAATTTGATTTTAATGCATATCCAATATCGCTGGACTCAAGATTCGTTAAAGCAATTTGATGGTTGGCAATATTTTTTAATAGAGAATTACGTAATTCAAGAAGAATAAATGGAATTCGTGTAATATTTAATTGTATAGGATTTTGAGTTGGTTGTCCATTTTGATCTACTTGTTCCCCCTTTTGATTATAAAATCGTACCCAAATTGTATTAGATTCTGGATCTCTGATTAAGAGACGATAACGAATTTGATCTTTTTCTGGGAGCGCATAAAGGGAGTCATAAGTAAGAATTCGTTCCTCTAATAGAAGCATATCAAATTCCATAATCTCACCATAACGTGCCAGACGCCAATTTCGAATTTGTTCCGTTTTAAAGGTATAACAATAAGGATGATAAGTTTGAGTATCGTATAATGTTGTATTTTGATTAAATTCTGGCATATCAATATAAATTCCAACTTTACCCATGAAAAGAAGTTCAGGGAGAATTTCATTTCCAATATAATAATTCATTGTTGAGCCTAATAAATCAACTCCTCCATGTTGTCCGGTAATGATAGCATGGTACTGTGTACTTCCACCGTATCGAATGATATCAGTGAGACGTTGAAAAATAGCATTTTGTATGTCAAGAATAGCGGCATAAGCGAATGCCGGAACTGGTGTAACAGCTACTCGATTTGCAAAATCAGTATCATCTTCACGGACACTAAATTTTCGTACATATTGCCTCAAGAAATCATCACCACTCGACATAATAAGGCGATATTTTTGCCACTCCATTAACTGAGAAAGATATTCAGGATGTACCGATTCAGTAATGTTCATAAGAAAACTCGGATATTATGTCCAGTAGTGAAAGATGCCGCAAATGGCAGTGCAATTTCTGCGTAACAACGAGCATGTCCAAAATGGTCAGGACCATCACTCACATAATGACCTGTTGGATTACCTTGTTCATCCTTTTTATAATAACGAATCAAACTCTTAATGTGATTTTGATATTCGTGTGATACATCTTGAGGAAGAATGATGCGCTTGGTATGAAATCGATGAAGGGCTGTATCAAGCCAAGAGGTGCGATCGACAGTAATTTTATGCTGATCCTCATTAGAATCAACAGAAATCGAACGTCCATGTTGCCCGCGAGCATAAAAACAGAGTGAAACGTGGCCAGAGTATTTGACCGCAAACTCAAAGGCTTTTCGTCGATCAGGTTGTGCATCAATAACACAATAAGTAACTTGATATTTTCTCATAATTGTATCAAGTTCAGAAAATTCTAAACATTTTCCCTCATCAAGAACTTCACAAATAGCATTCATATTGCAATCATTGGTCAATTTATCGAAATGCCATTTATCCACTTCATAGTGAAGCCATTTACCTTGGTCAATTCCTAGTGTAATGATTCCAGTATCAAAAGGATCACTCTTTTTTCGGGTCCCTAGAACAGCAGTAATTTCATGATCCTTAATTTGAGCCCCTTCAACAACATGCGGCAAACCTAATTTAGAATTAAAAAATTCTTGTTCCGCATGTTGATCTATCTGAGAACGAAAGAATAGTTGGACAACATCAAATGGTTTCCTTAAAAATGAATAAAGTTGATTGATATAGAAACCACGAATTCTGGATTCAGGATTTTGAGGAATCCATTTTCCACTTCTGAGATAGACTTTTTCATTAGGAAGTGGTTTTTTACATTCAGAACAAATGAGGTGAGATTCTTGAATCCTTGGATCATGTTCATGTTCCCCAATAATTTTAATGGAATCGGGCCAAATTAATTCAATATGTTTTTGACAATGAGGACAGGGAAAAAAGAAATGTTCCTGAGTAGATTGAAGATATGCTTGATTAATTCCAAAATTTGGAATTGTTGGTGTAGAAATTTTCCAAATTCGTGGATCAATTTGTCCAGAAACTCGTTCTTCAGCTAATGATATATTTTCCTGATTCATTTCATCAAGTTCATCGAAAACAATTAAGGCAACTGGAATAGATTTTAAGCCTGAACGACTATTGGAGCCGCGAATATAAAAATTTGTTGATCCGGATCTTTTATGTCCTACATTTCTAACAGAGGAAAAGAGATTGATAAGATGGGAAGATTCTTCAAGTGCAGGGTCAAAACGGGCTGCACTAAATTCACAGGCATCCGGAACTTTACTCGGTAAAATATAAAGAACATCACGATTCAAAATATCAATCGTATAGAGAACAATATTGAGCGTAGTTTCTGTGAATCCCATTTGAGCACTTTTTTGGCCCACATTTAACGGAGCTTCAGAGTTGTGCATGTCTAATGTCCAAGGGTAGTTATCGAAAGTAAAAGGTAGACCTTTGATTTTTCGATAAGTCATGACCCATTTGGAACATTTTGTAATGGCTCTTCGTTGAAGGCCAGTGCACAATGTATCTGCAAAAGCATCCGTTAAAATGTGGGCCAAATCAACATCCTTCACTGCAATGTGCAGTTCTAGGAATCATAAATCGAATCATGTTAAAATCCAATTTTTGTAGAGTGTTTAGAGGAATTGGAAGAATCTACATAATTTAAGAAATACATAAGTGGGATTGAAAAAATATTAGCCAATGTAATAGTAGAAAAAGAGAGAATAATAAAATTCAAGAATCCAGAATCTTTTAATAATAGAATGAAGAGAAATGAGATCCAATGTGATAGACAATACGGACAATTAAATAATTTCCATTTTGGTCGAATCTTATTAAATAGGGAAGATTTGGTAATAGTAATAGAAATAGAAGAAACTGCCAATGAAATTAAGAGAATATTATTCCAATTCATTATTTACCTTTTCGAACTTGTTGCGTCCTTTTATAAAAATTACACTGTTGCTTTGATAAGGTTGAGAGACCTTGATAATGTTGACCCGAACAATATTGATTAAGACTCATTTTAGCTGCTTTGGCTTTACGTGTTAACGCTCCAGGCCGCTTTACGGCCCCAGCCATCCATTTCTTTACGGCCATTTAATGTTCCTCTTAAATTAAAAGAGAGATTGTTTGATTGTAATTTCGGAAATTGCAAATGCATCATTGTAATCAAACAACATTTTAAGTAAAATTACCTTATCCACCCAAATAGAACCATCGGGTTGATTCAATCGTTTTGGTCCTTGAACCCAGTTTCGACCACTCGAAGACATTAAGCATCCACCAGGTCTAGGATTACGATTATCAATACCAATTAAGAGCCATGCGTGATACCAAGTGCCTTTTGGCGTAGCAAAACCATCGCTATCGCGTAAAAGGGTATCTTGATTCTTGGATGGATCAAAACCTACCTTACTACCAATAACAATCGGTTCCAAATTATTTAAGGCTTGGATTGCTTGTTCCCAAGATTCAATTTTATACATTTTAACATGATTATTTCGGGAAATTGAATATAATTGTGGCATTAAAGGAATCAACTTTTGGCAATTAGAATAATCGTATTTAGATAAATCTAAAATTTGTTCTCCTGAAATTGTATATTTTTGTCGAAAAAGGAAACCATATTTTTTAATGAATGTTACAATATCATTAGTACTATTACCGCCTGAGTTTCGTTGAGATATAATATTTCTACCACCAATATGAAGATACTCAGTGGCTGCTTTACCATGCCACTTATATTTTCCAGGATTCAGGGTGAACTGAATAGCATATCTACAATCCAAACCGAGACCAAAAGCCTGGGAAGTACAATCAGGTCCACTTTGGTAATGTGGATTGAATGGTTGAACCAGATTAAAATACGGATAGATTAATGAAATCTCGGAAGCTTGAACCCAAGGATTTAATAGAAGAAAGAAAATTAAAATTATTTTGGACAAGTATTGTTTGGACATGGCTCAGGAGTATTTCGATTCTTTAAAACTTGAGAAATTTTCCTCCAAACTGGAATATGTTCTCTAACAGTTTTTAAATTGAGTTTTTGAATATAATCCTGTAAATTCTTAAAGAATTCCTTCCAGGCTTCTTTTTCTTGTTCAGGGATAGCGGCATTATTCGAGAAGATTGAGGCATTAAAAAATTCATCTAAAGTTTGAAAGGTATTATTCTCGGCTAATGTGGCAATATTATTGAAAGATTCGGAAAGAGCTAAAAGAGTAGCAGGATTAATAGGAGAAGGAAGTGATGGAAAAGAAATTTGATTATTGGAATTGGAATTTTGAATATTGGAAACTGGATTCAAATAATAGATTTTGGAAATAATCCTCCCTCCCTTAGCTCCGGAAAGAATGATTATATAATTGATAGATTGAGGAGAAGAAAAAAGAACCCTCTTACCATGATCTATTAACTTGTATTCAGTTTCTGGAATAATGACCCAAGAGAGTCTGCCTCTTGAACCAGATGCATCTAACTCAATCAAAGAACCTGGAGAATAAGATTTTGGAATTTTCAAATCTAATTTCGGTTTTAAAGGAATAAAGAAAATAATTAATAGGAGCAGTGTTGAAAGAATCGGAAAATGTTTTCTCATTTAACTGGTTCTTTGGTAAAGATTCGGAGAAGAATATTGAGACCACCTACAACAGCGCCGAAGATTCCAACTAATGTCGGATTGGCTTGGATGACATCAGTTCCTTGGACCGCAGCAAAAATAGCGGCTGCAATGACTAAAAGATTGAACCAAAAAGTTTTCGATTTTTCAATCGATTTTCCTGTATTCATTTCTTTTTTATTCTCTTCTAAGGGCTTCGGAGATTTCGCTCGAAATCTTTTCAAGAGTCGTCTCATCATCTATGTACTTTCCTAAAATGGTAACAATGGCTTGAGCAAATGTCACAACTTTACTTCTATCTAATAATTGGCCTAATTTAAATTCAAGACGATTACACGAAGTTACTAATTTTTCTACCTTCATGATTAAATCAGAAAGTGGTCCTGAAACTAAAATAAGGTCTGAAGTGTCGGCACAATGTTCAATCTTTTCTTGAATCAATAATCTTAAAATACCAATTTCATCTCGTAAAGAAATAATTTCTTCAGAATTACCCAATTCCATAATTTGTTTTCTAAATTTACTTAATCTATAATTCCTCAATTCTTCTTTTTCCTTATTTTGAATAAGGGCATTTCCACCATGAAGTTGACAAAAATTTGATCCGGGTAATTTTTTAAAGGGGCATTGTCCATGTTTCGTGATGCCCTGACAACGATTCGGTGAATCGGGGTCAATACGCTCCCAATCTGATTCAAAGATTCCCAATTTATTAACTCGTTTTTTGCTAAAATTGTGTTAAAATTTAAGGATGTTCCTATAATAGAGAGTCCCAGTGATGGAGATTTTTTAACAAAATTGTCTCAGTTTCAGCATAAAATGAGTTAAAGATTTTAAAGATTTTGAATCTTGAATCTTGAATCGATGTTACATGAACCTGCGGCCCCACTTGATCGGGGCATAGGTATCTTGCATCGAATAGAAAAACCCTCCCGGATTCGAAAATCCGGAATCAGGAATTAGGATTAAAGAAGAGAATCAGGAATCAAGGAAGAGAATCAGGAATCAGAGAATCAGGAATCAGGAATCAGGAATCTGAGAAGAGAATCAGGAATCAGAGAATCAGGAATCAGGAATCAGAGAAGGGAATCCTGGGTCAGGAATCCTGGGTCAGGAATCCTGGACCAGGAATCAGGAATCAGGAATCAGGAATCCTGAATCAGGAATCAGGAATCCTGAATCAGGAATCGGAGAAGGGAATCCTGAATCAGGAATCCTGAATCAGAGAATCAGAGAAGGGAATCCTGAATCAGGAATCCTGAATCAGGAATCCTGAATCAGGAATCCTGAATCAGAGAATCAGAGAAGGGAATCCTGAATCAGGAATCCTGAATCAGGAATCCTGAATCAGGAATCAGAATCAGAGAATCAGAGGAGGGAATCCTGAATCAGGAATCCTGAATCAGGAATCAGAGAATCAGGAATCAGGAATCAGAGAATCAGAGAATCAGAGAAAAGAATCAGGAATCAGAGAATCAGGAGGCGTGATTGTGGAATCCTGAATCGGATGGGGCATGATTGTGGAATCCTGAATCCAAGGAAAAAGTGATATCATCATGATATCACAACACTCCGCTAAACCGATGATTTTCAAAAAAGGCCCTACAATTGGGTAACAAAGTGGCATGTTGCGGCGTCATGCCGCAACATGCTGATTCCGACATCATGCCGAAACGGTAAATTCCTCAGGTTGCACGGGAATATCGGTTCCTTCCTTCAGATTCTTTTCCCAAGTCCTTGCTTCTGCAAGCAAAGCCGTCCAAGCCTCCTCCCCCATGAATCTCTTAAGTAGGGAGAGTAGCTCACAAGCTACTTCGCCCGCAAGGATATGCGCGTCGATCTCGCTCATATCCTTCGGGGACTGTCGGGTGGCCGATAAAAGAGCCATCCGCAATCCCTTGCTTTGGGCAGCCTGAGCCCGTCTAACTCCTTCAGCGGGGCTCAGTTCCTTAGCTTGTGGTTCGGTTTCAATTCCATCCGGGCCCGCCTTGGCCTTGGAATCCTTAGGGGCCATGGCCTTTTCCCAAGCCGAATGGAACGCGGGGCCATTGCCCTCCGGATACTCCAGGAATTCTTCACTGTACACCTTGTACAGTGTAGCGATATCCGCAATCCTAACGTTGGTCGCGGACTTGTCGATCGTTAGGAGTTTGGCAAACTCTTCCTGCACGTAGCCCGGCAGACGGGCCAGATTAACGCGGGGCTGGACGTATTGCCGATTCGGTTTGCCGGCATCCTTCCCTTTACTCTTGACCAATCCGAGTTTTCGAGCAATCCCTTCCTGCGTGTCGATTCCAATTGACACAAGTTGCTTAATCGCCAAGAAGGTACTCCATTCGTCCAGCGGTACGCGATCAGCATCCGGCGTGTGATCAATACGCCAGTCTACTTCTTCCTCCCGCGTCAATCCCCGCAAAACGAGGGCAGGGATCTTGCCTTCCTTGATAAGACTGGCATAGTTATCGGGTTCATGTTCCCGGAGCCATAACAAAGCCGACCCCCGGCGATTACCTCGGAGAACAAGATAGGTAGCTTCCGTTCCATCACCTTTTTGCGACACAAGCAGGGGTCGATCCGGCCAGTAGCCATGTCGCTTAATGCTCTCAACCATCTTGGCCAATTGCATACAAGCAGGTGTTCGCACATTATCCGCAAACACCAATCGATCCACTTCAACAAGTCTCGTGGTACTTACTGCCATAGACTCTACTCCTAATACAAGAGGATTTGCCCCTACAATCACGATACTTGCTACATAGGCCCTCCACAAGTACAGAGTGTGATCCGGATATCGCCAAGATCGGCCATATTGCCCCGATATAGCCGATAATGCTTACAATGTGGGCATACCTTCAAGATGCCCCTATCCTTGCGAGGGTTATAGTAGTCCAGAACCTCCCCTTCACAAGGTAGAAAATGCCCTGTCCGCGTCACAATGAGGAACGATGACATAATCACACCACCCAAATCATATCATCGTGCAAGCGACATAGAAACAAGGAAGAGGACAACGGGGAAGACGCTCCACAAAGGACATATACTCCAAGTGTCCGTCTTCCTCGCGTGTTAATGCTCCGAGTATCTTCGGTATGCCCCTTGACAACTCCTCCAAATAGACCACTCCCTTAGCCCGAAAGACCCGAATACGGAGCCCCAGTTCTTCAAAGGAAACGGTTGTGACCATGTTCATCCCTCCAGTTATTGAACCGTTGCCTCACGATA
>Ga0315314_1002811_pt1 | contig 14111 bp, 16 predicted proteins | sample TDP9_MG_FD_203631 | JGI IMG/M metagenome (GOLD analysis project Ga0315314, IMG submission 203631) | Freshwater sediment microbial communities from Lake Towuti, South Sulawesi, Indonesia - TDP9 | ecosystem: Environmental > Aquatic > Freshwater > Lake > Sediment | place: Indonesia: South Sulawesi...
AGGTCTACTGGGCCACCCTGGAGGGAGCCCGGAGGCTGGCCACCCGGAACCTCGCCCCAGGGAGGCCCGTCTACGGGGAGAGGCTCTTCAGGCATGGGGGCGTGGAGTACCGGGTCTGGGACCCCTACCGGAGCAAGCTGGCCGCCGCCATCCTGAGGGGGCTGGAGGCGGTTCCCATCCGGCCGGGCCACCGGGTCCTCTACCTCGGGGCGGCGTCCGGGACCACGGCCAGCCACGTCTCAGACATCGTGGGAGGCCGGGGCCACGTGTACTGCGTGGAGTTCGCGGCCCGCCCCATCCGGGAGCTGGTCGACAACGTCTGCGCCTTCCGCCCCAACATGTCGCCCATCCTGGCCGACGCCCGGCTGCCGGGGCAGTACGCCGCCCTCGTGGAGGAGGTGGACGACATCTACTGCGACATAGCCCAGCCCCAGCAGGCCAAAGTCCTCGCGGACAACGCCGATCTCTTCCTCAAGGCCGATGGGTGGATCATGCTGGCCGTCAAGGCCCGGAGCATCGATGTCACCAGGGCCCCCTCAGAGCTCTACGAGCGGGAGACCGAGACCCTCGGGGCCCGCGGATTCCGCGTCGAGGAGACCGTGCACCTGGAACCCTACGACAAAGCTCACGCCATGATCGTGGCCCAGTGTCTTCCTTGAGGTTTGGTCTGTCATGACGGGTTTTTGGAGGTCAGATAGTGGAAGGGAGGCTGGGGTTAGACTTAAATAGAGGGTGTAAGCATTATCGTTAGCTGATGTCGAATGAAAGAGGGCAGATCAAGTCCTAGAGGCTATATTTTAAGGATTACTAGAGACGAGTGGGTTAAACAAGTCTTCGACATTAAGAAATATTATGTGAAAGTGAGGGGAAGATGGGAGCCGGGGCTAACCATTTTCTTTGCACGCAAGGCGGAGAAGGGCGACTCCTTCCTCGGATACGGTGTCATTGGAAGCATCCAGGAATTAGGGGAATTATCTGAGGAGGAAAAGAGCGAGTGCGAAAAGTGGGGTTGGAAGCGTGCCTTAAACTTCAAGAGTGTGGTCAGATTTGAGCCCCCGCTGCCGATCAAGGAAACAGTAATAAAGGATGTGGGATTGTGGGGAAGCCGTCTGCACGGGTACCGCCTCACCTCAGCACAGGTGCAATCCATCTTGAGTAAGGCTGAGCAGACATGCAATCTTGTGTGATCTTCATTTGGATGTCAACCGTTTTCGATCACCTATTTGTGATAGAAATAGAAGAAATCTTTAGAAAATCAGAAGTAATAGGCATACAACAGGCAACTCAAAAGATGGAATACATACACATCACACTTTAAGCACTTAAGTCGATTTAGGGAGAACTTAATGTTAGAAGCGCGAAGCGGAGATTCCATTAACTGAGGTTTATGCCTCTACGTATCCCGTTTTGTTGATCGAGTCAAAGCATAGTTTGAACTTATCCAGAAGATCCTTAAATCCTATGATTATCGGGATTGCGTCTATCGACGCCAAGAATGCCCTGAACCTTATCTCATCTGTTTGATTTCCCCGCTCATCAACTATCACGCCCTTAACCCACCCCACCTTAACATCGACCTTGCACTTCTCATCTGGCACCAACCCTCTCACGTAGTGCTCGGTCAAAATCTCCACGTCAAGCCTTTTCCAAAGGCTTAGAGGAATTAAGGTCGTGTGGGCCCCAGTGTCGATTATGACGTTCTTGAGTTCCGTCCAGCCATCCCTTGTTTTAAACCTCATGATGCAGGATAATCTAAGCAAGCCATCGTAGTCGGGAAGCTTTTCGAGCAGCTCAAAGTCGTAGAGCCTCCTGAAGAACAGGTTTACCTTAGTAGATGTTCGCCCCTGACTCGATGAACAATGTGTAGACATCACTCTTCCCCGTCAGCTTCTTCGCCCTCTCTTCAACCTCTCCCAGGTCTCTGCCGTGGCTGACGACCCTCCCCCCAACAATCGCAACCCACCCGTCTCTGTACCGCCTCTGCAAATCAGCGTAATGCTCCTCTCCCCACCTGATGTCATCCCACACCTCCCGAGGTTCAGCCATGGGCGTCACCGAAGAATGATACAGCCTCCTCATTTAAATCACTGACGGAACCTCTTCCCGGGGTCGGCCAAGTTGCTCAAAGCTTTGAGACCGCAACATCGTTATACGGCAGACCAAGCGTCACTCCGTCAGCCTAAGCCGCTCATCGTACTCGGCCCACATCCTCTCAATTCCCGTCAGTATCGCGTCGAGTTCCTCCGGGCTACCCATCCACCTTCCCGCGAAACTGGAGAGAGGCCGCCCCTCCAGCTCCTTAACCACCCTCTTTATGACCTCCGTGAAGCTCTCCCCCTCGCCCTTTAGGCTTGCGAGCATATCATACGCTTCCCGAGAGATCGCTATCCTCTTGTGGCCCACCCTCTTCACCAAGGGTTCTGTGTATTTATACATGTGTTTAAACTTCCCCTTCGCGCCGACACGGCCAAACCAGCACACAGTCGTTCCCCGGAATTCTCTATCTTCTCTCAAGCGAGAAGGGAGACAAGACTACCGAAGGGGGCACACTCCAAGATAGTCGCCTAACTCAAACCATAGCGCGTGCCCAAACTCAGCCCATGACGGACGCGGAAAGCCCGCGGAAGACCGCGGTCAATCCAGTTAGCAAGCCTCACCGAGAAACCGCTCGTCATCGACGAGAGGAGAATTACGAAGACCTCTATTGGCGAAGAGAAATATCTGAGGTGCCCAGAGGAGTATACCCGTGTCTTTGTCTCTTTCTGCGCCTATGTGCCTGTAGTTGCGGGGTAATTCCTTCTGGTGTTGATCTTTGTCCGGCTAAAAGTATAAATATTGCGTTGATGTATTACATTTATGGTGAGCATACTGTGAAGACGACCGTCGTCCTGCGAGATGAGGTCTACGAGTATTTGGTGAAGAAGGTTGGAAGGAGGAGGATTTCGGAGACGATAAACAGAATCCTCATAAAACATCTCTTCGCAAGCGACAAGAGCATGTTCGGTGTTGACCCCTGGCTCACAACGGAGGGCTTAAGGGACGAGGAAGAGCCCCATGAGAGCCCTTGACTCCTTCGCGTGGATAGAGTACTTTGCAGGCTCAAAGAAGGGGGAGAAAGTTAGGGGTTACATAGAAGGGGGAGAACCCCTCTACACCCCAGCCGTTTGCCTAACTGAAATCAAGTGGAGATACTTAAGGGAGGGAAGGGACCCCGCCGACGAAATCGACTTCATCACAGAGAGGAGCTTGATCACCCCTCTAAACGGAGATACTGCACTCTTAGCCGCCGACATCAAACAGAAACACAGGCTTCACACCATTGACGCCATCATCTACGCCTCTTCCCAGATGAAAAAACAAACACTAGTCACAGGCGATCAACACTTCAAAGGATTGCCTGGCGTAGAAATGATATAAACCATTGAGCCAACCCCGCGAACGCCAGCAGTGGCACATGGGCCAAGTCCACGCATCCATGCCACCAATTACCACAGGCGTAAAAGCCCGCGGGAGACTGCGGTCAATCCGGGTTGGCAGGCCCCACCGAGAGACCGCTCGTCTTCGACAACAAGAGAATTACTTGGGAGACGGCTATTGGCGAGGAGAACTATCTGAGGCGCCCGGAGGGGTATACCCGTGTCTGTGTCTCTGTGTGTGCCTCAGTGCGTGTGACTGTGGGGTAATCGCTGAAGGGGTCTCAAGTAGGTTTATATGGGACTCCCCCAATGGTCTGGTTGTCGGGGAGATTCGATGACGCGGGCGGAGATGCTGGACACCACCGAGGACATTTTGAACCGGGCTGGCTTCCAGGTCTCCCAGAGGTGCGTCACCAGGCCGAGCTGCTTCGACCTCGCCGCCTCCCGGGAGGAGATACTCGCCCTCGTCAAGGTCCCCACGGACATAAGGAACGTCTCCGGCTCGGAGGTCTCGGAGCTCCGCGGGATCTCCCGGTGCCTCTCCGCTACTCCCCTCCTCGTCGCGGACGAGACGCGGTGCCAGCCCCTCGACGACGACACGGTCTACATGAGGTACGGCGTGGCCGCGGTCACTCCGAAGACCCTCGGGAACATGGCCTTTCTTCAGATGTACCCCCTGGTGGAGGCGGGGCCGGGGGGCTACTACGTGAACCTCGACGGGGGCGCGATTCGGGAGAAGAGGCAGGCGCTGGGCCTCTCGGTGGGGAAGCTGGCGGAGCTGATGGCGGTCTCCAGGAGGACCATCTACGGCTACGAGAGGGGGATGTCCAAGGCCTCCGTCTCGGCCGCGTACAACCTCGAGTGGATCCTCGGGGTCCCGGTGGCCCGGCCCGTCAACCCCTTCGAGTCGCCCCCCGGGGGCAGGAGCCTCCTGAACGCGGCCAGGCGCCTCAGAAACCGCCTCCTGAACGCGGTGTTGGGCAAGCTCGCCCGGTTCAACTTCAGGGTGGCCCCCACCAGGAGGGCGCCCTTCGACTTCATAGCCCAGCACCCCGAGAAGGGGGTGAGCATCATCGGCGGGGTTCCAGCCGGGCGGGAGCGGGACATCGGCCTGAGGGTGGAGGAGATCGTGAGCGTCGGCAGGGTGGTCAACGCCCGGATGGTCTTCGTGACCGACGGCAGGCGGGTCCCCAACGCCGCCATTCCCCTCATCTGCTGTGAGGAGCTGGAGGGGATGGAGGACGCGGAGGACCTGATGGCGCGCCTCTAGAGCCTCGTCTGCCTTCCCTCGGCCTCCCTCATCAGCCTCTTTGCGGGTTCCCATGACTCTCTGACGCAGTCCGGGTAGCAGCCGAGCCTCCTGATGCAGTCTTCTAGGAATCGGAGGGTCCTCGGGTCAGTAGCGTAGCCGGAGCCCACCTCCCCGTGCCGCTCCCTGAGCTCGGAGACCGCGCGGTCCCGCTCCACCTTGGCAAGGATGGAGGCGGCCGAGACGATCGGGTACGTGGCGTCGGCCTTGTGCTCGGAGATGATGCGGACCCGGAAGGGGACCTCCTCTCGGATGTGGCCCCCGAAGCGGTGGGGCAGCACGTCCGAGGCGTCCACGTAGGCTATGTCGGGCCGGAGGGCCGTGATCACGCCGGCCATGGCCTGGGCCTCGAGGCGGTTCAGCCTGTGGAGCCTCCTCCCGGTCTTGACCACCCTGTCGATCTCCGCCGGGGACAGCATCAGGACCTGGCACTGGAGGGCTAGTCTCCTTATTTCTTCAGCGAGGCGTTCCCGCCTGCGGGGGGAGAGGAGCTTGGAGTCTCTCACGCCCAGGTCCGCCAGCCGGGGCAGGTCGGCCTCGTCGAGGAGGACGCCGGCGATGGCGAGGGGGCCGATGACGGGCCCACGGCCGGCGTCGTCAACTCCGGCTACCCTCATGTTGGGTGTCCTCGTGGGTGGTTAACCGTGTGGTGGTTTTGGGATTTTAGCCTTTTGTGGCGGGGGGCGGGCCTTTGGCGGCGTCTAGGTTGTCTGTTTGGGCTTCGCCAGAATTTTTTGGGCTATGGCTTCCGCTAAGGTCTCTCGGTTTTCCGGCGTCACCTGGATGAGGGTTCCCGCCTTTTCGTAGAGCCTGGCGTAGTTTTGGTGGACCACGGCGATCAGGGGCTTCTTCGACCTCATGGCCTCCCCGACCTTCTCCTTGAAGGCCTCCGAGAAGAACTCCATGGTCCCCAGCTCATCAATGCAGATGACATCGCACTCCTTGAGGGCGTGGTCGAGGGCTGGGAGGGCGACCCTCTCGAAGTCGGAGAGGTCGACCCGGTACCTGCCGACCCGGGGCCCGGTGGGGCCGTCCACGCTCGCCAGGACCCCCTCCCTGCCCGAGGAGAGGTCCACCACCCTGAAGGCCACCCGGCGGCCCCCCACCCTCACCTCGGGCGTCGTGATCCCCCCGACCCTCCGCCCCCCGGCCCTCAGCCGATCTATAACCCTCATCAGAACCGTGGACTTGCCGGAGCCCGGCCTGCCCGTGAGGAAGACCTTCATGATCGTCCCCTTTTACCGTTGATAGTCCGGGCGGATGTGGGCCCTTCTTAGCAGGTTTGCGTTGGTCACCACGGTCACCGAGCTGGTGGCCATGGCTATCTCCGCTATCACCGGGTGGGCCAGGCCCAGCATGGCCGCGGGGAGGGCGACGGTGTTGTAGAAGAGGGCCCAGAAGAGGTTCTGCTTGATCTTGGCGAAGGTCTTGCGGGAGAGCTTTACGGCGGTGACCACGCTGGAGAGGTCTCCCCTCACCAGGGTCACGTCTGCGGACTCGATGGCGATGTCCGTCCCCGTTCCAATCGCTATTCCCACGTTTGCCGCTGTTAGGGCGGGGGCGTCGTTGATGCCGTCCCCCACCATGGCCACCACCTCGCCGCCCTCTTGCAACCTTTGGATCTCCTCCACCTTCTCATCTGGCAGGACCTCCGCCAGGACCCTTGACACGCCTATCTTTTTCGCGATGGCCTCTGCGGTGCGCCGGTTGTCGCCCGTGAGCATGGTGGTCTTCAGCCCCATCCCCTCCAGCTCCCTTATGGCCTGCACCGAGTCCTCCTTCAAGGTGTCGGCGACGGCCACGATGCCCGCAATCCTACCATCGCTGGCCAGGAGCATCACCGTCTTGGCCTCCCCCTCCAGGCGCCTCAAATCCTCCTCTATGGGCTTGTAGTCTATCCCCTCTTCCATCATCAGCTTCCTGTTCCCCACGAGGACCAGCCTCCGAGGCGAAAGACCGATTCTGGCCTTTACGCCCCTCCCCGTCACAGCCTCGAATTCCTCCGCCCTATAGAGCTCCAAATTCTCTTCCTTTGCTCTCCTCAGAATAGCTTCTCCCAGAGGATGCTCCGATCCAGACTCAACGCTGGCGGCGAGGCGGAGGACTTCTTCCCGCGTGTGTCCTTCTGCCGGCACTATGTCAGTGACTTCCGGCCTCCCCTTAGTGATGGTTCCTGTCTTGTCGAAGACTATCGTGTTGACATCTTTGAGGGTTTGTATGGCCTCTCCGCGGCGGATTAGCACGCCGTTTTCGGCGCCCATCCCGCTCCCCACCATGAGGGCGGTGGGGGTTGCCAGGCCCAGGGCGCAGGGACACGCGATAACGAGGGTTGCGACCAGTGCAGAGATTGCGAGGGTGATGGCCCCCAGGCTTGGGTTAACCCGGGGCAGGAATGGCGCGGCCCAGACACTGACCGCTTTGATCTGGTCGGGCACGGTTAACCATAAGACAAAAGCCACGGTCGCCAGCCCCAAGACGGCCGGGACGAAGTAGCCCGTCACCCTGTCGGCGAAGCCTTGGATGGGAACCTTGGAGCCCTGGCACTCCTCCACCATCCTTATGACCTGAGATAGGAAGGTATCCTGCCCCACCCTGGCGGCCCTCACCCTCATCACACCGCGCTGGTTCACGGTGGCGCCGATGACCTCGTCACCCACCCCCTTCGGCACCGGCATGGACTCCCCGGTGGCCATAGACTCGTCCACAGCGCTCTGGCCCTCGACCACCACCCCGTCCGTGGGGATCTTCTCGCCGGGCCTGACGACCATCAAGTCGCCGACTTGGACCTCGTCGATGGGCACCTCCCTCTCCCCGCCATCCACGAGGACGCGGGCGGTCTTGGCCTCCAGCTCCAGCAGCTTCCTTATGGCCTGGGAGGCCCTGCCCTTCGCCCTGGCCTCTATGTACCTCCCCGTGAGGTGGAAGGACATGATCATCCCGGCGACTCCCGCGTAGTTCATGACGGGACCGAAGGGTGCGGCCGGTCCCGTGACGAAGGCCGCGGATGTGCCCAGGGCTATGAGAACGTCCATGTTGGCGCTGCCGTGCGACGCGGCCCTCACCGCGGAGAGAAAGGTTTCTCTACCCGCCCAAAAGAGCGGGGGGACGGCCAGAAGGGTCATCCCGATGTCGTACACGGTTCGGCTGGGCCACGCTGCTCCCAGGGTCATCTCAGGGACCATCCAGGCTATGATAGGTACGGTGAAGGCCCACGCGACCGCCATCCGCGTTTTTGCCTCGTGAAACCTCCGCCGCTCCTCCTCGATCTCCCTCTCATACCTGGCCGCGCCCTCCTCCCTGCCGATCACCCGGTAGCCCGCGCCCTCGATGACCGCCTTCACGCCCTCGTAATCGATCTCCTCCAAGTCGTACACGACCACGGCCCTCTCGGACGCGAGGTTCACGGTTGCCTCCACGACTCCCCCGGTCTTCCTCAGGGCGTTCTCTATGGTCTGGGCGCAGGATGCGCAGGTCATCCCACCGATCTTCACAACCGCCTTTTTCGTCTCCGGAGCCGCGTCGTAACCGACGGCCCTCACGACCTCTATCAGCCCACTCTTCCTCGTTACACTCGGATCATATGTTACGGAGGCCTTCTCCGAGGCAAGGTTCACGCTGGCCTCCTTTACGCCTGGGTGTTCCTTTAACGCCTTCTCGATGGTCTGGGCGCAGCTGGCACAGTGCATCCCGCGGACGTTGAGCAGAACCCTCTTGCTCTTCTGGCCGGCCATCTGGAGCCCACCCCAGGCTCAACTTTTCCCGTCGAGCGTCACTCAATGATGTGGAATAGAAACTTATGTCTGTTTCTCTTTTAGATATATCTTCCAGTGTCACCGTGGTTTGCGGATAGGGGGGAAGTGGGCTGGGCTTCGATTTCCCCACGGAGGTTGTGGAGGAAGGACGGGTCCGCGTCGTGGTGCCCAGGCTGAGGGCCTACGTGGAGGAGGCCCGGGAGTACGCGCCCTCCAGGGCCCCGGTGTTCTACAACCCCGTCATGGAGCTGAACCGGGACCTGGCCGTCCTAGCGTTGCAGGCCCACCAGAGGGCGGCTGGGCGGGAGGTCTCCGCCTGTGAGCCCCTGGCCGGCTGCGGCGTCCGGGGAGTAAGGCTCGCGGTGGAGGTGGAGGGGGTCAAGAGGGTTGTGCTGGGCGACATCAACCCCAGGGCGGTCGAGTTCGCCCGGCTGAACGTGGACCGGCACAAGCTGGGTGACCGCGTCGAGGTCTTCCACGAGGATGCCAACCTCCTCCTGAGCCGCCACGCCGCCCCCCGCCGGAGGCTCGACTACATCGACGTGGACCCCTTCGGCTCCCCCGCGCCCTACCTGGACTCCGCCATCCGGGCCCTCCGGAGCGACGGCCTCCTGGCGCTGACCGCCACGGACCTGGGTCCCCTCTGCGGCGTCCACCCCCGGGCCTGCCTCCGGAAGTATGGGGGGAGGCCCCTCCGGACCGAGTACTGCCATGAGCTGGCCGTCCGCCTTCTGGTCGGCTGCCTGGCGGCGACGGCGGCGAGGCACGACGTCGGCGTCAGCCCCGTGTTCAGCCACAGCACCGACCACTACGTCCGGGCGTACGCCCTCCTCCACCACGGCAGGAGGCGGGCCGACGACGGCCTCCGGGAGATGGGGCACATCCTCCACTGCTTCGGGTGCCTCCACAGGGAGACCACCCGTGGACCGGCCTTCAGCCCCGAACAGAAGTGCCCCGAGTGCGGCTCCAGGCTGAACGCGGCGGGCCCCCTGTGGCTCGGAAAGATCTCGGACGGGGACTTCTGCTCCTCCATGAGGGGGGAGGCCGCCGGGAGAAACCTGAAGCACGAGGGAAGAATCCTCCGGCTGCTCTCCATGGTCGAGGCCGAGTCGGGGGGGCCTGCCACGTACCACGTGGTCGACCGGATCAGCGACAGCCTGAACCTCCCCACCCCCTCCACCGCCCGGGTGATGGCCGAGCTGGAGAAGGGAGGTTTCCTGGCCGTCCTAACCCACTTCCACGGTAAGGGCTTCAGGACCGATGCCCCCGCGAAGGCCGTTCGAGAAGTGGTGCGGAGACTGGCCGGTGCTTAAATCTGCGCCCCATCGAGTCTAGACGCGCCTTGTCGGCCTGTGAAATGTTAATAACGGTTTCGGCGTGTAGTTAGACCGTCCGGAGGACAAGGCCGATGGCAAGGATTATTCCCATCAACATGCCGCTGATCGATGAGCGGGAGGTCGAGGCGGTCACCGAGGTCCTGAGGAGCGGCGTCCTGACCGGCCACCCGGGGAGGGGCCCCATGGTCACGAGGTTCGAGGAGGCCTTCGCCGGGTTCGTGGGCGCCAGGCACGGCGTCGCCGTGAACAGCGGAACCGCCGCCCTCCACATGGCCCTCCTCGCGGCCGGGGTCACCCAGGGCGACCAGGTGATCGTGCCCAGCCTCACATTTGTGGCGACGGCTGAGGCAGTGGCGCTGGCCGGCGCGAGGCCGGTCTTCGTGGACATAGACCCCGAGACGTACAACATCAGCCCCGGGGAGATCGAGGGGGCGGTCACGGAGAGGACGAGGGCCATCATCCCGGTGGACCTGTACGGGCTCTCCGCGGACATGGGGGCCGTGAGGGAGGCCGCCCAGAAGCACGGCCTGGCTGTCATCGAGGACGCGGCCCAGGCCCACGGGGCCCTCCACCGGGGGAGGCCGCCGGGGTCCTTCGCGGAGATGGCCTGCTGGAGCTTCTACGCGAGCAAGAACATGACGACCGGCGAGGGGGGCATGGTGACCACCGACAGCGATGAGCTCGCCGAGAAGCTTCGCTCCATCCGGGTCCACGGCGAGACGGGGCCCTACCGGTCATCGATGCTGGGGCACAACTACCGGATGCCCGAGATCGAGGCGGCCATAGGGCTTGTGCAGCTAAAGAAGCTCCCGGAGTTCTTAGAGAGGCGAAGGAGGAACGCGGGGTTGCTCACGGAGAGGCTCAGAGGGCTGAAGGGGCTGAGGCTGCCCGCGGAACCGCGGGGTTACAGGCACAGCTGGTACCTCTACACGGTGAGGCTGGAGGAGGGTGGCGGGGAGAGGAGGGACGCGGTCGTGGAGGAGTTGGCGGGGCGCGGCGTAGGGGCCGCCGTGTACTACCGGGTTCCGGTCCACCTCATGCCCTACTACCGCCGGTTCGGGAGACGCCGCCTCCCGGAGACGGAGAAAGCCGCCAGCCAGGTCTTCTCCCTGCCCGTCCACCCGGGGGTGACCCCGGAGGAGATCGACCACATCGGGAGGTCCGTGGCCCAGGTGGTCGGGGAGCCATAAACCGCGGCTCTAGGCCTGTCCCATGAGGAACCGCATCTGGGCGAGGCGGTCCATGATCTCCACCAGAGACCGCTCGATGGAGTACCTCCTCTGGTGGTACTCGTCCTCAGTGATCTCGCCCCTCTCCCGTTTCTTGCCGAGCTCCTTCAGCTCCTCGAGGAGGGCATCCCGCTCCTTCTCCAGCTCCTTGGACCGCTTCCCCGGCTCTCCACCGAACACATCCCAACCTCCTGGCCTGGGCTAGACCCTTTCCACCCTGATCTTGGTTCCGCTCTTCACCCCCCGGAAGAGCTCCAGGTTCTTGGTGACCCTCCCAAGGACGTTGACGGGGCTGTAGGGCTGGGACCCCCCGGGGAAGACGCAGAGGGCGCTGCCCATGGGCCAGAAGGCGATGGTTCCCCCCTCCACCGCGGCCCGGGCCTTCTCCTCGCCCATCTTCACCGGCACCTCGAAGTAGACCTCATCCCCCCAGAGGGCCGCCCTCCCCTCCAGGGGCATCCTCCTGACCAGGGCGTCCACGGTCCGGGGGGCGAGATGACGGACGAGCTCCCCCACCCCCCCCCCCCCCCCCTCCACCGCGAACCGGATGGAAACGCGGGAAACGCCCTCCCCAGCCACTCCCAAGTCCTCAAAGCCTCTACGTCGGCCGGTCGGCCACCCTGTACACCTTGAGGTTCCGGCTCCCGGAGACCAGCTCCACGGCGCCCCGGCTCTCCAGCTCCTGGAGGAGGTGCCTCGCCGCCCCCACGCGGAGGTCGAGGCTGGTGGCCACCGCGTAGGGGGTGAGGGCCTTCACCTTCCTCAGCTTCTCGACTATTCCTTTCTGCCCGGGGTCTGGAGGGAGGATTCCCCCGGCCGCCTTGGCCCCCGCCGCCGCGGCCCCGCCCTTCTCCTTCTTTACCTCCTTCTTTTCCTCCTTCCCCTTCCGCTCCTGGGCTCTCCGCATCTGGCTCAGGGTGAGCCTCTTCTTTCCACCCACGGCCTTTCCTCCAACGGTCAAAAGAGAGAACGCGGTTCCTTATAGGGTTTTTTCCCGCCAAATCCGGGCTCAGAACCGCGGTCACACCATCAGACTTAACCGCAAACTCCCCATTAAGGGGTGGAGATCGGTCAAGAGGGCTAGTTGGGGGAAACGCCGTGGCCGGCGAACTGGTGCTGGTCCTCGACTGCGGCTCGACGAACGTGAGGGCCGTGGCCGTCAGCCCGAACGGAGACTTGGTCGCGCAGGCCAGCCGGCCGAACCAGACTGCGCCCCAGCCCGGCGGAAAGCCCGGTTGGCTGATATGGGACCTGGAGGAGCTCTGGGGTAGGTTGGCCCAGGTGGCCAGGGAGGTGTCGACCGCCGTGGGGCCCGAGCGGATAGAGGCCGTAACCGTAACGACTTGGGGGGCCGACGGGGCCCCAGTCCGCCGGGACGGCACCGCCACCTATCCGCCCATAGCGTGGCAGTGCCCCCGGACGCAGAGGACCGCCGCCGAGATCGTCGAGCGGGTCTCGGCCTGGGAACTCTTCCGCGTCACCGGCTACCAGATGACCCCCTTCAACACGCTACTGAGGATGATCTGGCTCCGGGAGAACGCCCCGGGGGCCCTGGACGAGGCCCACACCTGGCTGATGATGCCGGGGCTGCTCGCCCACAGGCTGACCGGCCGGTTCCACATCGAGCCCACCAGCGCCTCGACCAGCATGGTCATGGACCTGGGCCGGCGCGACTGGTCGGCCCCCCTCCTGGAACTCGCCGGCCTGGACCCAGGCTTCTTCCCCGAGTGGAGCCAGCCCGGACAGGTCGTCGGCCACGTCACACGACGGGCCGGCGAGCAGTGCAACCTGCCCCCGGGCACCCCGGTGGTCGCGGGCGGCCACGACACCCAGTTCGCCCTGATCGGCTCGGGGGCCCGGCCCGGGGAGGCCGTACTGTCCAGCGGAACGTGGGAGATCCTCGAGGTCCGGGTTGACGAGTTTAAGCCGAACCGCTTCGGCTTCGAGGAGGGCATAATCATCGAGGCCGACGCCCTGCCGGGCTGGTGGAACCCCCAGGTGCTGATGATGGGGTCGGCGGTGCTGGAGTGGATTCGGGAGGCGCTCTTCGCGGACCGCCGCAGCCGGTACCATGAGACCATGATGGCGGAGGCCGGCCGGGTTCCCCCGGGGGCGGACGGCGTGACCCTGGTGCCGAGCTTCTTCCGGGAGAGCGGGCCGACGCGGAAGTTCGGAACCCTCGGCACGGTGCTGGGCCTCTCGCTGCAGACCGGCCGCGCCCACCTCTACCGCGCGGCGCTGGAGGGGCTGTCGTTCCAGATGCGCGGCGCCCTCCGGGTTCTCCGGCGGGCCACCGGGGTCCCGGTCAGCGGGATTCGCGTGGTGGGCGGCGGGTCTAGGAACGACCTCTGGAACCAGATCCGGGCGGACGTGACGGGCCTGCCGGTCACGGTCACCGTCCAGAAGGAGGCCACGGCCCTCGGGGCGGCGATGGTGGCGTTCGTCGGCGTCGGCCGGTACTCGTCCCTGGATGAGGCCCGGAAGGCCGTCCGCCTCGGGGAACGGAGCTTCCAGCCGGGCCCCGACCGCGAGGCCTATGAGGGCCTCTACGAGCGCTACGCGAAGGTGCCCGCCCTCCTAAAAGGATTCTACCGCCAGCCGGACCAAGCCGGGTCAAGCCGGCCCTGAGATTCGCCGGGCCCTGGCCTCATGGCCCGACAACCCCCAGGTTCAAAGGCTCCCCTCCGAAAACCCTTTATTCCATCCGGGCTAAAAAGGCGGAGGAGGCCGTCAAGGTTTCTGTTGGAGGAGGTGTGTTGAAACTTGGCCCGGAAGAAACGTAAGACACGAGAGGAGGAAGAGTACATCACCCACGACGTGGAGGGGGAGGGCGGGGTGGCCGTCTACAAGCCGGAGAAGTGCTACAATGGCTATACGTTGTTCTGCCGGAACCGGGGCGACCGCTTCTACCTGATCGACATGGAGGGCCGCGTGGTCCACACCTGGAGCCCGGCGGACAGCTCCATCCACTTCGGGGAGCTCCTCCCGAACGGCCACCTCTTCTACTCCACGGCCGACCGGTCCCCCGAGGAGCGGCGGGGGGTGCACGAGCTGGACTGGGAGGGGCG
>Ga0315314_1002812_pt1 | contig 14110 bp, 14 predicted proteins | sample TDP9_MG_FD_203631 | JGI IMG/M metagenome (GOLD analysis project Ga0315314, IMG submission 203631) | Freshwater sediment microbial communities from Lake Towuti, South Sulawesi, Indonesia - TDP9 | ecosystem: Environmental > Aquatic > Freshwater > Lake > Sediment | place: Indonesia: South Sulawesi...
CAGACTTGCTGGCGGGAATCTAAATCGCGCTTAGAATCTATGCCAAGATGATTCGTACATTTACAATAGGAATACAGGTTGTAGAATAAATCATAATCCTTTGAAAAGGAGGGGAAAATGATGGTTGATCATATTTCTTGCATCGATATAGGTAGCACTAAGATTTGTACCTTAGTGGCTAGTGTAAGGGAAAGGAATATTACCAAGATTCTTGGAGCAGGCATTGTTCCTTCCCAAGGGGTAGAAAAGGGGGTCGTCACTGATCTCTCTTATGCCACGCAAGCCATCAAAGAGTCGGTGGCGAAGGCAGAGTACACTGCACCTTGGAAGGTGGAGCAGGCCTGGATAGGCTTTAGTGGCAGACATATTAAATCTCTTAATAATCGGGTGCCAGTAAATATCGATAATCCCAGGCACATGGTCACCCCGGCTGCCATCAAACAAGGTGCTGTAGCTGTTGAACAGCTTCGCTTCCCTAAAGACCGAAGGATGCTCCCTGTTATTCTAAAGCAATATTTTCTCGATGGCACAAATATGAAGAATCCGGTGGGAATGCATGGTCATCGGCTGGATGTCGAGGCCCATGTTATCACTGCGGGAGAGGCTTATCTTGGGAAATTAGAGACTTGCCTGCGGCGGGCTGGTGTGTCGATAGGGGGTATGATAGTTAATCACATAGCTTCTAGCGAGGCAGTGCTAACGCCAGAAGATAAGGAGGAAGGGGTTATTTTAGCTGATATTGGCGGAGGTATCACCAACATCGCCGTATTCAAAGAAGGGGGTCTTTGGCATACCTCAGTTTTACCTATAGGGGGTATCCAGATATCCAACGATATAGCCGATGGCTTGGGCATTCCCTTCAGTGTAGCAGAGAGGCTCAAGATAGAAAATGGCGGTCTATTCTCTCAAGGCGAGGTTTGGTTGGAAAAGGAAGGTTATAAGGTTTCTCGTGAGGAGCTATGCTATATCATTAGGGCCAGAGTAGAGGAAATCTTAAGAATGATTCTCTTGGAGTTACCAACCGGGTATACACCATCCACTGTGGTGTTGACTGGTGGCACAGCAAAGTTGCCTGGTATGGCAGCGTTTGCCCGAGAGGTGCTTAGACTTAAAGTACGAGTGGAGAAACCTAGAGGCATACCTGAAACCAAGGAGCTGGATGATCCGGCTTATGCTGCCAGTGCGGGACTCTTGCTTTGGGGGGTAGGGCAAAAAGACGAACATGCAGTCTTAGCCGGTGGTCTCAGAAGTTTCTACTCCACATTGCGTGACCTGAGGTTACCCGTGAGGGTCTGAACACGCTCGAGGGATTGGGAGAGTCAACTGATAAAAGGAGGATAAAGAACGTGGCAAAGACAGCTTATGTGCATACACCGTGTAGGATTAAAGCCATAGGAGTGGGAGGAGGAGGCTGTAACGCCCTTAACCGTATGGTGAAAGCAGGAATTGAAGGAGTGGAGTTCATTGCGGCAAACACTGATGTCCAGCATTTAATGCTGAACGAGGCCCGGATTCGGGTTCAACTTGGGGAGAAGACAACCGGGGGTTTAGGCTCAGGTGGTGACCCAGTAAAGGGTCGTCGGGCAGCGGAGGAGAGCCAGGATGAACTACGCCAGCTCATAAGTGGCGCTGACATGGTCTTTATAGCTGCTGGCATGGGGGGAGGCACAGGCACAGGTGCCTGCCCCATCATCGCTGATCTAGCCAAACAAAGCGGGGCTCTTACCATTGCCGTAGTTACCAGACCCTTTGACTTTGAGGGGGTGCGGCGGGCGCAGGTAGCTCGTGAGGGTCTTAGCCAGCTTATGGCCAAGTTGGATACTGTAATTGTTATCCCTAACGAGCGTCTCTTGTCTATCGTGGATGCGAGAGAAACAGTAGACAACGCGTTCAAGATGGCAGACGAGGTGCTGATGACCGGGGTTCGGACTATTTGCGAAGTTATCACTGTGCCTGGACTAATAAACTTGGATTTCGCTGATATAAGGTCTATTATGAAAGACGCCGGTCCTGCCTGGCTATCCATTGGTCATAGCACTGGTCAGAACCGATGTGTGGAAGCGGCTCAATCAGCTATTGCCAGCCCCTTACTGGAGGTATCTGTTGAAGGGGCAAAGGGTGTCCTGTACGTTGTCACCGGGGCAGCTAACCTCACCCTGTCTGAAGTGAGCCAAGCAGCAGAGATCATTAAGCGGGCTGTAGACCCTGAAGCCAATATTATTTTTGGGGTAACCCTTGACCCTAGTATGAATAATGATGTGAAGATCACCCTGGTGGCTACGGGTTTCACTTCTATCACGGCAGCAGAAGCAGCACAGAGGGATGAAAAGTTTCGCCATCTTATCAAGAGTCTAGACGAGACCAAACTAGAAACACCGGCTTTTAAGCGTCGCCCCATTGACCTGCGTCGCTAGACTTCTGGATGGTTTTAGGCATTATATCTCATCCGCCGTCTCAGTAGTCTGAGTGACAGGCTATCTATGCTTTGCCATCCCCCTGGTAGTAGAATGCCAAGAATAAGCCCAGGAATTGTGGTTTTGCCTTGCCTCTGATAGCAAAAGCAAAGTATCCTTATGGGGCGATGATTGCTTTCCATCGTACGCCAAAATAGACAAAGATGATGTTTTTCTTGCTTAAGACATAGCCAGCGAGGTGGATATTTAGCCTCCGCTGCTGTGTCCAGGCGGGAAGTGTGCAGGTGTTGCCATACGTAGGCAAGTGGAAGGAGGTCAAATGGAGGAGAAGTTGAAGGAAACTCTGAGGAGGCTTCCGCGGGATACAGAGACTTTAGCGGTCTTGGTAGCGATGTCAGAGGGGCAACTAAGGGAAGTTTTATCAGCCTGGTCAAGAGGGGCAGAGTGGGTATTGATGGTAGCACAGGATTGGGGTGTGGAGACGAGGGAGACAAAGCGCCTGAGGGCATTGCTAAAACGGGTAGGGGAACAGGAAAGGTCCATTAGCGGGGCCTTGGCTGAGTAACCGCATTATTGAGCTAAGGAGCTTGGCCCCAGTCTCGGTAGCATACTTAAACTGAACCCTAAGCTTTGGGTTAGCTCCTTTAGTGCGCTTGATTTCCCCAGGGAAAATGGACTCCACATAGTCTAGCGACTCAAGCTCTCCCTCAAGAAATTTACTTAAGCCATGAATCATACCGTGCTGATACTTAATCTTTGAACTTCTAGCTCTATACTTCATATTAATCAACTGAGGGCTGCGCTTTTCCTATATAGACCGTTTTGTCTGTCTACGCTGTCTTCTCCGTTTATCTCGTTTATATTGCCTCGCAGCCATTGTTGCTGTTCATGCCGGACTCTACGCCTATTGTCAGCTTTAGCCAATGGTCATTCACCTTTTTACTCTGCGACCATTATGGTGCACCACACTCGGCTTGGATACAAGTTCAACGTTGCACTACATCAGGAACACGAAATCTAGGGATAGCTTTGGGCTTTGTAAGTCAATGGTGTAGACAAAGTCTTTGGTAGGGATTTGGGTATTGCAGAGAAGGGTATAACAAACAGCTAAGTGATGATCTCTGCAAGTCCATTAGGCTACCAAGGTTTTCGTGCTGGAACTCTCTGTTGCATTGGAGCGTCTATATAGGTAGAGTAAGTGAGGAAACAAGAAATCATGGCTAAAGGAGGGTAATCGCATGCAGCTTGAGGAAACAGCGGCTATCCCATGGCGGTGGAGGCGCTGGGGATGGAGGCACGGGCTGAGAAACACAGGCATGATAGACATTTCACAAGACCCCAAAACAGGGGAGTCTGTTCTGGTGGCTCTCAAAGGCATTCGTAGGAAGCGGTTGGTGTTTTACTGGCCGGAGAAAATGTGGAGAGGGCGCGGCTCAAAGGAGGAAGTGCTACAGGAATCAAAGCGCTTGCTAGAGGAGATGATCCTAGCTGACTGAGTTGATCCATGGCGAGTCATTTCTAGTCCTCGCTTTTACTATCCGCTCCAAACCCGCCTCGCTGGGCTTGTGTCGGGGAATCCTCTCCAACATTATGTCATATCACGCTCGGCTTGAATACAAGGTCAAGGTTGCACCATACCAGAAGCATAGAGTCTAAGGATAGCCCCAGGCTTTATAGAGCCATAGTGTAGGCTAATTGCTGGAACAGGGTCTCGGTGTCTGCGCTGGCCCTCCCTCTGCCTTCCCAGATATCACTTGGCCTACGTAATATGCCGGTAGCGGTTGACGGCCAACGTCAGGAAGACGACCAGGATTCCGCCTGTCCAAGCCAGTGACTTCCACAGGTGCGTTATTATTTCTCCACCTAAGCACAGTGCTCGTACTGTATCGGTGGTGGCTGTCACCGGATTGACCTTAGCGAAGGCCTGTAGCCAGCCGGGCATTGTCTCAACGGGGACAAACATGGAACTGGCGAAGACGATAGGGAAAACCCAGACAAAGCCAGCAACTTGAGCTGTCTCCACGTCCTTCACGGTCATGCCAATGAAGGCTGAAATCCAGGTGAAGGTGAAGCCAAACAGGACGGCCAACAATGGGGCAGCAATGCCAGCGGCGACTCCATTTTGGAACCTGAAGCCGATAGCAAAGCCAACACCAATCATAAGCAGCACCAGAAAAGTGTACCGCAATGTTGTCAGCCACGGTGCGCCCAGCAAGCACGGCGGCACGCGCCATGGGAAGGGACCGGAAGCGGTCAATCAGGCCTCGTGACAGGTCCTCAGCCAAACCAACGCTTGTTTGTGTGGACCCAAAGATTACTATCTGGACTAGAAAGCCGGGTAGGAGATACTGGATATACTTGACCCCTCCTGTGGTAATAGCACCACCAAAGACATAGTTGAACAGCAACAATAGCATTACTGGCTGGATGGTGGAGAAGACTAACAGTTGAGGAAGGCGGACAAAGCGTAGCAGATTGCGCCAGGTTATGACCAGTGTGTCGGGGATGGCCCACATGAACCCAGAGGTAGTCATGGTAGCTTTGGCAGTGGTCATAGCCTTCTCCTTTCAGGGCGACTAGCTCTTCTGCCGCCTTCTGCTTCAGGCGATACCTCTTCAGAAGAAGCCTCAGTAGGGCGACCTGTCAACGCCAGGAACACGTCGTCAAGGGTAGGTCGCCTCAGTGAGATGTCATAGATACGAACACCACCTGCATCCAGACGGTGACATACCTCTGGTAGCATCGTGGTCCCGGCAACCGGGAGGTCTAGCTGGCCTGCTTCGGCATCTATACGGAGTCGCCCGTCGCCAAAGGTCGAGAGTATTTTCTCAGCAAGGGCCATTTGGCTGCGGTCTGCCAGACGCAATTGGAGAAGTACGTTGCCGCCACAACACTCCTTCAGCTCTTCTGGGGTACCCTGTTTCACGATGCGGCCGTGGTCGAGCACGGCAATAGTACTAGCCAGACGATCTGCCTCTTCCAGGTACTGAGTAGTCAGCAGGACTGTTGTGCCTTCCTTGACCAGGCTGGTAATAATGTCCCACAGGCCGAGCCGACTCCGCGGATCGAGGCCTGCTGTTGGCTCATCCAGAAACAGGACCGGCGCATGTGCCACCAGGCTAGCCGCCAAGTCAAGGCGGCGCCGCATTCCTCCAGAGTAAGTCTTGACTGTCCGCTCAGCAGCATCAGTTAGATCAAAGCTCTCCAACAGCTCACTGGCTCTGAGCCGTGCCTCAGGCCTGCCAAGATGATATAGTCGGCCTACCATCTCCAGGTTCTCTCGACCAGTAAGGTTGTCATCAACAGCAGCATACTGTCCTGTTAGCCCGATGAAAGAACGTACCACTGCCGCGTCCCGTACCACATCATACCCCATCACCTGAGCTCGGCCGGCGTCGGGTCGCATCAATGTGGTCAGAATGCGTACGAAGGTGGTCTTCTCTGCGCCATTCGGGCCAAGAAGTGCCATCACCGTACCAGGCTGCACCACCAAGTCAACCCCATCCAGTGCCTTCACTGAGCCAAAGGCCTTGTGCAAACCCTGTGCCACAATCGCTGGGTGTGCTTCTGCTCGAATGGTTCCATCAGGTCCAGCCTTATCAAGCATCCTTCACCTCATCATTTAATAATGCAGATTAAAGGTTAGTCTTCCTCCAAGCTATACCCCCAACTCGTCACGCGTACGAATGAACGACAGCAGCTTGTCACGCGCCACCATACCAACCACAGTGTTGTTCTCCAATACAGGCAACTGGTTGATGTCTTCAGCAGTCATTAGTTGCAGCACGCTGGAAAGGTCTTCGCTGGCCCGCACTGACTTCATTCTCTCGATGGGCGTCATCGCCTCCCTCACCGTCTTGGTAGCCCAAATCTCACGGGGGACCGCCTTTACGTCATGCATCGTCACCAGTCCCAGCAGACGACTGTCCTCCACCACAGGAAAGCAGCGCCGGCCGGAAGTCAGAATATAGTCGTTTACTAATCGCTCTAAAGTGAGGCTAGGGTAAACCGTTGGACAGTCACGCACCATGACCTCGCTGACGGTATGACCCCGGAGCATATCTTGAACAGCCAGTTGCCGATAGCTTCCAACGGCAGCGTTTTGCAGGAACCAGCCGATGAAGGCCATCCATAAACCAGTTGTCCAGTCACCCCAAAATAGCACGAAAATACCGACGAATATCAGGAGATAGCCTATGCCTCTGCCAATGAATGAGGCGGCTCGAGTGGCACTGAGCAGATTGCCTGTCCGCCACCAAACAATCGACCGCAGCACACGGCCCCCATCAAGAGGGAACCCAGGAACCAGATTGAATATGGCAAGGACAAGATTAATCCAACCAAGCCAAAAAACCAGAGCTGCGGCCGGCTCATTGACATCCCTTACAGCGAACCAGATACCCCAGAATATGCCACCTAGAAGAAGGCTAGTTACCGGTCCTGCCAAAGCCATACGAAACTCTGTGCCAGGTTTGCCTGGCTCCTGAGTCATCTGGGATACCCCGCCAAGAAAGAAGAGGGTTATGGACTCAATTGGAATGCCGGCAGCTTTTGCCACCAGACTGTGAGCCAGCTCATGGATCAGCACGGAGGCAAAGAGGAGTATGCTGGTAGCCAAACCCATAACCACATAGCCACCTTGGCTCCACTCTGGATATCTATCGGGGAAGTAGAAGACTGCCAGAGACCAGGTTACTAGCAGAAAGATGAAGAACCAGGACCAATGCAACTTGACGGATATGCCAAAGAATGTGCCTAGTGGCATTCCACCTCTAAGCATTTTGTATCCCCTTTACATTGCTAGGGTAAACCGACCACTCACGAACAGCGTTTCAGTGCCCCTCTTCACCCAGTGCTGGCAAGAAATATACTAGATCCGTCATCAAAAAGTCATAAAAGAATGAGCAAAATTATTGAAAACCTGTAACATCTGCAACGAGGGAAAACAGGACCACGCAGGTTGTAAAGCCTGCATGCAGCAATATACCAAGAGCACAAAATCTGAGGATAGCCCCAGGCTTTATAGGGGAATACTGTAGAGGGACTCTCGCTCTCTACCGAGCTGCCTGGCGCATGCGGTGGTACTGGAGCACCATGTTGGCCACATTAATCCCCGAGTCTGTTGCCTGATGGATGCCAATGCCACGACCACCGGCATCACAACCGACGTAGAACAGCCCCCGCACTGGGGCCCTAGGGGAGGGCTTATGACGACCACACTGGCCCACTATCTGTCCCAGACCGATGCATTCTCCGCCTTGATGCGGCAGCACCTGATCACGGGTAAGGGCGGAGACATCGTGTGGGGAATAGTACTCCTTAGATTCGATACAGGTTGGTAACTCAGGGAAGACTTTGAACATAATCTCGTCTCCCTTGTCCCACCACTTCTTTTTATCTTTGTCCGTCATCTGCGGGTCAGGAGGACAGAAAAACCCTGTCGTGACGATCTGCTTGCCCGGTGGGGCAGCATCGGGGTCATAGTTAGAGGGTACCTCATACCAGACAGTCATCTCTTTGGGGATATCGCCTGACTTGGCCTTGATCCACTTATCCAGGGTCCAGGTAGTCTCATCGGAGAATATCGTGCCATACGGGTCAGCGATGATTTTCTTGTTTAAGAAGTAGCGGGCGCCCATAAATCCCAAGGAGGGTACTAGGTCCTTCACGTAGTTGACATAGCCCTTGTCAAAATGTTCCTCACCCACCAGTTTAAGCACCGTAGGCTGGATGCCAGCGTTGCTCACCACGATGGGAGCCTGGAAGCTACCCCGGTCGGTGACCACACCAGTGACTTTGCCGTGTTCCACAGTGATCTTCTTCACTCTGGTCCGCATGATTACCTTGCCGCCGTTTACTTCCACTGCCTTAGCGTAGGTGTCGGCCAGCCGGCTGAAGCCTCCCTTGCAAAAGACTCCACCGCCACGGAGGAAGACCTGTTGAATGGTGCCAATTGCCTCTGAGGCAGCTAAGGCATCCACAGGGAGCACAAAGCAGCCGTCAGACACAGGGGCGGTAATAAAAGCGTACAGTCCCTTGGGTATCTTGTAGCGGCTGAGCCACTCACCGAAACTAATATCGTCTAGGGCGTTGATATCCGGGGGGCTCATCAGCGTTAACTCGGCAAAAAGCTTAAGAGCCTCCTCCCTATCCTCCTGCTTTACCTCCAACCAGTCGAAGATCTTGTTGGGGTCTGGAACCAGGTCCTGGGGGCTAACTACATACTGCCCTGAGGATTGCTTGTATCTACTCCCCTGGACACCAGGGGCTACCAGTTCCACTTCGCCCTCCATCCCCAACTCCTTCAGGACAACCTCAAGCAGAGTCCCCTGAGTAGGAGCGCTGATAACCACCCAAGCCGTGTAGGTGAACCCTCCTTTGGAGAGGGTCATCGCCTTGCCACCAGCGCGGGCGTTCTTCTCCAGAAGTAGTACCTTGAGCCCTCGCTTTGCCAGCAGGGCAGCACAGCTGCTACCCCCAAACCCAGCCCCGACCACAATAACATCATATGCCTCGCCTGCCATGTTGCTCCTCCTTTCCTTCGCTAGACTAGAAAATTCCCTCGTTTACGGAAACTAAGCTTGAATTTCGCCTTTCGACTGGCAATGAGGCAGTCCTCATTGCTCTCGGTATCGGTACTGATAATATGCCCATTGCACCTGGCTGTCAATCCCATCGGAGTCCCAAACAGCCACAAAGTCTGAACACATCTAACAGCTCCTGGGCTGGTAAGCGGTCACAATTACAAAAGCAGTGTTTGTGGCAACGGCGCCGCAAACACTGCCCCTACAAATCATCTCGTGGCCACATTTAGGGCACCAGGAATAATTCCAAAGGTAGCTGGCAGGGTTCCCACCAGCTCTCCATCCATCTCGAGCAACACCTCTTCGTCAGAGTTGGCTTCCACTTTCCGGCCGCGGAAGTAGCTCACCTTTTCTAGGCCTAAATGCGTCCCTCTATACAGCTTGGGGAGATGCCACATACCTTCAATAGTACCGAAATTTCCTATGCTTACAATATCGAACAGACCATCGTCCATCTTGGCCTGCGGAGCAGCAAGGAAGCCCCTGCCAAAGTACCTGCCATTGGCGATTATCAAGTTCCTTACCGCCAGCCTTAGCGGCTCACCGCCATCAACGGAGACGTTCATCATCCTCGCTTTATAGCTGAACGCGGCAGACAGGATGCCCCACAAATAGTTGGGGCGCCGCCCCAGTATCCGCGGCGCCCGATTCGCTTTCTGAACCACAAGTCCTCCACCACCCAGGTCTGCTATGTTGACAAAGTGCCTTCTTTCCCTTTCCCCACTGAGATTCACGAAATCTACCATCCCCACATCAATCCTTCTCGTGCTATTGCCTTCCACCGCTTTGATGGCCTCACTTGTCTTACTCGGAATGCCCAGGCTCCGGGCTAGGTCACACCCTGACCCGAGGGGAATGATAGCCAAGACCAGGTCCTGGTCAAATATGACGCCCTTTTCGAACAAGCCGTTCGCCACCTCGTTCACCGTGCCGTCTCCGCCAACAGCCACCACTACCCGGCACCCTGACCTGACAGCATCCCTGGTCAAGTGGGTTGCCTGCCCATCGGACTGCGTCACCCTAACATCACAGGAGTGACAGCTGCCTTTTATGTACTCCTCGATCCTGCGCCACTTGGCACCACAGCGGTTGGTGGCGATAGAGTTCACTATAAACGCAGTCTTCTTCAGGGTCACCCCCTTGTCTCTACCATAGCTCTATCCAGCCACAATTTCCCAAAGGCCATTATACCACTTCGGTGCCCCAAGCCTTCAGGATGAGCCGATCTCACCCTCACCCTACCAGATATAGATTTCGCCTGCTGCCATGATAGACTCTGGCCCTCCACCATCTCGTCAAAGCCACCCAACCCCTCATGCACAGCCACACCAGACTGTTCCCCAGCGACATGCCTCATAGTCTCTCTTAGAGTGCTATTTTACATTGTCTGCCCTTTCTTGGCAAGAAAAGGGCATGGCGTAATCCTTTCAAATCTGGTGGCTGATTTTAGATTCCCCACTTGGAGGGAAAAGAGGGCTTTATTTTGGGCACGAGTTGGCATACCTTTCCCACCTTTTGAGTCGGCCACCAACTTTTGAAATAATCACACTGACCCTAAAAGTTGACACCCTCTGTTCTCTTGTGTTATTGTCCCAAGCGACTTCCCAATACAAACATCATCATAAAGGAAGGAGGAGCTATCATGGAAGGGATATATTATGCTATACGTCGCCTTCCCAACCTATCTCTGGAGCAGTTCCAAAGTTATTGGCTGAATACCCATGGCCCACTGGCTCGACGCCATCTCATGACTCTTGGTGCGCGGCGCTACGTGCAGGTTCACACACTTGATGACCCGTTGAACGAAGCACTGCAGCTCTCCCGCGGCCTCATGGAGCCTTTCGATGGTATCGTTGAGGTTTTCGGGGATCGCCAGGATTTGCTCAAGGCAATGAGCACACCAGAAGGGCTACAAGCCATGGGCGAACTCCAGGAGGATGAAAAGAACTTTATCGATTTTTCTCGGTCTGCTATGTGGATTGCAAAGGAGCATGTCATTTTTGAACGGTGACATGCTATCGGGGGAGGGCTTTGTAGAACTCCAGACATGATCCGCAAGGCAGTGTTTGCCTCCGAATACACCGCCTTGATAAGCATTTGGGGAATATGACAAATTTTCTTCACTATTTAGCATATCTGAGGCAATCGTTACTGCAAGAGATTGCTGAAAAACGAGCCCTGTAAAGACTCCGATAAATTGGAGTCCCTACATTTTCAACACCCTCCTCGCAATGTGCTTGACATGATCACGCTCCCAAGCTAAAATGAAAACACCTGGAACAGGCCATCCCGAGTGGTGAAGTTGTAGCCGGGCCAGGTTCTTGGCAACGGGATTTTTGAGCCCGTGGGACTAGGTGTCTTACGGGCTTTTTGTTGTTTCAAAAGAGAAGGGTAATCCACAGGGCAAGAAGATGGCAGAACAAAGGACAAAAAGGGCAATCCTAGCCTCCAAAGAGAATGCTGCCAAACTGTCTATTCTTGCTATCACCTCGCTCATAATCATGGAAGTGGTAGCAGGTATACTTACGGGCAGTCTCAGCATTATCGCTGGTGGTGTCCACAGCGTTCTTGATCTTTCAGGGTCAATTATTGGTCTGATTAGTATCAGGATTTCAGGCAGGCCACCTGATAAGCGACATGCCTTCGGCCATGGCAAGGCAGAGGATATAGCCGGTGCTGTCATAGCAGGGCTGATATTCCTGGCCGCTGCCGCAATTGTTTATGAGGCAGCAAGGAGGCTGGTTGCCGGAGGAAGTCTGGAGCTAGTCACCCTAGGCATCTATGTAGTAACAGCAACAATAGTGATAAACGGAGCGATTGCCTGGTATGTGTCGAGGACAGCCCGGTCTACAGAGTCTGTAGCTTTGAAGGCAACTAGTAAGGACATGCTTGCCGATGCGTTAAATTCGTGCGCTATCCTAGTTGGACTAGTCCTGGTAAGGCTAACAGGGTGGAACATGGTTGATCCCATCGTTTCCCTGCTAGTGGCTGCTGTGATCGCCAGAACAGCCTACCTCACCATGAAGGAATCGTTTGGTGGGCTGATGGATACAAGACTGCCTGAGGTTGAAGAGGAGACCATAAGGTCATGTATTATGGAGCATAGCAGTCAGGTGGTGGGCTTTCACAGACTGCGTACCCGTAAGGTTGGCAACCAGCGCCACATTGAGCTTCATCTGGTGATGCCTAAAGATGCTAGTGTAGATGCAGCGCACAAGGTGTGCGATCATCTCGAAGAGGATATAGGGGCAAGGCTACGAGAGGCAAGCATGAGCATTCATATTGAACCATGCACTACCGGCTGCGAGTCCTGCTCTGTTTCCTGCACACTGCAAAGGAAGGGCAGGCAATCGTAGCTCCCCGACGTGGATTCGAACCATGAACCTAGCAGTAGAGTGGGGTGATGAGAGATAGAGTTGCAGAATAACTCCTAGCTGGCTATAATAGGGGTTGACCGACTAACTGCAATCTAAGTTCTCAGAGTAATCCAGCGTAGCTCAGTCGGTAGAGCGGGCGGCTGTTAACCGCTTGGTCGCAGGTTCGAGTCCTGCCGCTGGAGCCAATTACTTCTTACCTTGCTACGCCTTGGCCTTCTACTCTCTCCACCGTGTCTTCTGCCTTGCCTTGCGTCCTTCCTTTTTCTACAGCGCCAAGGCAGAAGGTATACGTCGCTATTGGGGGCCACCATCCGAAGGGATGACAACCCCGGTGATGAAAGCTGAGGCATCTGAGGCTAGGAAGAGAGCAGGGCCGAGGTGGTCCTCGGGCTGGGCGGCTCTCTTCAGGGGGATATCCTGCGAGAACCGGTCGATCAACTCCGGGCCGAGCTTCTTCTTCACCCGATCGGTAAGGGTTAGCCCGGGCGCAATGGCGTTCACCCGCACATTGTAGGGAGCCCAGGCCACAGCCAGCGCTTTGGTCATCTGGTTCACGCCGGCCTTGAAAGCGCCCACCACAGCCTCAAGAGCGACAGGTTTGGTGCCAGAGAGCGAACTGATATTGATAATGCTTCCCTTTCCCTGCTGCACCATCACCTTGGCAACAGCCTGGTTACACAGAAAGACGCTTTTGAGATTCCGCTGATGAAGCTCTTCGTAGTATTCCTGTGGCATCTCCAGCGCGGGCATTACCCAGATGTCACCAGCTCCACCGGCAACATTGAGCAACACGTCAATCCGTCCCCATTCCTCGACAGTCCGTTCCACCATGGCATTGAGTTGGCCCTGCTGGGTCACGTCAGTCGGAACGACGATTGCTTTGCCTCCCCTGGCTTTGATCTCTTGCGCCGTAGTTGCCAATTCTGACACGGTGCGAGCTGCCAGGGCTACCCAAGCTCCAGCTTCAGCAAACCCTCTGGCTAGCGCGTTGCCAATGCCACGGCTAGCCCCGGTGACGATGGTTACCTTGCCCTCAACAGAGAAACTGGGGATACTCATACTTCCTCCTTTCGACTGTCACTATTGTCTAATATGGGTGCAGAGATATAGCGTTAACGGCCCGCAGTGTCGTGGTACCTTCGCAGTGGCTGGAAACCGCTAGGTTAACAGCCACCTGCTCTACCGTTAAGCTATCGGGCAACCAGCAATAATCTTACACCAAGCTCACAAATTAATGAAAGTGGTTTCTGTGCAGGCAGAGAAGGGAGGGTTCTTATTGTTGTGCTTCTATTGAATATTGAATGTTGCACGAAGGTCATTCAGTCCCCCACACGGCGGGCTTTTTCACCCAGGTCAGAGAAGACAGAGGCAACCAGAGTAGGGGTGAGACTGATGTTAGTAACATTAGGGGGTGAGGTATTGCTTGGCTGATTGGGCACCTGGTTGGAGCGATTTCTGCAATAGATGATGTCCCTGAAGAACAGCTTGACCGAACCCAATGGGAATGTTGCCTCAAGAAAGCACATTGGCTCCTACCTTCCACTATCCTGTTTTGGCACAAATGCGCAACGATTTGTTTGTTTCACTAGGCTTTCTGGACAACTAGGAACAGGCATTACAGCAGAAGCCAGTCGTATTGCGTCAAATAAAACTGTTACCGAAAAGCAGTCATTGCGTCACAATTGGGTGTTACTAAAGCACTATGATTTGTCGTCTTGCTGCGTTGCGGGACAGG
>Ga0315314_1002813_pt1 | contig 14104 bp, 10 predicted proteins | sample TDP9_MG_FD_203631 | JGI IMG/M metagenome (GOLD analysis project Ga0315314, IMG submission 203631) | Freshwater sediment microbial communities from Lake Towuti, South Sulawesi, Indonesia - TDP9 | ecosystem: Environmental > Aquatic > Freshwater > Lake > Sediment | place: Indonesia: South Sulawesi...
GGCCAGCACAAAGAGCGGGAGAACCGGCTCCAACGTCGAGCGCCCGAGGGCGACCAGAAACCGCAGTCCCAACGTGAAGTCCAGCCAGGGGTTCGAGAGAATCCGGCGCCAATCCCGAAGGAAGCCAAGCATGCCGGTCTGGACCTGCCGGGATCGGATGAAGGGATCGTGCACGCCAAGAGACACGCCGACTCCTGCTAGCAGAAGCATGAGCGAGGTCACCACAAACGTGACCCGGAAACCCACCAGATCCGACAGGATACCCCCCATTAGAGGGCCAGCCGCCACCCCAGACCAGAGTCCCACCTGGAGCATGCCCATCGCATAGCCAGTGTGCTCCCGAGGGGTCACCGAGGCGACCAGGGCGTTGCTCGCCGAGATGACACCGGTGACCAGACCTTGTATAACCCGCAACCAGACGAGTTGCTCGGCGCTCTGCGCGAATCCCATGAGGAGGATCGTCACGGCGCCGCCGAACATGGCTCGCATCACCATCAGCTTCCGGCCGAAGCGATCAGCCACGGCTCCCCAGAACGGGGACGTGATAGCCATGGTGATGGCCTGCCCAGAGAAAACCAAACCGGAGAGCACTTCGACCCCCAGGCTTGTGGTGGACCCGAGGTATTTCACGTACAGAGGAAGGAAAGGGTGGAAAATGGAGAACCCCAAAGCGGAGCAGAACTGCGCGACCACCATGATGGTGAGGGTACGTTTCCAGGAGAGCATGACGGATCGTTAGCGCGAAGCGGAGTGTTCCCGCAAGTATGGAGCGCCGTCCAGATTACCCCACGCTTGCCTCTGCCCCTGCGTACCCATGGCAGCCCACCAAGAGACGCCCTGGCGTTGGAATTTTGCAGAGAAAAACCGGGCTCCTCAAGGGAGCCCGGTACCTGCCTCGACCTGAAAAAGCGACCCGTTCGGGATTAGCGTTGTTGGTGCCGGGGGAGGGATTCGAACCCTCCTAGCGCGGAATCCTTAAAAATCTTCCTTCCATTCCGCGCAGCTCTCTGCGCCCACTGAGCGGTATCCGTCAAAATCCCCCGAAAAGATTTGGCACCCGCTTCGGCCGGAGCGCGCGGCCATCCCCTGCCCTGCCGAGGAGTCTACTCGGCCGGGACGAATTTCCCGCCCCTCACTTGCACCATAACCATGGAATCCACGCCCAGGCCGTTGTGGTCCTCGGGGGTCAGGTTGTAGATCCCCGAGATCCCCACGTAGCCCTTCGTCTCTTCGATGGCCGCGCGCAGCGCCTTGGGGTCGGTCCCGGCCTTCTTCATCGCGTTGGCCACAATGATGATGGCATCCCAGGCATAGCCCGAGTGCGTGTTGATGGGGAACTGTTTGTCGAACTTGTAGACGTCCCGGTACAGATGGATGAACTCTGTGATGACCTTCTTCTGGGGATCCGAGTCGGGGAGGGCATCGGCGACCATGAGCTTGGTTGCTGGCATGCGGTCGCCCTCAGATGCCTTCCCGGCCAGCTCGATGTACGTCGGGTCCGGGAGTCCGTGGCACTGGAAGAGAGGAATGGTGATCCCCAGTTGGACCCTGTTCTTGGCCACGATGGAGCCGACCGGGCCGATCGTCCAGGTGACGATGGCCTGAGGTGCGGCGTTCTTGATCTTGGTGAGCTGGGCGGTCATGTCGGTGTCGGAGGGGCCGAAGGACTCCTTGGCCGCCAAGATGATCCCGAACTCCGGCGCCAGCCTTTCCAGCCAGCCCAAGCCGTCCTTGCCGAAGGAATCCGACCCCGTGAAGAGCGCCACCTTGGTGAGGCCCTTGGCCTTGAGGTAGCCGTAGAGCTTCTGCACCGCCGTGGACGAGCGCTGCGGCGACTTGAAAACATAGGTGTAGGCGCCGAACTGGCCCCCCATGATCACCGGATCGCCTCCAACGGTCATGAAGGTGGGAACCCCTGCCTCCTCCACGATCTTCTTGACGCTCATCCCCTCGCCGGTGGAGGTGGGGCCGATGATGGCGGCCACCCTGTCGCTGAAGATGAACTTCTTGGCGATGACCACCGCCTTGGCCGGGTCGCTCTCCGTGTCGCCAATGACGAGCTCGATGGGCCGCCCGTTGATGCCCCCCTCCTTGTTGATCTTGTCCACGACCATCTGGGCGACGAGCTTCGTCGGCGTCCCGATGTGGGTACCGGGCCCCGACAGGGCGAAGAAGGCCCCGATCTTAATCGGCTCCCCCGCGAAGGATGACGAGACAACGGCAGACAATACCAGTGTAGCAAGGATGATGGTTCGCATTTTCATGGCTGTTACCCCCTCTGGCTGATGCGTTGACGAATAGTATTTCTCGAAAAACATCGTCTTGATTTGGAACCAGCGCCGACCTTCGCAACCGAACCCTAGATGATCGAATCCTGGATCCGGGTATCGAACACGCGCCTCGTCTTGCGCTCGGAGCGGGGCAGCGAAGCGTACTCTATCATCTCAACCTCGGGCGTGACCATAATCTTGTGCTTGACCGCGTGCACGATCTCGCGCTGAAGCTCCTCGCCCCTCCCCCGCTCCACGCCCTGTCCCCGCTCGACCACGAGGCGCATGTGGTCACGTCCCGCTTCGTCGCGGGTGAGGTGGATCTGGTACTCGGACCCGAGGCCGGGGACGGCGGAGAGGACGGCGTCAATGGAAGAAGGCCAGATGTTCACCCCCCGGAACTTGAACATGTCGTCGGTCCGCCCGCTGATCCGCGAATGGCGCGGCAGGATGGACCCGCAGGTGCAGCGGCCCGGGATGATCCGGGTAACATCGCGGGTGCGGTAGCGGATGAGGGGCGCAGCTTCCTTGGCCAGGGTGGTGACCACCATCTCGCCCCACTCGTACGGCGGGAGCGGCTGCAGGGTCTGCGGGTCGAGGATCTCGAGGATGTAGTAGTCGGCCCAATAGTGGATGCAATCGTGGTGCGGGCACTCGATCCCCGTGCCCGGTCCATACAGCTCGGTGAGCCCCGGGATGTCGAAAAGCTCCACCCCGCCAAGAAGCTCCGAGATTTTCTTCCGCATGGACACCGACGAGCGCTCCGCCCCGTAGATGACCTTCCGGAGATTGATCTTCTCGGCCAGGCCGCGCTTGTGGACCTCCTCCGCTAGGAGGAGCCCCATGGAAGCGGTGCAGCAGAAGACCGTCGGTTGCAGGTCCACGAGGAACTCGCACTGGAGTTCGAGGTTGCCCGGTCCGGCGGGGATGGCCAGGGCGCCGACCCGCTCGCAGCCAGCCTGGAAGCCCACCCCGGCCGTCCACAGGCCATACCCCACGGCGATCTGCACGCGATCCAGCGGTGTCACGCCGGCCATCTCGTAGCAGCGAGCAAATAGGTACGCCCAGTCGTCCACGTCCTTCTGGGTATAGCAGAGGATCTTCCGCTTCCCGGTGGTGCCCGAGGAGCTATGGATGCGCACGATCTGCTCGTAGGGAACCGATCGCAGCGGAAAGGGGTACTCGTCCCGCAGGTCTTCGGGGGTGGTGAAGGGGAGCTTTGCGATGTCGTCCAGGGAGCGGATGTCCTCGGGCGTGACCCCCGTAGCGTCCAGTCGGGCTCGGTAGAAAGATGACCCCTCCCGGGCGTGCCGCAGGGTCCACTTGAGGCCCTTGAGCTGGTGAGCCCGAAGCTCTTCCTCTGAGGCGAAGGTCGGCATGAAGGTCAGTCGGCTCATGTCAGGTTTCTCCAATCTGATATTGGTCAGTCCAGCAGCCCCCAGGCGACTGCGGGCCGGGTTATCCTTCGAGGCGGCCCCCAGGAAAGCGCGGCGAAGCTCCGGATGAACCAGGAGTTCGTCGCTCCGTCCCGTGCGGACGATCCGACCGTTCGCCAGGAGGTAGGCGGTGGTCGAGGCGGTGAGGGCGCGGGCGGCGTTCTGTTCCACCAGGAGGATGGTCGTCCCCACTCGCGAGAGCTGGTGGATGATGTCGAAGATCTCGTCGGTGATGAGCGGTGCGAGCCCCAGGCTCGGCTCGTCCAGGAGGAGCAGGCGCGGGTGCGCCATCAGGGCCCGCCCGATGGCCACCATCTGCTGCTCGCCCCCGGAGAGGGTGGCGGTGCGCTGATCTGGCCGCTGGCGGAGCCGCGGGAATCTGTGGAAGACCTCCTCAAGCCGGCGGGCAAGCTCCGCCTTGCCGGCCCTCCGGGCCATCGCGCTCAGCACCAGGCTCTCCCGCACGGTCAGGTCGCCGAACATCTCGCGCCCTTCCGGGGAGAGCGCCACCCCCAGAGCAGCCATGTGCGAGGCCGGCTTTCCGGTGACATCCTGCCCGGCGAATACGATGCGCCCGCCTGAGGCGGGGACGAGGCCGCTGATCGCCTTGAGGAGGCTTGATTTGCCGGCCCCGTTGGCCCCGACGATGGCCACCGTCTCCCCCTCGGCCACCGTGAGGTCGATGCCGAAGAGGGCCTGGGCAGCCCCGTAGTGGAGCGTGAGGCCCTTGATCGTGAGCAGGGGCTTCTTGGATCCCACGGGCATCATGCCGTCACGCTCACCTTCCCGAGGTATGCCTCGAGGACGAGCGGGTTACGCCGCACGTCATCGGGCAATCCCTCGGCGATGCGGTGCCCGCCGTCCAGCACTACCACGTGGTCGGACACCGACATCACCAGGTCCATGTCGTGCTCCACGAGGATCATCGTGGCGCCGCTCCGGCACATCTGCCGGATGAGGGCGCCCACGCGCTCGGTCTCGTCGGGGTTGAGGCCGGCCACCGGCTCATCCAGCAGAACCAGCTTGGGCCGCGAGACGAAGGCGCGGGCGATCTCCAGGCGCTTCTTGTCGCCGTAGGAGAGCGCACCAGCCGCGCTGTAAGCGCGGTCCGCCAGCCCGAAGGTGTCCAGGGCATCCAGCGCGGTGAGCATGAGCCGCCGCTCGCGGTGGCGCAGGGACGGGGTTCGCAGGAAGGCCTCCACGAACGAGTCCCCCGCGCTCGCCGAGAGCCCGCACAGGACGTTGTCCAGAACCGAGAGCCGCGTGAACAGGCGCAGGTTCTGGAAGGTCCGGGAGATCCCCAGGCGGGCGATCCGGTGCGGCGGCAGGCCTGTGAGTTCCTGGCCGTCGAAGGCCATGGACCCGCGGTCCGGCCTGAGCAGTCCGGTGAGGCAGTTGATAAAGGTGGTCTTGCCTGCGCCGTTGGGCCCGATGAGCGCCGTCACCTCCCCTTTCCCCGCGGCGAACCCCACATCCTCAAGGGCGGGGACGCCGCCGAAGTGCTTCGTGAGGCCCGAGGTTCGGAGAAGCATCTTATCAGACGTCACATGAGCCATGCGCCGACTTCGCACCACTGGAGAAATGACCAAATCCCAATGACAAAATCCAAATGACAAAATCCCAAACGCGGCCTTTCACTGCTCCCGCCAGGAGACATTGGATAACGAGTCATTGGTCATTCGCCCCTGCGTGCGCCAGCCGAATCCTGGCCAGTTCCACGAGTTCGGCCAGGAGTCCACGGGGGAGGATCAGGAGGACACCCACGACGATGAGGCCGTGAATGATCTCCTTGAAACCCTCCAGAGGGCCGAGGAGATGGGGGAGGACGGTGACAAAGGCAGCCCCGGCCAGGCTCCCCCAGAGGGACCCCATGCCGCCGATGACGACCATGATAACGAAGTCGATGGACGCGAAGATGCCGAAGGTATCGGGCGTGATGGTCCCCATATAGTGGGCGAAAAGGCTTCCGGCCACCGAGGCGAAGGCCGCCGAGACAGTGAAGACAGCGATCTTGCCACGGCGGACGTCCACACCGAGGGCCGCGGCGGAGATCTCGTCCTCTGCCAGGGCCGCAAGGCCTCTCCCGACGCCGCTCCGCACGAGGTTGAGGGAGAGGATGAGCGCCAGCATCGCTGCTCCCCAGAGGAGGTAGAAATAGCGCACCTCCCCCTGGAACGTCAAGCCCGGCACGGCGAACGCGGGGATGCCGGTGAGACCACTGGGACCGCCCGTGACCTGGTCCCACTCGAGGAAGAGGTGGTGAACGATGATGTTGAACCCCAGCGTGGCCATGGCAAGGTAGTGCCCCGACAGCCGAAGCGTTGGGATGCCGATGAGGAGGGCCATCAGGGCCACGAACGCGCCCGTGAGAGCCATGGCCGGGAGCGGAGGGACCGCGAGTGCCGTGGTGAGAATGGCGGAGCCGTAGGCCCCCAGACCGAAGAAGGCAGCGTGCCCCAACGATATCTGCCCGGCATAGCCGATGAAGAGGTTGAGGCCCAGGACGACGATCGCGTGCAGGGCCACGACGCTCAAGATCCCCAGCTTCCAGGGGTTGGTGAGGAGCAGCGGAACCGGCGAGAGGGCAAGGGAGAGGCCAATGACCGAGAGGCCGATGCGGTGACGGATGATGAACGATTTGGCGGCGTGCGCAGTCATTGCGACGCCTCCACTCCGGCCCGGAAGGCCGCCAGGTTTCCGCCGAGGTGCCTGGCGGACGTGACGGAGCGGATAGCATCCTCGAAGCAGGCGGGGCCGGCAAACAGACCACCCTTGCCGGCGGCGTATCCCAAGAGTGCAAGATTGGCGGACCCGGGCGACCCGCTGGCGGACGCGAGGGCCGTGGCGTCCACGGCGGCGTGTCCCGCCATGTCCATGCCGTTGACGAAGGCGGTCCCATCGGGCCTGAGGTAGTGGCCGTGGACGGGGAGATTGGCGGCGTGGAGAAAGAGCCCCACCTCAGCCTCTCCCGGAGAGATGAGCGGGCCGTGGAAGGCACCGACCTTTACCGTGGAGAGGACGGCCGCGCCCCGCTGGGCCATGCCGTGCGCCTCCGAGGTGATGATCTCGTGCCCCGCGGCCGCGGCCGCCTCCGCCAGGATCCGGGTCAGGGTGAGCACGCCCTGCCCTCCCCGCCCGCTGATGAGGATCCGCTGTCTCATGCGCGGCTCCCTGGCCCGGGAACGATGGCCCGCACCGGGCAGACGTAGACGCACACCCCGCAACTGGTGCAGGCGACCCGGTCGATGCGGGGCCTGTCCGCCTCCTCGTCCCACCCGATGGCCGGGCAATCGAGGTCGTCGAGGCACAGCCGACAGGCCGTGCAGTCCTCGGTCACGCACAGGGTCCGGGCGGTCCCAGCCAGAGCGGCCTTGTCCTGAAGGACGCAGGGGTGGGAGGCGATGATCACCGCGACGCCTCCTCCTGCGCGTCGGCAGTGGCGGTCGGCCTCCTTAAGACAGGTGGTGAAGGCTTCCATATCGTAGGGATCCAGCTCTCTGAGGAAGGTCACGCCCGAGGCCCGGACCATGTCCCGGATGAGGATGGGCTGGCTGGGCTGGCCCGAGGCCGTGCGGCCCAGCGCCGGGGTGGGCTGGTGCCCGGTCATGGCCGTGGTGTGGTTGTCGAGGATGACCAGGATGAACCGTGCCCCCTGGGCGACAGCATTCATCAAGGCCGGGATGCCGGAGTGGAAGAACGTCGAGTCGCCTATCGTAGCCACGATGGTGGGGAAGTCCGTCCCGTCCTGGGCGTAGGCGTGGTAAAAGCCCGCGGCCTGGCCGATGCTGGCCCCCATGCAGTGGCAGGTATCCACCGCACCCAGGTTGACGCCCAGGGTGTAGCAGCCGATGTCGCCGGGGAAGATCCCGCGGGGGAATGTCTCCCGGATGGCATAGAAGGCCGCGCGATGTCCACAGCCGGCGCAGAGCGTGGGGCGGGCCCCGGGCTGTGTCGAAACCGCCGCGGGGGCCGTGGGGGTAAGGCCAAGGAACTTGACGAGGACGCTGCGAATGATTTCGGGTGTAAGCTCTCCCTCGGCAGGGACGAGCCGCGACCCCCTGCCCGCGATCATCCGGTCGGCTAACTGCATCTCAATTACCGGATATGTTTCCTCAAGAACCAGGATGTGCTCGTACGCCGGGCGAACCTCGTTCACGAACGTCGTGGCAAGCGGGTATGGCACCCTCACCTGGTGCAGGTCGATCTTGCCGGAGAGCCCCAGCTCTTCCAGGACGTCCCGGGTGTGGGCGAAGGCCACTCCCGAGCCGATGATGCATGTGTGGGGATACGTGCCGTCTCCCGGGACGAGCGTAGGGGCAAGGCGGTCATCGGCCGCCAGGCGCGCCAGCTTTTCCGTGAGCCTCCGGTGGAGGTGAAGGACGGCCCCCGGCGTGGCGGCCCAGCGCCTCGGGTCTTTCTCGAAGCGGGCCGCGCGTGCGTCCCGGATCGGCTCAAGGAGCGGGACGGCCTGCCGGGCGTGGCAGATCCTTGTCGTCGGACGGAGCATCACCGGGATCTCGTACTCCTCCGACAGCGCGAAGGCCAGCACGACCATCTCTTTGGCCTCGCGGGGGCTGGACGGGTCGAGGACAGGGATCTTGGCAAACATGGCGTAGAAGCGGCTGTCCTGCTCCGTCTGCGAGCTATGGGGCCCCGGGTCATCCGCCGAGACGACGAGAAACCCTCCCTTCACTCCCAGGTAGGCTGAGCGCATGAAAGGATCGGAGGCCGCGTTCAGCCCCACCTGCTTCATGGACACGGCGGCCCGCTTGCCCGTATAGCTGGCGGCCAGCGCCACCTCGTAGGCGACCTTCTCGTTCACCGACCACTCGGTGTGAATCGGGTGCCCCGTCTCCCCCGAGAAGGTCAGCACCGCCTCCAGGATCTCCGAGGCGGGCGTGCCCGGGTACGAGGCCACCACGGCGCAGCCACACTCCACGATGCCCCGGCCGATGGCCTCATTCCCCAGGAGAACCCTGCGCGTCATGCGGCCGCCTTCCCCATGAGGCCATGGGGCCTGACGAAGAGCACCAGGAGGAGCACGATGAAGGCGATGGTGTCCTTCCAAGCGCTAGACACGTAGGCCGCCCCCAGCGACTCCAAAAGGCCCAGCAGGAGGCCGCCCAGGATGGCTCCGGGGAACGAGCCGAATCCCCCCAGGATGGCCGCGGAGAAGCCCTTGAGGCCGAGCAGCACACCGACATCGTACCGGAGCGTCGTGATGGGCGTGACGAGGATGCCAGCCAGCCCCCCCAGCGCGCCAGCCAGCGCGAAGCTTAACGTCCGGACCCGCGGGACCCGGAGGCCCACCACGGCCGCCGCAATGGGGTTCGAGGCCACGCCCCGCATGGCCAGTCCCGTCGTGGTCTTTCGGAAGAAGAGCACCAGGAGCGCGATGGCTAACGCGGTGATCAGGAGGATCCAAACCGCCTGGGGAAGGATGGTAGCCCCCAAGAACGTGAAGGGTCTCTCTCCGGCCAGTGCAGGCACGGCCAGGGAATGCTTCCCCCAGATCTTCTGCATGACGCCACGCAGAATGATCGACAGGCCGATGGTCAGGAAGATGAGGACGAGGTGGTCTCGGGAGCGGGATGGTCTGAGGCCCAGGAACTCCACCAGCGCCCCCGTGAGGGCGACGCCCGCCACCGCTACCAGGAGCGCCGCGGGCATGGGCAGCTTGGCAGTGACCAGCGCGGAGAAGACGAGCATCCCGCCCAGGGAGACGAAGTCCACCTGGGTGAAGTTGACTATTCCCAGGGTGTTGTGGACGACGCCGAAGCCGATGGCCACCATGGCGTAGGCGGCCCCGCTGGTGAGCCCCGAGAAGACGAATTGTACGAAGTCCTGGAACGAGCCCATCGATGGTGGCGATCACCCCCGGTCACTGGGACGAACTTAAAACATAGCTGAACTGGTTCGCTCATGGCAAGCGAAAATGAAAAGCCAGCTCCGCCACCTGAGCCGCCCCTCGGCACGCATGCACAAGCGGCCCGGCGGCCGGGTCTAGCTCACCCGGATCCCGTCGATTTGTGCGGCGCCCTGCTGGTTCGATTGACCTTTATCGGCGACAGGCGTAAGATGCTTCTGTCATCAACGGGGATGAGATCCCATTTCACGGAAAGGAGGAAGCTATGAGAGCAATCACATGGTTCCCGCGGCGCTCCTTGATCGTCGCTCTCCTCGGATTCCTGGGCATCGCTCTCCTTCTTGCTCCGATTGCGTCGGCCGGCGAACGGATCGTCCTCCCACGTCACCCCACCCTGAAGATCGGATTCACGACCGTCAACTTCATGAAACAGATGCCCCTCAACTTGACCAACGCGAAGAAGTGGGTGGACTTCGCCGCAGAACAGGGATTTGCCTGGATCGAGCTGCGTGATCCCACGGCGTCGCTCGCTCTGGCCGAATGCAAAGAGCTGGCCACCTACGCCAAGCAGCGAGGCATCGAGGTGGGGTACGCCCTGGCCGTCGGCCTCCTCGACCCGAATTTCTGGGAGGTGTTCTCGCGCGGGATCGCCAACGCTGTGGTGTTTGACGGCCCGCGGACCATCCGCACCGCCGGCCCCGGCCTCGAGTTCGCCAGCGACCCCAAGAAAACAGCCTGGACGCTGGCGGAGTTCGCAAAGGTTGTGGAGGGGGCCAACCAGGCGGCCAACCTGGCCAAGATGTTCGGCCTGCAGCATGTCGTCGAGAACGCCCTCGAGGTCCTCAAGGGAGATGGAGTGACCTCCTTCGGCACCACCGAGCTCTTCGCCAACGTGAATGGTAACGTCGGCTACCAGCTCGACACCGGGAACTTCTTCGCCGTGGCGCGGGTTCCGGCCAAACCCGGGGACGCTCAAGCCTTCCTGGAGAAGCATATCGGAAAGATGGGATACATGCACCTGAAGACTGCTACTAAGGACCTCAAGGCCACGGAAGTCCTGGCAGAAAGCCTGCTCATCTTCGAGATACCCTTCTGGCTGGCGATGAAGAACAAGAAACCGTACGTCGCCATCGAGCTGGTCCAGCCCAACACGCTGGAGGAGGCATACGCCAACCACAAGAAGAGCGTGGAATACCTGCTGGAGAACTTCTGAGAGGAAGCGGACCTGGCTGGTTGCACGAGAGCGAATCTCGCCCCACGATCACCGGAGGGCGGGGATGTGTCCCGCAGGGATCCTCCCCGCCCGTCCCTCCTCCTCAACGACGCCTCGCCAGACCCCCAGCAGGCACCAGACAGCAAGTCGGAAGGCACGAGGAACAACGAGGCGAAGGTGCCTGGCCTCCGGATCATGGAGCCGGCGCTCCAGGATCTCATGCAGGGGGACGTAGTAGACTTAATCGACTTGCTGCTAACATGGGATGGCTGGAATGTCTCATGCGGGACGAGGCTACTCCTGTCAGCTTTCAACCCGGCCTCACGCCTGCTGGGCCCAGGCGCGGGATGCGGCAGATAAGGAGGGAGTGCCGCCGTACCCGCCCGGGTGCAGCACATGCTTCATGCCTAGCCGAGGTAAAGGTGAACAAAGCCGGGCCCCCCGATACTCGGGTTCAGTGGTAGACCAGGCCCGAGTCCAGGACGAGGACCTGCCCGGTCGTGCTGTCGCTTCGGCAGAACTCGACGATCTGGTGCGCAACGTCATCCCGATCCACCGGCTTCTGCAAGGCCGAGGTCTTGATGTTCTTCTCCACCTGTGCCGGGTCCAGCCGCGCCGTCATCCGGGTGCCCAGCATGGTGCCAGGAGCGACTGCGTTCACCGCCACGTCCGGGCCGAGGGCGACCGCCAGGCAGCGGGTCAGGTGGATGAGGCCGGCTTTCGAGACGGCATAGGCAATGCTGCTCCCCCGGGGCGCGAGGCCGGCGACCGAGGCGACGTTCACGATGCGACCCCGCTTCTGCCGCTGCATGATCGGCGCGACCGCCTTGATACACATGAAGGGCGAGGTGAGGTTGGCGAGCAGGATGTGATCCCACACCTCCATCGTCAGCCCGTCCAGGTCCTGAAAGCGGATGAGTTGGTTGTAAGCGGCGTTGTTGACGAGGATGTCGATCTTGCCGTATGCCTGCATCACTTGCTCGACCATGCGCCTGACCTGAATTCGGTCAGTCACGTCGGCTTGAAAGCCGAGGCAGCGCGGGCCGAGGGCTGACCACTCTCGGGCAAAGGCTTCCGCCTGCTCCGTCGAATGTATGCAGACTCCGGCCACCTGGGTGCCCACCTCGGCGAACGCCCGCCCGATGCGCTGGCCGAGCCCCCCGGTGCAGCCGGTCACGATCGCAACCGCCCCCTTCAGTTCCATGGCTTTTCACCCCCGTGTAGACTTGTGCCCTCTTCCCCCTGGTCAACATCCTGGATGCGCTCTCCGGAAAGGCAGTGCACTCGGCGCACCAGAAGCAATCTGGACGGAATGTCCCCCGATCCGGGCTTTCGGCTATACGCTCACATCTCGAGGAGCGGTCTGAGCGTCTCGGCCTCGCGCTGGTCCTTCACGAGGATCAGCAGGTAGAGCCCGCGCGGGTCCAGCGAGTCCATGAGCAGGCGGATATCCTCCCGCGTGAAGGAGCCCCGGATCAGGAGTGATCGCCGGGCCTGCTGCACCATCCGGAAGTACCTCACTATCTCGCCGAGCGGAGGACCGATCGCGTCGTTGTTGATTTCGAAGCAGCGGAGCTCCTCGATCTCCAGGAACGCATCGAGGATGAACATCGAGGTCGAGTGCAGGTGGATGAAGGCGCTCGGAAAGTGGCTCGCCAGGTACCGGTCCAGCGGCTGAAGCAATGTGCAGTAGCGCGCCGGCGAGTAGAGGCCGGAAGAATCCTCTTGTATCCGGATCATCGGTCCCGGGGACCAGAGCTGGTACATGCCATCGAAGTACCCCCCGGCGAAAAGCGGGAGGTGTTTCCAGATCTCCACCGTGATCTCTTCGAAGATGTGCGTTGCCCGCCAGAGGGCCTGCTGGGCCCGTTCCGGCTCTTCCATGATGTCGAAGATGCTCTGCGTGTGTCCTCGAAGTTCCGCCAGGATGTCGCATGGCCCGATCAGCGCGCCGTGGCTCACGGGATAGCGGCCACGCGCATGCTTCACGAGGGCCTGGGCAAACTCGATGTACTTCTTGAACCACGGATTCTCCCGATCCAGGCGGAGTCGCTCCATCTCGTCCCAGCTCGCCGCGCGATCCTCTCCGAGGACATTCCCTGGGAGGATGCGCAGACGGCCCCCCAGCATGCCTGAAAGCCAGGGGATCGCGGCCGCGGCAGGCATGTCTCCCCGGATGATATCGTCGTCGAACAGCTCGCCCTCTTTCAGCAGGCGCTCCTCGTCTTCGAGGAAGGCCTCGGGCATCACCATCTCAGGCTCAAGATAGGTACCCGTCGGCCAGGCCCGCGTGACGGCATACTCCTCCATTGGGAAAAAGCCCCGCATCGTAAAGCCTACGAGCGGGCGACGGGCATCGGCGAGCCCCCAGAACCTATGGTATCCCTCAATTTTCTTCGGATCATTGCCAAATGCTACCGTGGGCATCAGCGTTCCTCCCGGACCAGTGTTTGACATATAAGACTGTAACACATTTCTTCGTGATACGTTGGTGCTTTTGTCACCCCTGGACTCGGGTTTGCTCCTGCTGGCCCCGGGCGTGGCATGCGGCAGGCAACTTGGAAGGCAAAGGATAGCCTGGCAAACCGTTCAATACGCAACCCCTTGTCAGATGGGCAACTGGGGATTCTATGGTGTGCCGCTATTGAAAAGTGCCCCTGATTTGGCGCCCTTCATCCAATAGAATCCGGCGCCGCCCAATACCTTCGCCACCGCCTCTCGCCCTTCCCGATGACCTTCCTTAACCGTACCAGTCTAGCCCGGCCCGCAACCGCTCCCAGCGGGGATCCTCCCGGGGCAGGATCGGCACGCCAGGTTCTTTGCGGCACACGAAGCCGAGAATTTCCTTGGTGCTGATCGCGGAACGCAGGCGACTCACCTCAGCTCCTGGGACTGATGGAAGGTGTCAGCAGGGAGAATGTCATGATTTCATGGCCGTCCCCCATCCCGAGCGGCCTCGCCCCGATGACGCGCGCAGCTCGAGACTTCGCAAGTCCACTCAGTCAACGACGTCCCGCATGACGGCGGCGCGGGGGCATCACAAGCTCTGGGAATGAATCTTGGCGGATGCTCAAGGAACCGGGTGCGGTGCAGCTTTCGATACTTCCCTACGGGTGATCAGGTGATCGCGCAGCTCCAGGTCGCCATGGAGCCGCCGCGGGAGGTGGACATCGCCGCGGGAGGCCCCGGAGAGGAGGTGGGTCATCCCCTCCATCCCCTTTAAATAAGGTAAATAAAGTCGCAACGTCCCGTATCCTTGCGACCTCTCCGGCCGGATGGGGCTCCCCTGGGATGTAATCGACCATCTCCTGTCAGCGGG
>Ga0315314_1002814_pt1 | contig 14103 bp, 15 predicted proteins | sample TDP9_MG_FD_203631 | JGI IMG/M metagenome (GOLD analysis project Ga0315314, IMG submission 203631) | Freshwater sediment microbial communities from Lake Towuti, South Sulawesi, Indonesia - TDP9 | ecosystem: Environmental > Aquatic > Freshwater > Lake > Sediment | place: Indonesia: South Sulawesi...
AACCCATCAAACAGGATCTCGCCGCTCACGACTCGACCGGGCGGGCTGGGAATGAGCCTCAGGATGGAGAGGCCGGTCACACTCTTTCCACATCCGGATTCTCCGACCAGGCTGAGGATCTCCCCTGGATGGATTTCAAAGCCCACCCTCTCAACGGCCCTGACCACTCCCTCTTCTGTAAAGAAATGGACCGAGAGTTCACGAATTTCCAAAAGCGGACTTTTCACCTTCTTCCTCTAAGCCTTGGATCAAGCGCGTCCCTGAGCCCTTCGCCCAAGAGATTGAAAGAGAGAACCGTGATAAGAATAGCCAGTCCTGGGAAGACGGTCAACCACCAGGCATCAAAGATATAAGTCCTTCCCTCTGTGAGGATATTCCCCCAACTGGGAGCAGGTGGCTGAACTCCAAATCCAAGAAAACTGAGGCCAGCTTCCACCAGTATCGCAGTGGCCACATCGAGTGTGGCAGTCACAAAGACCGGAGCCAGGGCATTGGGGAGGATATGTCGAAAGATGATTCTGAAATCCTTCACCCCGAGGGCCTTGGCAGCCTGGACAAAATCCCTCTCTCTCAAGGAGAGGAATTCCGCTCTGACAAAACGGGAGGTTCCCATCCAGGATGTGATCCCAATGACGACCATGACTTTAAAAAGACTGGGGCCCAGAAGGGCGACAACCGTTAGAATGAGAAAAAAAGAAGGAAAACAGAGCATGATATCAACAAAGCGCATCAGGAAAGAGTCGATCCACCTACCATAGTATCCCGCCACTGCTCCCACCAGGATCCCAATAAGGATGGAGATAGCGACAGCGACGAACCCCACCGACAAAGAGACTTTTGATCCATGGAGCATCCGACTGAAAACATCCCTACCCAACTGGTCTGTCCCCAGAAGGTGTTGGATGGAAGGGGGGTTTAATTTAAGGGAGACATCCGTCTTCCCAGGATCGTAAGGAGCGATCAAGGAGGCAGAGCCCGCAATCAGGAAGGTGATGATGATGATCCCCGATCCTCCGACCGCAAGCCGATTCCTCTTAAAGTAGCGCCAGAAGGTTTTCGCTTGAGAATCCATCTATCTCTGGTGAGAAATCCAAATGTCAAAATATAATTTTTGTCATTAAGTTATTCAGTTATTAAGTCATTCAATGACCTAATGACTCAATGACTCAATGACGATTTTTTTAAACAAGACAATTGGTGCTTATTTGGAATTTGGATTTTGGAATTTGGAATTTCCACTGTCTATCCATATCGAATCCTCGGGTCTGCGATCCCGTAAAGAATGTCTGCCACAAAGTTTCCAATGAGCACGAGGACGGCTGTGATCGTATTGATCGTCATCACCACAGGATAGTCTCTGGCGAGGACGGCCTGATAAGCCAATCGTCCGATCCCGGGCCAAGAGAAGACAGTCTCCATGATGATGGAGCCACCAATGAGTCCTGGGATGAGAAATCCGAAGAGGGTGATAATGGGAAGGAGCGCATTCCGAAGGGCATGCTTATAGTAGACCGTTTCCTCTGGAAGACCCTTGGCCTTAGCAGTGCGAACGTAGTCCTGGCGGATCACTTCGAGCATGCTGGAACGAGTGTATCTTGAGAGGGCGGCAATGCCTCCGATTGCTAAAATGATGGAGGGAAGCATCAAGTGCCAGAGCCGGTCCAGAATGACTTCCGCTACGGTGAAGTCTTCCGTTACAAAAGATCTCATTCCAAGCACAGGGTAACCGAAGAGCTTGACCGTTCCCAGGATGAGGAGATAGGCGAGCCAGAAACTCGGGATCGAGATTCCCAGATAGGCTCCAAATGTCCCCAGATTGTCCAAGAAGCTGTACTGTCGTTTTGCTGAAAAGATGCCGAGAGGGATTGCGAGCGAAAAGATGATGAGGATGGCCACCAGATTGAGAAGTAGCGTGTTCCAGATCCTTTCACCGATTTTTTTCATCACTGGCGTTCCGTCCTTGAAGGAGTATAGGTTTCCGCTGAAGAGACGTTTAAGCCAGAGGAAGTATTGCTGATAGATGGGTTTATCCAGGTCGTAATTCTTCTCCATCTGTTCGATGATCTTGGGTGAAACCTTAGGGTCGAGGGTCAGTGCGATCGGGCTTCCTGGGGCCTGTGTGATGATCACCCAAGAAAGGATGCTGATCCCGATAAGAGTGATCAGGGTATAGAAGAGGCGTCGCAGAATGAATTGCGTCATAATTTATTTCTCCAGCGTAATCCCCCTCGGTACATACCATTTGATAAGATCATACATTAATCCAGCTTTCTCCATCTTAATTTCATTGAGTATCTCCCTGCCTGTCCATTCTTTTTCCATTAGGAAAAATTTCTTCTGGAGAGCAGAGATGCCTAAGGGGACATAGAGAAAGGTATAAGGCTGATCTTCAGCCATCAATTCGTGAATCCGCCAATAAATCTCTTTTCTCTTCCCGATGTCATATTCCCTTCTACCCTCCTCCCAGAGCCGATCCACCTCAGGGTTCCGGTAAGAGACAAAGTTGAATCCTTTCTCGATCTGACTGGAGTGCCAGATCTCATAAGCATCTGGGTCAACAGAGAGACCCCATCCGAGGATGCAGGCATCGAAATGTTTTGCATTGATGAAGTTTTTTAGAAAGACACTCCATTCGTAAAGTTCAAATTTGACATCAATGCCTATCTCCCGAAGCTGCCTCTGAACCAGGACGCCGACGTCCCGGCGGGTGTCATTCCCGCTGTTCGTGATCAGAGTGAAGCGAAGAGGTTTGCCTTCCTTGTCTAAAATTCCATCCCCATCGATATCCTTCCACCCGGCTTCAGCCAAAAGCTGGCGGGCTTTTTTTGGATCGTAGGGAATGGGTTTAACGGAAGGGTTAGCATACCAAAGATGGTTAGGAAAAGGGCCGCTCGCCACGGTTCCCAAACCATAGAGGACATATTGGACGATCTCCTCACGGTTGATCGCATAGGCGAATGCCTGTCGGACACGTTTGTCCTGAAAGAGGGTGTTTTTGAAGTTATACCCAATGTAAGTATATCCGAGGCTCGGCTGCGAGTAGGTTTTGAGGTAAGGGGTCTGACTCGTCCGCCGGAATTGATAGGGATAGATACCAGAGTAGTCTACGCCTCGGGTGAGAATCTCCATCTCGCTGAGAGCGGTCTCCGGGATGATTCTGTAGATGATCCGATCCAAATTGGGTCTACCTTCAAAATACTGGGGATTGGCCTCCACCACAATCTTCTCGTCGCTCACCCATTCCACAAAACGAAAGGGGCCTGTCCCAAGGGGTTTACGATTGAACGAAGTGGTGTTGATGTCCTCCCTTTCCAAAAGGTGTTTTGGGATGATCCCAATGGACCAGGTCTCCAAGCCTGGGGAGAAGGGCTGTCTGTAAGTGACCCGGAAGGTATAAGGATTCAACACCTCGGCCTTCTTCACCAATTCATAACTGCTTCGACGGACCGTATTGGTCTTCTCATCCATGATCTTATCGTAGGTGAACTTCACATCATGGGCAGTGAACTCTTTGCCATCGTGCCAGAGGACCCCCTTTCGAAGGCGGAAAGTGATTTCAGGCTCAGAACCTCCTTTGACACTCCATGATTCTGCCAACTCTCCGACAAAGTTCTGGAGGTCTCTATCATATTTAATCAGGCCGTTGAAGACGAGGGAGTTGATCTCGCTGGAGGCCGAATCTTGGGAGAGGATAGGGTTGAGAAAGGAGGCATCGCCGATCGAACTGATGATCAATTGGTTGACTTTTTGAGGAGGTCGAGAGCCGACAAAGACAATATTGATTCCCAAAAGGATGAGAAAGAGAATGGGAGAGATGAAAAGAAGAGTTTTGATCTTCAGAAGGAATTTCCTTTCAACGGATTGTTTTTCAAAATATTATAGGAGAAAAAGAGATCCTTCACAACTCATGTTCCAAATTATAAGTCCCAAACACTTTTCAGTAATTAGGTTATTAATACTACTACGTTAAGTATTACGAGTCATCATAAGTGATTACCTTTTTACTTCGAATCTTGTAACCACAGGTTGGGCATATGCCTGTATACATCAGTAAGAATTTTTGGATCCATCGGCGGACAGCTGGCAACGTCAATCCAGAAGTTTTTTTTATTCCCAAGTCTTTCGAGCACGAGAAACGAATAAGCCAAACTAATCAGTGTCACATGGTGATACCAGCCCTGCCACGAGCGGCCTTCAAAATGATCCAACCCCAACTCCCTTTTCATCTCCCGGTAATCCTGTTCCACCCGGTAACGACCTTTGGCTTTTCTGACCAAACCTCTCCAAGCCGTACGATGGGCATTCAGACTGGAGAGCCAAAATTTCACAGGCTCTTCACTCCTCTCCGGCCACTCGACGAGCAGTTCTTCTGCCGGCACTTTCATGGTTTTCCCTTGGATCAACCCATTGGCCATCCAGACGGTCACCCGAGCAAAACGAGAACAAAGAGGTCCCTTCGTCCCCTCTCTCCAGGTAATCTTCTTCCAACTCTGGGAAGGCAAATCTTTGGCAACCTGACGAAGGCTTCGGACAGGAGGAAGTTCTTTCGCATAAAACCGCTTCCGAGCTACTTTCGCTCCTCGTCTCATCGGGATCTCCGTGGGATGAGGATCTTCGGTCCAGGCTGTCAGATCCCCTTCCACCTGAACCACGTAATCCAACGCTCTCCTTCTCAATCCCAGCCTGAATTCATACGAATCGCCATAAACCGAGTCCGCCAACACCAAGCGATCTTCCAGCCCCCATCCCCTGACTTCATCAATCAGATCCAAGGCCAATTCCGTCTTGGTCTTGAAGCTAACCTCCTCCGGGATGCCTGTCTTCTTTCTTCGAACGGAATCATTAATCCATTGCTCCGGAAGGTACAACGCCCAGTTCAGAGGGGTGCTCGACTCCTCTGTCCCCAGATCCAGTGTCACCGCTACTTGACAATTGGCCGTCTTCCCCAACGCCCCACAGTATTGTCTGGCCACTCCGACCGAGTGCTTCCCCTGCTTGGGAAAAGACACCTCATCAATGAGCCAATAAGTCTCGGGAACAAATTCCTTCTCTACCTTTCTAGCGAGAGAGGCTTGAACCTCCCGAGAAGACCAAGGACTCTGATTCACAAACTGCTGCAAGGCCTGAACATCACTATCCAGAAGGCGACTTGCCATCGGTTCGATGGACTTCCTCTCTCCATCCAAAAGGAGACCTCGAATGTACTCCGTGGCGTGTTGCCTCCGCTCTTTCCGACCCATAGACATTACGACATCAGCCAAGAAGGCCTCCAGCTTCAACCGGAATCGCTCTATCTCTCGGGCTTTCATGCCCGAAAGGATATACCCGAATGTTACTCTTTGTCAAGAAAAACTTAACGTAGTAGTATTAGTCATTGAATGACTTAATTACCCAGTGACTTAATGACCAAGAAGAGCTTGGAATTTGGAAATTGAATTATGAGAATCTCCATCATCGTCCCAGTGTTGAACGAGGCTTCGTTCATCACACAGACCCTTTCCACCCTCCAACCCTTGCGAGCGGCGGGCCACGAACTGATTGTGGCGGATGGCGGGAGCAGCGATGATACGATTGCCCTTTCACAGCCATTAGCCGATCAGATCATTCGGTCCTCAAAGGGAAGAAGCCGGCAAATGAATGCGGGTTCTGGATCATCAACAGGGGAGATCCTGCTCTTTCTCCATGCCGATACTTTCCTGCCAGATAATGCAGACCGATTGATCATTGATGGAATGGATGGCGGGCATAGATTATGGGGGCATTTCGATGTGAAACTCTCAGGGAAATCTCCCCTGCTTCGTGTTGTTGAGTTTTTGATGAACTGGCGATCCAGGCTTTCTCACATCGCCACCGGTGATCAGGGGATCTTCGTAAGACGGGAACTGTTCGAGAGGATCGGAGGTTTCCCGGAAATCGATCTGATGGAAGATATTGCCCTAAGCAAGATTTTGAAGAGATACGGCCGACCTCTCTGCCTATGGCAACGTGTTACCACCTCAAGTCGTCGCTGGGAGAGGAACGGCATTCTCCGAACGATCTTGCTCATGTGGTTTCTTCGGCTGGCCTATTTTTATAAGGCTGATCCAAGGCATCTCGCTCAACTCTATGAATCAAAGTAGGAATAAAAAAAGAGTTTGCAGTCTCCTGGTCTTTGCGAAAGCGCCTATCCCAGGACAGGTTAAGACACGCTTAATCTCATCCATGGGAGCTACGGCTGCGGCCTCACTTCACAAGAAACTTTTATTTCATTCCCTTAAGACAGCAACAGATTCGGGTCTCGGTCCGGTGGAACTTTGGTGTACCCCCTCTACGGAGCATCCTTTTTTAAAACTCTGTGCTGAGAAATTTAAATTAATGCTCCAAAAACAAACATATGGGGATATCGGCAAACGAATGTCCTACGCCTTTGAACATACCCTCAGGAAAGTTCCTTCTGCTCTCCTCATAGGAACGGATTGTCCCTCTCTGACTCAAGACGATCTGAAGGAGGCAGCAGAGGTTTTAGCTCAGGGAATGGATGCGGTCATCGGACCTGCAGAAGATGGTGGATATGTTCTTCTTGGTCTCCATCGCTTTGCGCCCGAACTTTTCACAGGGATTCCCTGGGGATCAAATTCGGTTTTAAAAGAGACACGAGAACGCCTTCGGGTCTTGGGATGGCGGTGGCATGAATTGAAAGAGCGCTGGGATGTGGATCGTCCAGAAGATTTAGAACGGCTGCGAATGGAAGGTTATTTAAATTTGATGGAAACCGAGAAGGAGAAATGAGGAGGCTTATGATCTTTTATTTTTCATTTTATTTTCTGCCAAGATAGCTTATAATATCCAATCGTTTAAACAGATTACCCCTTTGTAAGAGAGGAGTTAAAAATGGAAATAATTAAGACAAAACAGAGCAGAAGAGACCAAGTCGACTTCGAAAATTTAGGTTTTGGGGAGGTTTTTTCAGACCACATGCTGATCATCGACTATAAAGATGGGGAATGGGGTTCAGCCCAGATCGTTCCATACGGGACGATTGAGGTCTTTCCAGCGATGTGTTCATTCCATTACGGACAGATGATCTTTGAGGGCCTCAAAGCATTTTATACACAAATGGGGGCGATTAATATTTTTCGACCTCAAAAGTACCATGAACGGATGAATCAGTCTTGTCAGAGGCTCTGTATCCCTGAAATGAGTTTCGACCTTTTTATGGATGGACTGAGGGAACTAGTGACCTTAGATAGAGAGTGGGTCCCTAAAAAGAGGGGATATTCCCTCTATATCCGCCCATTCATCTTTGCGACAGACAGTTTTCTCGGTGTTAAGGTCTCTGAGACTTATCGTTTTATAATTATCCTCTCTCCTGTGGGAGCCTACTACAAGGAAGGAATCAATCCAGTGAAATTGATTACACCAGGCGAATATATTCGGGCAGCAAAGGGAGGTCTGGGAGCAGCAAAAACACCAGCCAATTATGCCGCCACCCTCCTTCCAGCTGAAGAGGCGAAAAAGAAGGGTTTTACTCAGGTTCTATGGCTGGATGGAATAAAAAGGAAGTATGTTGAGGAAGTTGGAACGATGAATCTCTTCTTCTTTATCGGCGATAAATTGATCACTCCTCCTTTGGAAGGTACCATTCTCCCTGGAGTCACACGGGATTCCGTGATTCATCTGGCAAAAGATTGGAATATAAAAATCCTCGAACGGAAATTATCTATCGACGAAGTCTTCAAAACTTCAAAAGAGGGGAAATTAAAGGAGGCATTTGGGAGTGGGACAGCAGCAGTCATCTCTCCTGTGGGTGAGATTCATCATAACAAGAAGCGAATCATCGTCAATAAGGGGAAAATTGGGCCTCTCTCTCAGAAACTCTACGAGGAGATCACAGGAATACATTACGGAGAGAAGGCGGATAAATATGGGTGGTGTTATCTCATTTAGGAAGAATAGCTGATGGCGGCTTGGCAGAGCTGGCGGGCCTTTTTATATTTTATTTAGGTTTCAAATAGTTACTTAATAGATCGATGGAGTGAAGATTGTCTTTCTTTATCACATTTGAGGGTGTAGAGGGAAGCGGAAAGACCACTCAGATAGAGCGTCTGAAAAGATATCTCACCGAGAAAGGGATACCCTGCAAATTGACCAGGGAACCAGGAGGATGTCCCATTGGAGAGAAGGTCCGAAAGATCCTATTGGACCCAAAGCATCGAGAGATGGTCCCCTTGAGTGAAACACTTCTCTATGAAGCAGCAAGGGCACAACATGTGAAAGAGGTGATCAAGCCTCTTCTGAGAAAAGGTTTCGTTGTCCTATGCGACCGTTTCAACGATGCCACGATTGCTTATCAAGGCCATGGCCGTGGGGTAGACCTAAAGCTGGTAGAAAGGCTCAATCGCCTCGCCTCTCAGCGCATCAAACCAAATATCACTTTCCTTTTGGATTGCCCCTCGGGTGTTGGATTAACGAGAGCACTTCAAAGAAATCAGAGACTGAAAAAAGAGAAAGAGGAACGTTTTGAGAGGGAGAAGATTCAATTCCACCGTCGGGTAAGAAGAGGATACCACCTCATTGCAAAGAAGGAGCCCCATCGGGTGAAGGTCATCGACACCCGGGAGGGTGAAGAGAAGGTGTTTGAGAAGATTCGTCAAATCGTCGACGAGTTAATAGTTGGGAGTTCAGAGTTCGCAGTTTAAATCCGAATTCCACAATTGAACGAGCTATGTCTTTCAAAGATATTTTAGGACACGAAAAGCCCATTGAATTCCTTAAACGGGCGATCAAACAGGATAAGGTGAGTCATAGTTACCTCTTCTTAGGAAACGAAGGGATCGGAAAAAAATGGGTGGCCGTCCAATTTGCTAAGACTCTCAACTGTCTCGAGGGATCGGCTAAAGAAGGGGATGCCTGTGATCGCTGTGTCTCTTGCAGAAAGATCGACCGTCATCTTCATCCCGATGTTTTGGTCATCGAACCAGAAGGCCAAACCCTGAAGGTTGACCAGGTGAGACAGATGCAGAGGGATCTCGCTTACCGACCCTATGAAGGTCAACGCCGTGTCTGCATCCTGACCGCTGCTGATCGGATGGCTCCGAATATGTCGAATACCCTCCTTAAAACTTTGGAAGAACCCCCCCTGCATACAGTGATCATCTTGTTAGCCAATAACCCCAGGATGTTACTGCCCACGATTCTCTCCCGTTGCCAGCCGATTCGTTTCCATTCCTTGCCCATCCCTTTGGTCTCGAATTGGTTGATGGAACACAGGGGTTTCAATGAAGAGGAGGCTCATCTCCTTGCCTCTCTTTCAGAAGGAAGTCCTGGGAAAGCCTTGGAGATCCGAGAGGAAATAGACCAGATTCCAAGAGCTGAACTCTTGATGGACTTCGTTGGATTGAAATCGTTCCCATTTGAAAAGAAAGAGGGCTGGGCCGAATCACTCTCCTCCAATCGAGAAAGTGTTATTTTGATTCTTGAAGTGGCCAAGACCCTGCTGAGGGATCTGGTCATGATGAAGACATTGAAGCATGGTTCAAAATTGATCCATTCTGATCTTTCAAAAGAGATGGAGGCCATCGCTCCAAATTGGAACCTCCCCTCCCTTTTGAGCCGGTTGGAGGCTCTCCATAACACCATCCTCGCGATCAGGGAGAATGCCAATATGGCATTGGCATTGGAGGCGATGATGCTCTCCTGGGCCGAAGGATAGATAAGATGATTCGAATGGTCTTTGTCCGACTGGCTAATGGAAAGGTAGACGAGTTCGATGCCGTTGATCTCGCCCTCGATACGGGTGAGAGCGTCATCGTCGAAACGGAAAAGGGGTTGGTCTTGGGAAAGGCCCTCTCCACGCCTCGCGAGAAGGAGAGGCGCTTCTTTCTGAAATCTCCGAGAAAGGTGATCCGGAAGGCCACTCCAGAAGATCTGGAGCAATTCGAGAAAAACCAACAGTTGGAGAAGGATGCCTTCCAGTTCTGCCTTCAAAGAATTAAGGAGAGGTATCTAAACATGAAGCTGGTGAAGACGGAGGTTCTCTTAGACCGCTCCAAAGCTCTCTTCTACTTCACCTCTGAAAAGAGGGTTGATTTTCGGGAATTGGTCAGGGATCTGGCTGCAGAATTCAGGATGCGTATCGAGATGCGGCAGATCGGGGTAAGGGATGAAGCCAAGATGATCTCTGGCATTGGAAGTTGCGGAAAGGAACTCTGCTGCGCTAAGTTTATGAACCGATTCGAACTCGTCTCCGTTAAGATGGCCAAGGAGCAGAACTTGGCCCTCAATCCAGCAAAGATCTCAGGCATCTGTGGTCGTTTGATGTGTTGTCTCGCCTATGAGTTTCCAACCTACGTGGAGTTAAAGAGAGATCTACCCAAGGTGGGCAAGCACATCGTCACCCGTGCGGGCAAAGGAAAGATCATCCGCCAGAATGTGCTTAGTCGAACTGTGACCGTGGAACTGGAGGAAGGGGGAGAGATCACGATTGATGCATCCGAGATCTGACAAGAGCTTTTATATCACCACCCCAATCTACTATGTCAACGATGTTCCTCATATCGGTCATGCCTACACGACCGTCGCTGCCGATGTCCTTGCCCGTTTCAAGCGATTGGAGGGCTACCAAGTTTTTTTCCTGACTGGCACGGATGAACATGGTCAAAAGGTGGAAAGGGCTGCTCAGGAGCGAGGGGTGGATCCAAAGGCTCACTGCGATGAAATGGTCAAGCGCTTCCAATCCCTCTGGAAAAGGCTCTCCATCTCCAATAACGACTTTATCCGTACGACCGAGGATCGCCATAAAAAGGTGGTCCAGAAAATCCTCCAAGATCTCTACGATCGAGGAGAAATTTATCAGGACAATTATGAAGGTTGGTACTGCGTGCCTGACGAGCGATTCTGGACGGAAAAGGACCTGACCGATGGGAAATGCCCAGATTGCCTACGTCCGGTCATTGCGATCTCTGAGAAGAACTACTTCTTTCGCATGAGCAAGTACCAATCCTGGCTGGTCCAACAGATTGAACGAAATGAACGATTCATCCTCCCTCCATCGAGAAGAAATGAGATCTTGGGATTTCTCCGGAGCCCTTTGGAAGACCTCTGTATCTCAAGACCAAAGAAGCGTCTGAGCTGGGGAATTGAAATTCCTTTCGATCCTGAGTACGTCACCTATGTCTGGTTCGACGCCTTGATCAATTATGTCAGTGGCATTGGATACGGTTTGCAAGGAAACCAGTTCTCTGACTTCTGGCCCGAGGCAGTCCACCTTATCGGCAAGGATATCCTGACAACCCATACGGTCTATTGGCCGACCATGCTCAAGGGAGCGGGTTTGACACCCCCTAAGACGGTCTTCGCCCATGGATGGTGGACGGTCGAGGGCAAGAAGATGTCCAAATCCCTTCAGAATGTGGTGGAGCCCAATCGATTGATCGACACCTATGGCGTGGACGGAGTGAGGTATTTTCTCATGCGGGAGGTGCCCTTTGGAAGCGACGGTGACTTTTCCCATGCAGCCATGATCCATCGGATCAACAGCGATCTGGCAAACGATCTGGGCAATCTCTTCAGCCGAACGCTCAGCATGGTCATCAAATATTTCGATGGCCTTATCCCCAACCCTTCTATTGAACAGGAAGTGGATCAGGGACTCCAGGAAGTTTCTGAAAAAGTCTTTCCGCAATTATTGAAACAGATGGACGATCTGGCTTTTAACAAGGCTTTGTCATCAATCTGGGAGATCATTAATGCGACCAACAAATATGTTGATGAGACTGCACCTTGGTCTCTTGCCAAAGAGGCGAAAGACCGACCTCGCTTAGCCACCGTCGTCTATGAAGCCCTGGAGGCCCTTCGAATCATTGCCCTTCTCCTCGCTGCCTTCATACCTTCAACCTCTGAAAAGATGTGGTCACAGCTTGGAATAGAAGAAAGCCTTTGGCAACAAAATCTAAAGGAGAACGGAAAGTGGGGAGGGCTGAAACCAGCAAGAAGGGTGACCAAGCCGACCCCCCTCTTCCCAAGACTTGATCCTTCAAAAATTTCGCAAGGCGCATAGCGCCCAGCGCAGGGCGCAAAAAATTTTGACGCTATGCTCTATGCTCTCTGCGCTATGCATATCTAAATGATGAAAAAGCCCCAGCCCATCCATTCCATCTTGGAGAAGACCTTAAAGACTCTGGAGATCGACGTCCCATTGAAGAGCTATTCGATTTGGGCCGCTTGGAAGGAGATCGTAGGCGAGTCTGTAGCCCTTCAGACTCAGCCTCGCGCGATCCGAAATCGGATCCTCTTTGTCGATGTTTCCCATCCGACCTGGATGCAACAGCTTCAATTCCTTAAAAGCACACTTTTAGACAAGATAAACGTCTTTTTAGGCGAGCCACTCATTCAAGACATTCGATTCAAACTTGGAAAGATCTCTCCACCCATCTCAACCCCTTCAAAAACCCATTTATTGGAAGACGAAAAAATTGACAAAACGACCTTGAATCAAATCGAAAGTATTGTTCAAAAGATTGAAGATAAGGAGGTGAGAAATGCGCTCCGGGAACTATTAATCAAAAGCTCAAGATTAAAGCAATGCCGAAAGAAGTTAGAATAAGTATGCTGAGCCCCTTTGAGGAGGGACATTGGGAAGGTGCAGAAATTGAACCTCCTGCAGAGGCGGAGATAATCTTTAATTGAATAGTAGGGTGTTTGAATGAAAAATTTTAATCGTGGCTTTACTATTTTGGAATTATCAATCGTTGTTATAATCATTGGGATTTTAGCTGCGTTTGCGATTCCTTATTACCAAGGGTATATCGTTAGAGCAAGACTGGTTGAGGTCGAATATGCAATGACACAGGTAAGAAGTGCTGTTTCTTCATACCGCCAAGAAAATGAATATTCTTGGCCGCATTGTCCAACGATAAATGAAATTAGATATAGCTTGGGAATTGCATTGCAGGCTGTCACAAGGATCTCTTCATTATCCATTGATGGTGCAACGGGTGTCATTACTGCAAGAGTCAATAATGTCCATCCTATGGTGAATGGGAAAACGATTACATTGACGCCGACACCGTCACCGGCGGGCGATGGTTCATTCAGTTGGACTTGGGGGTGGTCTGAAGATTTTCCTTTACAGTATAGACCAAAATCCCACAAATAGATTCGTCTGACCAATTGGAATATAAACTCAAACAGGGAAAACGCGAACTATTAAATTAAAAAATATGTGAGTATGCGAGGTACGAAGATGATGAATCTAATGATCAGATTTTTTAAAAGAAGAAAATTTATTATCTATAGAAAATTGCAATTAACACTTATGATCATTTCACTCAGTTATGTGATCCTCTTCTGTGCGGTTATGGGGACGTATCTCTTTATTCCATTGATGATGGAACTGGATAAATCAGTGAGAGGTTCAGACAGAGCATTAGTCGCGGCAGAACGGATCCTGTACTTACATGAGAAGTTTTGGCCTGCATTATTATTGTCCCTTTTTGCTATAGGTTGCCACTCCATATGCATTTCTCACAAAATGGCAGGGCCTCTGTACCGCTTTAACCTTATCCTTAAGGGAATCAAAGAGGGTTTTGTGCCGGCCCCGATACGGGTTCGAAAGGATGACTACCTCTATGGTGAAATGGAAAATATCAATCAGATGCTTGAACAGCTGAGGAACAAGTTGACTGAACTTCAGGAAGGACTGGTGCACCTGAATAGATCCATGGTAAAATATAAAAATGCGCTCTATCATTCTTCAATGAATGAGTTGATCAAAAAAATAGATGACATCGCTGACCAGGGCAAAAGACTCGAAGAAAAGCTGGGCTATTTTAAGGTGATGTCATAATACAGCCTAACCCCTCGTTGCAATGAAGTTGTCCCACTGGCTCCTAAATCCGATCACATCGCACTTACTTTTAATCAATCATCCTTGAACCCACGAACCCTCGAATTCCTGCCTCCTACCAGGCTCGAACCCTCCCTTTGAGCTCTTATAGGTAAAGGTGATCTGGAGGAGGTCCCCCAGCACTGTAAATACCCTGATTCTTCTAAATCCCACCCTTTCTAACACTTTTCTCTGTTCGAAAAAGAAAAAGTTAAGGTTCTCCCTCTCAAAAAGTTTGA
>Ga0315314_1002815_pt1 | contig 14103 bp, 14 predicted proteins | sample TDP9_MG_FD_203631 | JGI IMG/M metagenome (GOLD analysis project Ga0315314, IMG submission 203631) | Freshwater sediment microbial communities from Lake Towuti, South Sulawesi, Indonesia - TDP9 | ecosystem: Environmental > Aquatic > Freshwater > Lake > Sediment | place: Indonesia: South Sulawesi...
GAGTTTTCGCAAGAGCTTGTTAAATTTGTTGGTTCGGGCTAATACTTGGGGTTTTCTTTCGCTTTTTTGAATGTTTATGTCTTCGACATATTTGGGAAGCTGGAATCAAGTTAACTTTGCGGGAAACTTTAGTCAAATATAGGGAAAAGCGTGGAAACATTGAAAGCGTCTTGCGGCTGTGTGTTCTGCAAGATCGGAAATTCTTATGTAAGGGTTGAGTGTTGTAACAAACACAAAACACGATTCTGAAGCACTAGTTTTGGAATGCATACCTATCTTTTTGCCTATTTCTTAGCGGACTATTATTGAAGCATTAGGAATAGTTAACGAAAAGACGAATGGAAAATGGGAAGTATAAAAAGAAAAGAGGGGGGATTTTAGCCGAGGTCGACGAACGAATCTGCTGTCATTCCGCCAGGAGCTGTTCGGACAACCGTTAGAGCCGCGCCCGTACCAGTCTTAATCTCTATCTTCATCGTCTCGTATTCTTGTAACTCGTGGCCACTACCTAAATGTATCGCGAGGAACGCTTTTTCGGTTGACTCTAACACAGTGTCACCGTCACCATTGAATATTGCGAATTTAGCTTCCTCACCAGTTACATCTGCAATTAGACCATCCCAATCTGTCGCAGTGCTCGTGCCATTGTAGATATCTAGAAGAGTTGCACCTGGTAAGTAGATTGAAACGACAACAGTATTCGTGCCCAGATCCACTTGGGTTTTTCCAACGGACAGTTTCACTGGAAGAATGAGATATGAGATGTTGGTAGCGCCAGTTCCAGTTTTTGCTATTACAGATCCGTCTAGTTGTAGCGCGCATGTAGCTTCTTCCATTCCTGAACCTATGGTTTCTTTGGTTTTTTGTGTGGCGAAGAAGCCCATGTTTATGACCACGTATGAGAGGGCTGCCGCGATGACGACGAAGGCTATGAGGACTATGGCGGCTTCGATTCCAACGATTCCTTTCTTAGACTTCAGCAGCCTTCTTAGAGGATTCATTTGTTATCACACCGTTAACCAAGTGCTTACAGGCATCGACTCTGGAACATTGAATTCTATCGACAGTGGCGCAGTCTTCTCAAGTCTGATCTCGACTACTATACGCTCTCTAACAGCAGCAACATCACTTGAAGATAAGGTTATTATCAGATAACCTTTCTCGTCGGCATTCAAAGATTCATCGTTGTTGCTGTTTTCGATCGCAAGGACTGCCACAGTGGTCATAGCGGTTGCATTGTAGGTTCCATGGACATATTTTGTTCCGCTTTGGGAAACACCCACAAAATCATCAAATTTGTCACCGGTCGGGTCGTACGTCTGTGTTGGAGTACTATTGTCGTATAGTACGCCACCGTACACGTTTCCCCAAGCATTGCTGGCGACCTTCAGCGTCACCACTGTTTCGTTTTGCCACACAGCCACGTAGTCCACTCCGAAAGCTCTCAAAGGAATCACAATGCAATTGACACTCGTGCCGGTTGAGGTAGTCCTGACGAAGATTGTTCCGTCCATAGAGAGTGGAGTGCTCGCCTGTTGGAGACCCTCTTGAACTACAGCTTTACCTCTCTCGGTTGCGAACAGTCCTTGGTTCACAACCATGAAAGAGAACGCAGCAGCGATGATCACAAAGGCTATCAACACTATTGCAGCTTCAAGGCCAACAATTCCCCGTTTCTGCCGAAGCAGTTTCTTCAATAGATCTTTCATTTTTATCACTTATTTTCCGTGTTCAGATTCTAACTCGGAATTTTATATTAAATCTTATGACTTCGTAAACAATATTTACAATTCACTTCACAAAGTCACAGCTTTTGACACACTAGCCCATCAAACAGAAGCACAACCAGACATATGTTCAACAGTATTTCCAATAATAATCATCGTTTCATAAGTGTTTTCTGACACGGATTCCACCTAAAACATACAGGCATACGATTTGAGAACGCATAAGGTTACTGAGGACTACAAAATGTCACGCATAGGCTCAGAATCTATTAGAAAATACGAAATAGTCAGCAAAAACTTGACAGACACATCCATGCTACTTGAGTTAAGAAAACTCTTTGAAAGAAAGTATACTTTAACAGAATTACTAGAGTGGCTTCATAGGAAAGTCAAATGGAGCAGAGCCAAAATAACCAGACACAACGACCCCATTAAGATTCTAGCCTACGGAAAAGGAAGATGTGGAGAATTCAGCATACTATTCACGGCTCTTTGTCTGGCGCACGATTACCGTGCAAGACTAATCCTCGACATGTCTGACCATGTATGGACAGAAGTCTGGAACAAAAAACAAAACAGATGGGTCCATGTGGATCCATCAGAAAAGAGAATTGATGACCCCCAAATGTACGAAAGAGATTGGAAGAAATGCCTTAAAGAAGTATACGCTTTTGAAGATGGCAACTTAGAAAATGTAACAAGAAGATATAAAATAGCGTCGGACCCGGAGCAATTATCAAACAAAGCGGGGCAGAAAAAGAATCGTATGAATCTAAAACGCAAATGAACTACCCAAGCAATATTCTTGCTCAGGTGGAAAGGATGAGAGATGCCTTTTCCGTGGAAGATGAGCAAACTTCATCTAGTTTGGGCTTTTTCCATGGAAACCTCGCTGTCATTGCAGCCAGTAGCGCTGTCAAAGGCTTCGGGGGACAAATCATAAGCACTTACATTCCCATATACTTCCTCTTCCTTGGTGGAAGCCCCTTAACACTGGGGTTAATGACAGCAATAATGTCGCTTATTCAGTGCATCATGCTCTTTCTGGGAGGCTTCATAGCGGATTATTATGGCAGAAGAAAAATCATAGTCCTTATCGCTTTTTACAGCATAATCTTTCCGTTACTATACGCTCTCACACGGGATTGGCGCATATTCGTTGCACTAAGTGTAGCTGGGGTTCTTGGAATATTATCTGACCCTGCCTCGCAAGCTATCGTGGCTGACTCGGTCCCTCCTGAAAAGCGGACCACTGGTATAGCGTCTCTTCAAGTCGTTTCCTCTCTGCCTCTGATGATAGCTCCCGTGATCGGGGGGTGGCTCATTCAAAACATGGATTTACCAGACGGTTTTAGACTTGCGTGTATGTATGCTGCAGCCACTGCCTTCACCTCAGCTTTAATAGTCTTTCTGTTCCTCAAAGAAACACTACAACATAATCCAGTTGCTGAATACGATTTTTCAAATTCTAACAAATTCCGAAACCTCTTGAAACTTCCGCGTTCGTTGCCCAATGGTCTTAAAGCACTCATAATTTCATATGCTTTGGTGGCGTTTGCCAATGGAGTCGTAGCACAACATTATATTATTTACGCGTATGATGTAATAGGGATCACTGCAGTAGAATGGGGCGTGATTGTTAGTCTACAACTGCTTTTAGCAAACATCTTGAAGGTTCCTGGAGGATGGCTTAGCGACAAGTTTGGCAAAAAGAGGATAATGACAATCTCGGTGCTAACCTGTGCTCCATGCGCCATACTCTTCACTCTCTCTCAGTCGTTCTTTCACACCCTAATTGTTGCCTTACTTCTCATAGTAACTGGGATATACTACCTCCCCGCTCATATGGCCCTTCAGTCAGATCTGACACCTAGAAGAATGAGGGGACGAATCACGGCGCTATTTGGAATAATCAGCGCTCTCTCAGCAGCCTCAGGGTCACTTATAGGCGGCTTCTTATTCCAGTCAGTCAATCCAGCGACGCCATTTTATCTTTTTACTGGTGCCGAGCTAGTGGCAACATTTTTCATAATCAGCATTCTGCAGGAACCTGCGAAAAAAGAAGTTTAGGGATTCTTGTTTCGCTAAGGTGCACATCGCCTCGCAGGAACCAAAGACGCTGCCAATGATCACACATGAATTATATTACGACAATCATCTATTGATAAGACAATGGATTAGTCAGTTCTTGGTTCCCTAGTGCGCTCAAGCAATTCAGCTATTGTAACTTGCAAATTCTTTACAGCACTTTTCAAATCTTCTGTCTCTTTTCTAAGCCCTACTATCAACTCCTTCGACTCTTCTTCAACTAATAGCGGGCTAGGCTGTTTAGAAATTCTTTCTGAACTCACAACTGCTGTTTTTATTAATTCTTTTAGTATAAGAAAAAGCCCCACGGCTACAACTATAGCTCCGATGATTAGGAAGACGTGCATGTAATAATATGAGAAGATCAAATACCCAACATCTTTTGAACTCCCGCTAAAGGTATTACCGAACTTGAATGAGTAGATATCGTTGTATGGTACATGCCACTTGAACCTATGCTCATTGTATACTCTTCCTGGGTTTAGACAAACGTTGCCACCCGAATCTCTAATAAGAAAATCTATATCGTTATTCCCTCCGTAGCACCAGATTTGCCCTCGAATTGTAGCTCCCCATAAAAACTCGACCTGAAGAAAACCTTGGGCTCCTGAATTAATTATCCAATCCTTACCCTGCACTGAATTCCAAGGTGATAGGAACGTATCCCAAGGGACAAGAAACCCCAGAAGGAAGATAACGATCCCAACTATCAAGACAAGAAACTCTTTCTTCAAAGCTTTCAATAACTGATCCTCAGAACTTTTCTTGTAAAAAAGTATTTAACATTTGTTAGGTGACCTGTAACTAATTACAAGTTAGACGCCCCACTTTAATGATGGTCGTATACGTTTTCTTATTCGCCCCTTCGGATTATGGAACCAGTATAAAATAGAGCTTGACGATAACTATACCGAGAATGGCCAAGGCTATGGCTAATATACAATAGTCGGATTTTGAGGATGCTTTTTTGATCATTTTGCCAAAGGTTGCTGAGAAAACACTCCTTTTAAGCGTATCACTTTCTTTCACCGTCGATGCCGCTGATTCCTGAAACGCGTTTTCGAATCGTGGATGGTTGGTTCCATTATTTGTAGTCATTTCAGTCTTAGTACCCGTTTCATTTGTTCCTTGATAGGGCATCTCTACCGTTGCTGCGTCATTTGTTAGTTGCTTGGTTTCACCAGCAGTGATTTTGTTCCCATTAAGCATTTTGTCGTCTTGTGAAGATATCTCCAATGATTCTAATTTCTCAATCTTTTCCAACACTACCGATAATGTTTTTTCAAAGTTGACAACCACATTTTCAAGGTTGTCCATCAACGAGTTCAATGTGCGGATGAAGTCTGATGGTTGGGTTTCATCTGCTCGGAGTCCACTCAAATTTAAATCATCTTTTTTGGAGTGATTGACGTTCATTACGCCCCTGGTATAGGCAGGTATAAGCCTTGTGAACTGTAAATTCATATTAGTAGTTTCTATTGAGAGTTAGAAATATACTTGAAACCGAAATAGTTCACTCACTGAATCTATTTAAATAGGACAAAAAAGGGGGAAATGGAGGGTTCTAGCCGAAGTCAACGTAGGCATTTGCTGGCATTCCGCCCGGAGCTGTTCGCACGACAGTGAGAGCTGCACCTGTTCCTGTCTTGATCTCTATTTTTATCGTTTCGTAATCTGACAGCTCGTGGTTACTGCCTAGATACATCACAACAAACGCTTTTTCTTTCGACTCAAGAACGGTGTCGTTGTCATTGTTGTAAAATATGGCTATCGCCGTGTCTGCTCCCATATTCAGCGCTGTCAAATTTAGCTCTGTTGGAGAACTACCTTGATAGGTGCCATTGTAGATATTCAGTAGAGTAGCGTTTGGCAGATAGACTGAAATCACAACAGATCCATTGCTCAGATCCACCGCGGATCTTCCAACTGATAGCTTCACAGGGAAGACGACATATGAGATTTTTGCAGCAGCCTCAGTTTTTCCGATGACCGATCCGTCTAGTTGTAGCGCGCTTGTGGCTTCTTCTATTCCTGATCCAATTGTCTCTTTGGTCTTCTGTGTCGCGAAGAAACCCATGTTTATGACCACATATGCAAGAGCTGCTGCGATGATGACGAAGGCAATGAGCACAATAGCTGCCTCGATACCAACAATCCCCTTCTTGCTCTTCAGTAACTTCCTTGGCAACATTTTTTTTATCACACCATTACATACGTGTCTTTAGGCATAGCCTCTGGGATTCTGAACTCTATTGATAATGGAGCAGTCTTCTCAAGTCTAATCTCAATCACTATCTCAGCTCTGACAGGTACGCGGTCCAATGATGAGAAGGTCAGTATTAGGTAACCTTTCTCATTGGAGTCCAATGACTCATCTCCGTTACTGTTTTCTATTGCAAGAATCGCGATGGTGTTTAGGCTGGTTCCCTGATAACTTCCATTGACATAGTGACCGTTTGCAGCGTTATAAGTAGAACCCACGAATTGATCGAACTTTGCTCCTGTAGGATCATAAGTTTCATTTGATGTGCTGTCATATAATACACCGCCGTATATGTTTGCCCAAGCATTTTTACTCACCTTTAATGAAACTGCAGTCTCGTTTTGCCACATAGCCACGTATTTGACCCCGAAGGCTCTCAATGGAATAATAATGACATCCACGCTTTTGCCGTCTGCGGTGGTTCTGACAAACATGCTCCCATCCAGGCCTAACGGCGTGCTGGCTTGCTTCAATCCTTCCTGAACTATCGCTTTTCCTCTCTCAGTTGCGAAGAGCCCTTGGTTTACGACCATGAATGCAAAGGCTGCTGCGATAATAACGAAGGCTATCAGCACAATTGCGGCTTCAAGCCCGATTATTGCTCGTGTCTGTAACAGCATCTCTTTCAATAGATGTGTCTTTCCAAGCGTCGTGTTGGTTGTTTTCTGGTTGCACGAAGGGCACGTTACTTTCCCTAGATTTGATCTTGTATACCAGTGGTATCCACATTTTTCGCATCTTATGTTATTTTTCTTTTCCAACACTACTACCACTTACGATAGATATCTTACATCTTACGACTTAATAAATATTTCTGATTCAGATTCAGACTAAACTCAAAACCGAATTCGGAATTTAGTTCAAATGTTGATTCCAAATTCATACGAGTTAAATACACTACAACTACAGAATCCCAACCATCCTATTCAAGTCAAGGTGTAGTTTAGATGGCAAATGAGGAAAACAAGAACAAACTAGAAAACAGAATCGAACAAAGAGTAGAAAAGGTAGAGAACGAAGTTAGCGAGGTCAAATCAGAAATCCAAAAAATCTCCACTGACCTAAGTTCAGTAGTCTCAGAACTAAAAAAGTCTATCATAGATGTCAGGGCGGCTGTAAGCGAGATCGAGAATCCGTTCAACCTCCTCAGGTCAATCTCCAGCGAAAAAGACCTTAAGAAACTAAACATGGAAAGACAAAGACTTGGAATAAAATCTCTATCTCTAGAAAAGACAGAAGAAGAGACAGAAGAAGAAAAAGAGGAAGAAAAGTATCAGCCCCCATCTCCGGCTCCCCATCTAGAAGAGGAGGACAAACCGACAGAAAGAGTGACTTCACCGCCCAGCACCAAGACTGGATTTGGCCACTTAAAATGGGTCTGGTCTCTCCTAGATCTTGGCATGACCCCAAAAGGCATAACACAGCTCTCAGAATATTGCGAACACATCGGCTATCTTCCTTCAAACTCCAGTGAATACATATCTTTTCTGGCTTATGCAGCGGATAAAGCAAAGAAAAAGGGGTTGAACAAGGAACAGCTCATGGTGAGCATATATGAGGCAGCTATGGCTTCTGGTGCAGAGATGCATTTTGAGGATATGAATGAACTCGTTTCCGTCGCTATCAAAGAACTCAAAACTCCGGTAAGGAGTGAATAATGGGATTCTCAGTAACCATGAGCCACATATTAATAGTGATAGGCTCAGCGGTACTAGCCAGTGGTTTCTCCGTATACGCCTTGTACACGGGGCAATCGCTTCAAAGTAACATCCTACAAAATGTTAGCGACGTTAGGAGACAGATGAGCCTCCAAGTCCAGATAGTCTACGCGACGATAGATAACTCCACAATCCCAGAACACTTCGTTATTTACGCTAAGAACATCGGCTGGATATTGATAAACAACTTTACCTATCTAGATGTCTACGTTGGCGAATACGGTAGAGCCATGCTGTACACTTACAGCCCAACGGCTCATAATGGGACTGGAACCTTCAACCTTACAGATGCGAATGGAGACGGCATATGGGAATCCCGAGAAACCGCCGTGATAAGAGCCTATCCAACATCCGATATCGAGGGAGCCATGTTCGAAGCAAAAGTAGTCCCTTTCAGAGGCCTCACAAGCAGCTATCTCTTCCCTCCTCCACCGTGAGGTGATCCAATGGGGTTCTCGGTCACCATTGCATCGACAATAGTCCTAATAGGGTTAATCATTCTCTTTAGCTCTCTCTCTGCCGTATTAGTGTATAGTCTGAACACACTTTCGGATACAACAAAAGAGTACGTTAACCGTGAGAGAGACAAACTCGATGTTAGACTTGAATTGGAAATAGAATCGATTGAAGCCGATTCATGCACAACTACAGTGAAAAATCTAGGATCTAAGACAATCTTTCTCCAAAGTCAAAAGGGCTTCAAATGGAACAGCATCGTGATTTCTTATCAAAATAATTCTCATTGGCTTTCATATATAATTGAGGACTACACGGTTTTAGACGTTAAGGTTATTGACACTATGGTTTCCTTCGACCCTACTAGCCATAGCTTCATCAATCCAGGAGAAGAAGCAAGAATTAGCTTCAACCTCCCAGAAGAAGCCCCCTCGATTCCCCGAAGAGCCCCTGTGATAGTTGTTTTCGCCTCTCACTACGGTGTAACTGTACAAGCAGAGGGAGTGAGATAGAAATGGGTGTTTTTAGCTTAGGAATCTCGGAACTAGACAGAGGCCTAGGCGGAGGAATCCCGTATCCCAGCCTCATATCCTTAGAAGGGGGTCATGGCACTGGAAAAACTGTATTTACGCAACAGATTGTTCATTCAATGCTTCACAGTAACATGAAAGTCTGTGTCGTGTCGAGTGAAACAACTGTGAAGGAGTATCTATCAATGATGGAATCAATTAAGCTCAACTCTTCACCTTATTACTTCTCAGGCAATCTCAACATTTACCCGCTTCATGTTGAGGGTGGTAGATGGAGCAAATTTCTATCCTCCTTCTTCCTTAAGGTTACTGCGAATTTTCTGGAACTGAAAAAGAAAAGATACGATGCGATCGTGATTGACAGCCTAAGCGTCTTAACGGTGGACACACCTCCACATGAGTTCTTAACCTTCATAACCCGACTGAAGAACTTTGTTTCAGACGGAAAGACTATTGTCGTGACCTTTCACCCAAAGTTTCTGACTGAAGAATCCATAATGAAACTGAGAGCATCGTCAGATGTCTACTTCATTCTCCAGAACGACACAATCTCAGGCATGGACGTGAAAGTTCTGAAGATCGTTAAGCTATGGGGCAGTGAAGGCGCCGAAAGAAAAAGCACGATAACCCTTGAAGTCAACCCCGCGATTGGCTTGAGAGTGATGCCTATCGGTGGCGTAAGAGTTTAGGAGGTTGCCAAAAAACGAAGCTAACAGGACTGTTCCAGAAGCCAGCAAAGAAAATCAAGGTAGAAAAGTTAGACTTGCTGAAAAAAGAGGTATGCGAGACTCTGGAAGAATCTGTGAAAAAACATCCACACATTGCCTCCTACCTAGAGACTTTGCCTGAAAAACCAACCTATGTGAAGCAACTCGATTTCGAAAAGTTTGGAGGAAAGGCGAATCTCGTATACCCTTTAGGCTTTGGAATATACGCCCATATTCGAGCTGGAACAGGAATCGGCGAGTACAATTTGGTGGAACCCGGAAAACCAAGTCGCCTCCTCCTTGACGGTGTTGAGTCAGCAGTTGCAAGATTGGTAAGCGATGAGAAATATGATGAAGACACAGAGGCAGTTCTAACTTCGATGTATAGAAAAGCCGTCAAAAGGAAACTGGTAAAGGTTCCGAAAGGGCAAGAAGACAGCGTCTTATACTATTTTTTGAGGGAGAAGATTAAGCATGGATTCTTAGAAGGCTTCTTAGCCGATCCTTGGCTTGAAGACGTAAGCGTGCCAGGGGAAGGAAATGTGTTTGTCTATCATAAGATGTTCGCCAGTCTTGAGACAAATGTTAATGTGTCAAAGGGTGAAGTTGATCTTCTTCTCAGAAGCATATCAGAGAGGTATGGAAAGGTATTAAGCTATACTCATCCAATAATCGACGTGCATCTACCAGACGGATCCAGATTCAACATCGTTTTTGGAGAGGACATAAGCCTAAAGGGCAGTAACTTCACCATAAGAAAGTTCCCTGAAGAACCCATATCAGTTGCACACCTAATAAGGTGGAAAACGTTTAACGCAGAGTTAGCTGGCTATCTCTGGATGCTTCTGGACATCGGAGTTACATGCTTTTTTTGTGGAGAAACCGCATCTGGCAAGACCACCAGCCTAAACTCACTCACGGGTTTTATTAAATCAGACGCTAAGATCGTTAGCATCGAGGAGACTCCAGAAGTAAACATTTACCATAGAAACTGGGTTAGAGAAGTAACCCGGTTGCACACTGGTTCTCAAGTGAGCATGTTCGACTTATTGAAGGCCGCACTAAGACAAAGACCCGACTATATCATAGTCGGTGAGATACGGGGAGAAGAAGGAAGAGTAGCTTTCCAGGGTGTGCAGACGGGACACCCCGTCTTGTCTACTATGCACGCTGGAAGTTTGGGACAGCTTTTCCAGAGGCTGACCTCACACCCAATAGATGTTCCAAAATCGCAAATAAGCGCATTGAACCTCGCTATTTTTCAGGCTAGGATAAGAAGAGGGCAGAAACTGATTAGGAGAATTCTTTCTGTTAACGAGATAATAGACTATGATATGGAGAAGGGAAATCTAAACTACATACCGACCTTTATATACGACCCTGACACAGATGAACTCCGTGCCCTTGGATCAAGTTATATGCTAGAGACAAAGGTTCTAGAGTTCAGAGCTTGGGGAAAGGACAAAATTCCTGAACTATACAAAGAAATGCACACACGCGCCGAAATTTTCAGTTATCTAGCACAAAACTATCCTAGATTCGTAGATGTATGGAAAACGGTAGTCAAAGTTCAAAATGAGGGGGTGGGGGGAGTCTATGAAAGAGTTAAGGGAGGGAAAATCCCTTGGGAATGACGTTAAAGAAGACTTTGGTAATTCTGATTCCCTCGCTACTTTTCGCGGTTTATCACTTCGTCACAGGAAATATGATCACAGGATTGCTAACAATAGCCATAACCGTGGGCGTTTTAGTCTTATTTGCATTCGTCGGCAGGGAACGCGTCCCAACTAAGGTTGATCTCCAGCTTGTTACCACAATTCTTCATATGCACGCCTTGTCGATGGGTCATGTTGGACCCGAAGACTTGGTAGGAACCATAGCAGACACAGAAGAGTATGGATTCTACAGTAAGGTTTTTCAGAGAATCCGGAGTCTCGCTAAGAAGTTTGGGTATGGATTCACTAAGGCAACTGCTCAGGTATCTGAAACCGTTAAGTCGCCTTTGAGAGAAATACTTGTTCGATGTACAACTGTATTTTCAACCGAAGAGCCAGAAGGATACCTAGAAATGGAATCGTCAACCTTGATGGAGGAATACTCGGGATACTACACGAGAGCGATCGAAACGCTAAAAATGATAGGGGGTGTGTTCACAGCCTTCCAAAGTGTCCTTGTCTTTATGGTTATGACCTTATCGATTATGACCGTGTTTATGGTAGACCCTAACATCGTCGTCTACTCATACTTCATCTCTGGCATCTCGCTTGTCATGATGTGCTGGATGTTCAAGTCAGTTTCGCCCGATGACAAAACTGTGCACATAGGAAAGTTTCCACCCAAATCGTATCTCTACATCAAGCGGAGCCTGATAGTCGCAGTACCTATTTCTGTAATCGCCGCCATTCTGGTATACCTTTGGTACGGACCACCATTTGCCTTCATAACTTTAGGCTTAGGTATGCTTGTTCCAGGCGTGATAGCGTATAAATTCGAGTCTTATGTATTCTCTATCGATGACCAGTATCCCACATTTCTGAAAGCTCTAGGGGAAAACCTCGCCTCAACCTCAGACCTCAGAGCAGCCCTATCCTATATCCTCTATATGGAACTTGGACCACTAAAGAAGCTGGTTCAGAGCGCACTAAGTAGACTCCAACTTGGTCTAACCCACGATGTCTCTTTGGAAACACTGTCTTCCGAAGCCGCCTCTCATCAGGCACACATAAGTAACAAAATTCTACTGGACGCGATAGATCAAGGAGCCAATCCTCTTAAGGTTGGCAACCTACTCGGAAACAGAGTTGTAAAATTCATCGAATTTAGGAAAAAAAGGGAAACGGTTGCAAAGGGCTTTCAGGTCACAATCCTTGTGATGCAGCCAATTATTGTTGTGCTCCTTGTGGTTCTAACAACGCTTTCAACATTCCTCTCCGAGTCCCTATACTCACTGCCCTTCTTAGGATTTGCACCGATTCCTCTTGGAATTGTCGAGATAGGAAACGTCATACTTGTAATCCTAACAACAGTAATAAACGCCTTGTCTATGAAAGAAATTAAAGGAGGCTTCTGGGGAACATTCCTGCTAAACCTAGGGTTCCTTCTAATTTTAAGCGGAGGAGCATGGATTGCAACTCGCAAACTGATAGAAATGATGTTAGGTCAATTACCTGGCATCGAGTGGTTCCCCATGCCGGGTGCCTGAAAGCATCTGGAGTTAGAAATAACATAGACACATGAGGAATCGTGAAGGATTTAGGAAGGAAATCGTTTCAATGAATCATGAAGTCTCAATAGACCAATGAATATTAAGAAAGAGAGATGGCTAACACGTGACATTGCTTGTTAGACATTTTTCGTCTTCTAGAGTTTTAGTCGCAATAATCTCTGTACCATCCTGTAGAGCTTGGTATATTTGAAGCGTCTGTTCCGCTGCCTTCTTCCATGTGAAGTATCGTCGCACTCTTTCGCGTCCGTTTTGACCCCACTTCCTCGCCCTTTCCGGATCTTTTAACACCTGCTTCACACCCCACGCTATATCCGCAGGGTCTCCACCGTTCACGTGAATCCCGTTCTGATCTGGTCCTGAAGATATAACCTGCTCTCTGAACCCCACAACTCCATGAGCTCCAACCACTATGGGCTTTGCCATAGACATTGCTTCGAGACTGACTATGCCGAATGGTTCATAGGTGGAGGGAAATATACAGACATCAGCGGCGGCGTAATGCAGAATTCTCTCATCCTCTGGCACAAACTCAAAATTGCAGATTACCTTATCACCTATTCCGAGTCTTCTCGCGGTCTCAGCTACGTCTCTTTGCTGCTCCCCTTTGCCTAAAATCACCAGCTTTGTCTTAGGGTGCTCCTCTAGGATCAAGGGCATGGCCTGAACTAGGTTATTTACGCCCTTAACCCACGTTAGTCTCCCCAAGAAAAAGAGTGAGCACTCATCTTCATGGATACCGTATTTTTCACGCAGTTTCCTTATGTCTTTCTCACTGCATCTCTTGGGATCGTATCGATCGGGATCAACCCCATTCCAGACCACGCTGATTTTCGAACTAGGCCAGCCATGTCGAATAAGATCGTCTCTCATCGCCTGGCTGACCGTAATTATACGATCCGCAACATCTGCAGTTGCCAACTCTAGGTGGGACACCACAGCAGAGCCCTGTCCACCGCTACGACCGAACTCAGTACTGTGCACATGGAAAACCACTGGCACTTTTGTTTCATTTTTCACTATGACTCCCGAGATGCTGCTCAACCAGTCGTGAGCGCACACGATGTCGAAGTGACAACTCTCTTTCTTAATCAGCTGGTTAATCAATTTTGTAGCGCTTAAGATGTTGTAAATAAAGAGGTCGTTGAAGAAGCGGATGTTCGTTCCCCATCTTTTCAGATCCTCCGTTACGAACATGGGAAACACGTTACTTGCGTCTGCAATCATGGGACGATGAATCTCCACCCCTTTGAATACTTCTCTCGTCTTCAAATCTCCGGAGTTAAGTGTAAAGACAGTGACATCGTGACCTAGCCCGACGAACTCTCGGGTTATGTATTCAGCGTAGGTGCCTAAGCCACCAACAAGCGTAGGTGGATACTCCCAAACAA
>Ga0315314_1002816_pt1 | contig 14102 bp, 15 predicted proteins | sample TDP9_MG_FD_203631 | JGI IMG/M metagenome (GOLD analysis project Ga0315314, IMG submission 203631) | Freshwater sediment microbial communities from Lake Towuti, South Sulawesi, Indonesia - TDP9 | ecosystem: Environmental > Aquatic > Freshwater > Lake > Sediment | place: Indonesia: South Sulawesi...
AATGGATATTAGCTCCAGTTCTGAATCCTCATAGAGCGGAGTGCTCAAATCGAGGAGAGCCCCATTCACCTTGGCCGCCACGGCGGTCGCCGCCTCCTTCCTGGCAAGCGCCTGAGCCGCTTGGGATACGGTGATGCCCTCATCAAATTCCTGCGCCCTTCCCGCCTTCAGGCCTATCTGTATCGCACCCATGAGCAATCACCACTCCAAACAAAAGGCATCACAAGCAACAGATCGCCAGTGATGCCAGGGTTCTGCTACCAGGCAAAGGTGAGTTCAGTTTGCCCATCCGATGGCAAGAAGAGAGATGGTAGGCACGGGCGGTCTTGAACCGCCGACCTCTTGCGTGTCAAGCAAGCGCTCTCCCCCTGAGCTACGTGCCTTCGCGACCCTTCCCGCTTTTGGTGCCGAGGACCGGAATCGAACCGGTATGGGCAAGAATGCCCGAGGGATTTTAAGCCCGAATCAGACGATTCCAACCGATTCAACGAAATCAGGTAAATAGTTGAGAATACTCTCTTTTTTTCTTGCCAATTGAGTTGGCAGATGTTGGGTTAAATGAGAGTTTTTGAGGTTCGATGGGCACAATTTGGGCACAGTCGAAACGCCCGACCCGGTCAAGTATATAGCCGAGAAAGCTGCTGATTGTCAAGCGGAAATTGAAACAGGAGGCCATGAGCGATGGCTTTAGGAGAATTCAATGGGAGGGAACGCTCGGAGAAGGGAAGAAAAATGCCCAAGATCACAGTTAGACTGGATGTGGGCTTCGGAGAAGAGTGTCGCAATATCCGAGGCTTCATCTTGAAGGTGGGGGAATACGAGGACCCCGTAAGCTGTCTCTTCCACTTGACACCCGAGGAAGGAGAGGATCTACTGAGGCAGCTTCAGGATCGGTATGCGGAATGGCTTTTTCAAGTAAGGACAGCTGAAAAGCCTACATTGCCCTCTCCGTGAGGCGGGCTATGGTATGCCAATAAAAAAAACCTTCTCTGCCGAAGTCCAAAGTCCAGCGCAGCGAAACGGCTAACAATGCAGGGCCACTCACCGCAACCACGAATAAGAAGAAGCGCGACGGTGGAAAGCAGCCGAAGCATCATGAGAGGGCGGAAACCTATAAGAATGGGGGGTGAGCGCGACCCGGTTCAAGGGTATATAAGGTGTATATGGCAACAAGGTAGGGCAAGGGGGAGATCATGGCAGGAAAGGGTAAAAGCGGCGGAAAACATCGGAAGAACGAAAGGGGAGCGAAGAAAGGTCCCCCGCGCGGAAAGCAGCCTAAAACCCATGCACCCAAGACGAGAATGGCAGCCAAGATCAGGAGGCGCAAGATTATAGAGGCTTGCCTTGATGGCAAGAATCTCCGCGAGGTGGCGATAGAAACGGGTCTGTCGCCTAATACCGCTTCTCAACAAGTCTCGGGAATCTTGAAGGAAGCTGAAGTGCAAGGGGCGTTTGCGATGATCATGGACGAGGAAGGGCTTACCGACAAATTCCTGGTAAACAAGGTCAAATCGCTTCTAAATGCCCGTCAGGTCGAGTATTTCTCGCATATGGGCGAGGTCACGGATGAGCGGATCGTCGAGGCCCTCGAAACCCAAAGAAAGACCTTGGAGCTTGCGATGAAGCTCAAAGGTCATCTGCGCGAGCAGGTTCATGTCGATGCGGATGTCGGCCTGATGGCGCTTGTAGTTCAGGTCATGCATTCTCCGGGCGGCGAGTTATACGAGGGGGAACCCCAAGATGTTGCGGAGACCAGAAGAGAAGTTCCCGGACAGGGGGGTATGAGGGCCGGCGACGACCCGGCCAATAGTTGATATATCCCCCCTACCGCGAGACTCTATTTTTTAATTCCGAGGCTGAATAATGACCCTGCCCTGTGCATTTCTGCCGCCTCCACAAGGTCGAAAAGCACTTGACAAGAGGAATTCAGAGGAGTAGATAGCAAAGCAGACAGGAGGGTCGAATGTCCCTCATTAGACATTAACCCGCCTGGCTGGAAGTAGGGCTGTAGAAGTGGGAAAACGATACGACAAGTCCTGTCCGAGCTTTTAGGACTCCAGAAGCCCCGTGGGCAAGTTTGTGCCCGGAGAGCTTTTTTGTTTCTTGGGCCTGAAAGGCCTGCCATGGAGGCTCTTCGGGCATAAAGGAGGTAATGGCCTATAGGAAGAATCCTTCGTAACTTGGCAAACGAATTGGAATTGGCCCTGCAGGTCATAGGGCAAGAGAGGAGCTGAGGAAATGGGAGAATCCGGCAGAGGCAGCAAGAGAGGTCGCTTCAAAAAAGTTATCTCCAGCTGGCTTGGAGGGGTCCTGGAGGGAATCGTTGTCGGCCTTGTGTTGGGTATCACCACCGCATTCAGCTTTAATTCTTGGCAAGTCGAGTGCAACGCCCGTGAAGTACTGTGGAAAGAATTTAGCAAGGTGACGACCGAGTATGTCGAGTTCGGTAGGAAAGCTCGCGTAGATATTGTGGAGCGCCATTACGACCACAAGAACAAATCTGAAAGTATGAAGAAATGGGAAGGGTGGCTCTGGATTGACTTCCAGCGTGTTTTGGCTGATGTCACCAAAAACTGCCCCACCAAAGTAGCCTCCGCCGTAAAAGATCTTCGCTGCGCAAACAGAAAGTACTATATTTATTATGACGCGCTGGACGAGCACGATAGCTTGTCTGTAGCCTTTGAAAAAGAGCGACTCAAGTTCAAGAAAGATTGTGGTTCGGAAGAATGGAGCGCACTTACCAATTTTGGCCACGAGCGCGACGCAGAGATCCTCGACCGGGAGGCCAAAAAACAATTTGAAGACCTTCAGGAAGCGCAGAAGTCTGCCGCAGACGCGATATGGGACTGGTCGAAGATATCCTTCCTTCAGTACCTTTGGTACCGGGTCCAATCTTTCTTCGTTGCACAACCTCCAAGAAAGGCAGCCGGAGGCGAAAGAGAGGACGAAAGGAGGGGATATGCGCAGGAGATAATCCGATGGACTTTGGGGTAAAGTGGACGCTGGTGGCAATACATCTGCGAGTCATCAGTTTGTCTTTTCCACGGCAGGCGCGAATTTTGTGAACATTCCGTGATGAACTTTGGATAACCCTTCCTTCGTCCTCTCTCCTCCTCTGACAGCCTCCCATACATCGGATGATTGAGGGAAAAGTAAGGAAGAGAGGCAGACGGAGGGAACAGAGATTGACGAGGAAGACCCGGCGGGGCAAATAGCAAATTGGGAAAACGCCAGTTCATCCCTCCATTTGCATCTCCTCAGGCAGGGTCAGAAATGGCCCTGCCCTTTTTTCTCCACGAGCCTGTGGGAGGCTTTCTTTTGCGTTGACAAGGGGAACGCACCGGGTATATACGACTTCTGAGACGGAACCATTGCTGCTACTGCTGAGATCACCCCAATGGAGACGATAAGTAAAGACCTTATCTCGCTCTTGCAATTCCTCCTGCCCGGATTCATCTCCGCTTGGGTTTTCTATGCCCTTACATCCTATCCTAAACCATCGCAGTTTGAACGAGTTATCGAAGCCCTTATATTTACCGTAATCATCCAGGCCATGGTCCATGTGATACGAGCTCTGTTGGCTGGGCGTTTCTATGCCGTTAGCGTTCGGAGTGATACCTCACAATTGATCTGGTCCATTCCATGTGCCATACTGTTCGGCCTCGTCTTCTCGTATTTCGCCAATAACGACATGCTTCACGCACTTTTTCGGAAATTAGGTGTTACGAGGGAAACATCATTTCCATCCGAATGGTTCGGGGCATTCTTGAAAAACACCACCTACGTCGTTCTTCATCTTGATGACGAAAGACGTCTCTATGGGTGGCCCCTTGAGTGGCCAAGCGAACCAGGAAGTGGCCACTTCCTGATTACCGACGCATCGTGGCTCACAGAGGAAGGCGAGGAGATCCTGATTACGGGCGTTGAAAACCTGCTTGTAGATGTTCGACACGTGAAGTGGGTAGAGTTTATGAAAAAGACTTGGGAGGAAAAACATGGGCAAGAAAGCATCGAATCCCCCGCCGCCCCGACGGATTCACCCGATGGAGGAAGGACGGAATGTGAATCCGCCTTCATCCAGAGTTAAGCCCCCACCCCCGCCGCCGCCGCCGCCAAAGAAGGGTGGCTAACGTGAAGGTGCACCGAACACCTGCAGAGAGCAGGCTGCGTTCGGCGATTATCATGATGTTCTCACCTGCCGCGCTGATGAAGAGGAATTGACCGAACTCTATCCATTTCACGTGATCCTCATAACTTGCCTCGCCTGCCTTCGCGAATGAGCCATAAACCGTTCTGCCGCTGACGTTAGAAGCTCTTGAAGGGATAAAGATCCATGAATAACGTTCTATATTACGGCGACAACTTGGACATTTTGAGGCGATACATCAAAGACGAGTCGGTTGACCTTGTCTATCTCGATCCGCCATTCAAGAGCGAGCAGAACTACAACGTTCTGTTCAAAGAGCAGAACGGGAGCCGGGCCGCTTCGCAGATACGGGCCTTTGAGGATAGCTGGACATGGAACAAGGAAAGCGAAGCGATCTTTGCCGAACTCGTGACCGGCGGCGGGCGCGTGGCTGATTGCCTTCAAGCCTTTCGGACATTCCTGGGCGAATGCGACATGCTTGCCTATCTTGTGATGATGGCCCCGCGCCTTGTGGAGCTTCGGCGCGTGATGAAGCCAACCGCCAGTATTTACCTTCACTGCGACCCGGCGGCAAATCACTATCTGAAGATGCTCATGGACTCCGTGTTCGCGCCGGACAATTTCCTGAATGAGATCGTTTGGAAGCGAACAAGCGCACATTCCGGGTCAAAGCGATGGGGTCCGGTTCATGACGTTATTCTGTTCTATTGTAAGTCGGCGAACTTCATTTGGAATCCTGTATTTCAAGAGTATTCAGCAGGGTACGTTCAGCAGTTCTACCGGTACAAGGATGAGAAGGGGCGGTTCCGAGTCGGCGACCTCACGGGAGCGGGAACACGGACGGGCGAGTCTGGACAACCGTGGCGCGGCATCAATCCTACGGACATAGGAAGGCATTGGGCGGTTCCGAACAAGGTCCTGCTTGAAATGTTCGGCAAGAAAACCCTCGGGTGGACAGTTCAAGAAAAGTTGGACGCTCTCGACAAGCAAAGACTGATTCACTGGCCCCCAAAAGGCAAGATGCCCGGCTTCAAGCGGTACCTAAACGAAAAGGCTGGTGTCCCAATTGTGGACGTTGTGACGGACATCAACCCGATAGCCGCGCAAGCCACGGAACGCCTTGGCTACCCCACACAGAAACCGGAAGTGTTAATTGAACGGATCGTCTCCGCGAGCAGTAACCCCGGAGCCGTTGTCCTTGATCCGTTCTGTGGATGCGGGACCACGATTGCAGCGGCGCAGAGGTTAGGCCGACAGTGGATTGGGATAGATATAACACACTTGGCAATCACACTCATCAAGCAACGGCTGAAGGATACCTTCGGCGAGTCAATACAGTTCAAGGTTGTGGGGGAGCCCGTCAGCGTCCCGGATGCGAAGACCTTGGCCAAGTCAAACTATTATCAATTCCAATGGTGGGCGCTGGGTCTTGTGGGGGCGCGTCCGGTCGAACAGAAGAAGGGATCGGACAAGGGCATTGATGGCAAGATCATCTTCCAGGGTGACAAAGCCGGACACTTTGAAAGCGTGATTCTGTCAGTGAAGGCGGGGAAAACCGGTCCCGCTCACGTCCGGGACCTGAAGGGAGTATTGGACCGGGAAAAGGCCGCAATAGGCATTCTCATCACGATGCAAAAGCCGACCCGCAGCATGAAGACAGAGGCGGTGAAGGGCGGCTTCTTCAAGTCGAAGACCTGGGGGCGACAATATCCGAAGATTCAGCTTCTCACTGTGGCCGAACTGCTGGCCGGGAAGAAGGTCGAAATGCCGCCTATCAGGCAAGTGGGGGCGACCTTCAAGAAAGCCCCGAGGGCGAAAGGGAAGAAGGCGGAGAATCAAGAACTACCTTTTTAGGCAGAACTTCCTGAAAGATGACAGAACCCTGGCCGTCACGAAGCCGCAGGGCCGGTTTGATGCGGGATAAAAACGATACCAAAAGACTTGGAGTCTTCTTCTCTGTTTGGATTTTCGCTCTTCTCCTTGCCATAGCTTCCTTCGCTCAAGGGGCAACCTTTTCCGGCAAGGTCGTGGGAATCTCGGACGGGGATACCATCAAAGTCCTTCATAACGGTAAGGAAGAACGCGTGCGCCTCAACGGGATTGATTGCCCTGAGAAGAGACAGGCCTTTGGTACCCGCGCTCAGCAATTCACCTCTGATTTGGCCTTCGGCAAAGAGGTAACGGTGAGGGCTATGGGGCATGACCGCCATGGCCGAACCATTGGGGATGTGATCCTTGCCGACGGAACAAACCTCAACCAGGAATTGGTCAAGGCGGGATTGGCCTGGTGGTATCAGCGATTCTCCGCTGATGAAACCTTGGGGCGATTGGAATCGGAGGCCAGGGCAGCTAAAAGAGGCCTCTGGGCCGAGGCGAATCCCATCCCTCCTTGGCAATTCCGGAGCGAAGCAAGAGAAACTACCACGCCCAGGGTGGAGCCCCAAAAGCAGGAGGCCCCGGAGGTCATGGTCTACATCACCAGGACGGGCAGCAAGTATCACTTGGCAGGATGCCCTCATTTGACAAAAAGCAAAATCCCCATTTTCCTGAAGGATGCGAAGGCGAGAGGATATGGGCCATGCAAGGTCTGCAGGCCGCCGGAGTCATGAAAAATGAGGGTTGAATTAGTGGAGTGGATTTTCAAGATGATAATGAAAACTCTCTGTCTAAGGGAACAATAAGATGCCGATAAAAAAGTCCCCTCTGCCGAAGTCCGAAGTCCAGGGCAGCAAAACGGCTAAGAGTGCAGCTTCACTCACCCCAGCCACAAAGAAGCGCGACGGTGGAAGGCAGCCGAAGCATCACGCGCCCAAAGATCGCATGAGCACGATGTTGAGAAGGGCGAAGATCCTTCAAGCGGCCATTGAGGGGAAGAACATCACCAAAGCGGCCATAGAAACGGGGCTGTCGCCCAAGAGCGCGGCAGACCAGGCGTCGAAGATCCTCCGCGATCCCATAACGCAACGGGCTTTTGTCATGATCCTGGCCGAGAAGGGCCTTACCGACGAATTTCTGGCCGAGAAGATCCGCAGCCTCCTCGACGCCAAGCAAACCCTTTTCTTTCAAAAGGATGGCGAGGTCACGGACAGCCGAGAGGTCGAGGCCCTGGAGACCCAAAGGAAGACCGCGGAGCTGGCGGCGAAGCTCATGGGCCACCTGTGGGAACAGGACAAGGTGGACATGGATACCCACATAATGCCGATTGTAGTGGCAGTGCTCCAGCAACAGTCGGATGGAAAGGAATGAGTTTTTGCCCTACCGGATGTTGTGGACGGCCAGCTATTCGAGGCTAAATGGGGTATGCAGAAGAGGCCATAGGGGAGCGCCCGAAAGCCGACAATTCCCCCCATGAGCCCACCGAAAAATTTTTCTTGACATGCCTTTAAAAGCGTGTTACGAATAAAAGACCATGAAGAGGATAACCGCCAAACGATCTTGCAAATCTGACGCCATAGCCTTGGGGCGGGCCTGGGTGGAAGAGAAGATGAAAGGTCACGACGAACCGCAGCGCGAGGGTCTGCCGAAAGGAACCGCCATTGGTTTTTCCCTGAAAAAGCAAAAGGCCGTGCACTTTGTGATCCTTCGAGGCAGCCTGCGGCTGAAGGACATCGCCCAGCTGGTCAAAACCAGTGAGGCGACAATGGGAATGTGGCGGAGCGAAGAGGAATTCAAACGGGCCGAAATCGTTGCGCTCCGGGATTTCACGGAGGGCGTCATCAATACGCTTTACAAGGGCGTCCTGGTTCGGGTTCTATCTGCCCTTTCCAGGAAGGAGGCGGAGAGGTTCGCCACAAATGCGAAACTCAAAGAGCTTGGGCGGACGCTCCAGGATAGGCTTGCGGGAATCGGGCCTGGCCTGGACCTCCCGGGGATGGAAGAGAAAGCCTTGTTTCCTTGTCTGTCGAAAAGCCTTCGTTATTTCAACGCCTTCGTCATCACGACATTTTTTGATTTTATCGACCTGGCGCTGGCCGGGGGAAGTCTTTTGGAGTCCCTGTTGGCGATTGGTTTCCTTCAAGTCCTCCAAGACGCACTCACGGGCGGGGACCCCCGCAATATGCGGTCAAACGTTGCGTCGGTAGAGACTGAGGAGCTGTTTATGGACATTACACTCCGAGCGTATGAAGCGAGAGCAAAATCCGGGGGATTAACGACCCAAGAACAAGGGGAGCTCATTGGGATTATGCGCTTTGAGTTTGGGCGTTTGTTTGCTTCGCTGCAAAGCAGGCAGCGGCGGAGGAAACTCCTACCTCAGGCAGAGCTAAAGCTCGAATGGGCAAATGAAAAAGCTGGTGTTGGAAAGCCAAGAGAAGGATAAGAAGGTGATCGTTGCCATCAAGGAACTGGAGGAACGCTTTGAGGGGAAAATAACCATTCACTTCGCGCATGGCGTTCCCAAGAAGGTCGAAGTGAACAAGGTTGAAGAAGTCCCTAATCGTAGTTAAGTAGCGCCCTTATCCCAAAACGAGGGGCAGGCACCTGATTGCTCAGGCGACTGCCCTTTTTTATTTACATTAACAGCATAGGGAGTGAGCCGCATGAAGTCCAACCCAATAGAACCCTCCGAGTTTGCTACCAGAGATATTTACGTCGCTACAATCCTGAAACTATCGGGTATCCCGATTCTTCGAGTAGAAAACCACTCAGGCCGAGGAATCTTTGTGTTCAAAGGCTCCAAAAGAGTCCAGGAGGTAGTTACGCAATACTTCAATAGTGAATTGATGTTTGAACCCAGGGGGCTTTTTGAAACCTGGAAATCCCTTAAGGCAATGGCCTTCAGCACGGTGGGGGATGTTAGATGAAACGGAGAACCTTATCCAGAGCAGGACAAATACCGCAGGATACCGCCTTGGACTATTCACGATTTTCGTATCCTGCAACAGCCCGGCCAAAGGGCCTGAACCTGGATTCCACTCCCTGTGCTGAACCTATCCCATCCTTTCTTGAAGCTGCCCTTGCCTTCCTTCGTCTCTCTATCTCCGTAATTCCTCTGCGCGGCAAAATTCCTGCAATCAAGTGGGAGATGTACCAAGAGGAACGAGCCGGAGAAGCCTTAATCCGTGAATGGTTTGCAGGGAATAGCCTCAACATCGGCATTGTGACGGGCAGAGTATCCGGCCTTGTCGTCCTCGATGTCGATGGACCGGAGGGCGTTGAAACACTTAGCAGCCGTGACCTTTTCCTTCCTCTGACCCCCACCGCCAAGACTGGCAAAGGCACCCACTTCTATTTCAAATACCCGGACGGCCATGAGATCCGGAACTTCGCCCGGAAACTGCCCGGCTTGGATCTCCGGGGGGAGGGAGGCTATGTGGTGGCTCCTCCTTCGCTGCATGAAAGCGGGGTTCGATACGAATGGGAGCACCCCCCGGATAGGGTCCCCCTGGCCCCCGCTCCCTCCTGGCTCCTGGAGCTCTGCAAGAGGGAGAATGGAGAGGGCCAAAGCGGAGGGCCGCGCATCGATCCTGTTTCGATCCTGCAAGGCGTCCCCGAGGGCAGTCGCAATGACACCTTGTTTCGCGAAGCGGCACGGCTTCGCACCCTGAACCTGAAGAGAGAAGAGGCGGAAATTCTAATTCTCGAAATGGCCAGACGGTGCATCCCTCCCTTCCCCGAGAGGGAAGCCCTGTCAGTTGTGGCCTCGGCTTATCGGTATCCTCCGGGGGGCAGGATCTTGTCAGATGGGGAGAAGGGTGACTCGGGGAGGATAGTGTATCAGATCCGGACGGTGAGGGATATCGAGGAATACCCGGACCCCTCATACCTGATCGATCCCGTCATGCCCAAAGACTCGATTTTAGCCTTAGGGGCTTGGACTGGAACGGCAAAGACGATTATTTCCCATTCCATCGAGCGATCTGTCCTTACCGGGGAGAGTCTCTGGGATAAGTACCCGGTCATTGAGACTGGCCCCGTCCTCTTAGTGGATGAGGAAACGCCCCGGGGATGGTTCAAAGAGAGGGTGCGGAAGGCCGGGATCAAGCCCGACCTGCCCTTTTTTGCGCTTCACTTCGAGGAGGTTCGGATCGATGAGGACCGACATTTCGAGGCCCTGATGGAGGCAATCGATAAGGTGAAGCCCGTCTTGCTGGTGATCGATCCCCTTATCCGGGTCCATCGGAAAAAGGAATCCCTCCCGGAGGAAATGGCGTTAGTGATGGCCCGGTTGCGGAAGATAGCAAATAACGGTCCCGTGGTCCTTGTCATCCACCACCATAGGAAAGGCGAGGGTCCCCTCGCGGAGAAGATGCGCGGATCTTCGGACATTTTGGGGGGTATAGATATAGAGTATTCGGTGGTCAAGACTAAAGAGAAGGATGTTGTCCAATTTGCCAGCGGCAAGACACGGACGGCACCATTGGAGCCCATCAACCTCAAGCTCACCTTTGGGGAGGCGGAGAACACCGTCGCCTTCTTAGGGACTGAGGAGGAGATGATCCTGGAGGCGGCAAAGGATGTTTTGCAGGGCGGTGGCCGTTGGCACTATAACGAAATCAAAACTGAGATAGAAAAGAGGGAGATCGCTTTCGGCATGAATTCCCTCCGGACCATTCTTATTGATGCGGCAGCGAGAGGAGAAATCCAAGGGGAGAGAGAAAGCGGACGGGGGAAGCCTTGGGCGTTCTGGATGCCATGACTGTTTCTTTTTCTCCGCCTCTTTTTTTTCTTTTCTCACTTCCCCCTATAAAGGGGGGAAAGTGAGTGAGAAAACAAAAAAAGGCGGCTTGGCTCTTCTCACGGAGTGACAAAAAATGCTGTATGCCTTCGTGAGAAGTCGTTGCCTGCTGGACAAGGGCTGAGGCCATTTCTCACGCTTCAAAAAAAGGGCTGTCGTGAGAAAAAAAGAAAAGGCATTTTTAGGGCGATTCTTTTCTCACGGAGGGGTCCAAAAAAAGAGGAAGTGTCCGTGAGAAAAGATTGCTGAAACTGGAAAAGCAATTCTGGCTATCGAAACTGTTTCAAGAAATCAAGTTAGATCACTCTGATACGGGCACAATCCGGGCACATGAGTCTAAAGAAGACCGTCAATAAAGGGTTGACAGCCGCTCAAGGGATGAACAATCCTCCGCGCCTTCTTTGCCTGAGGGATGCGGCGGGCTACTTGGGCTTGAGCACTTGGGCCATGCGGGAGGCAATTTGGAAAGGATTGATCCCATTCGTTCAATTCAAAGGGAGAAAGATCTGGCTCGACGTCCGCGACTTGGAGGCCTTCATCAGCCGACACAAGCGGACATTCGATTGAGGCGAGAGAGGAGCCTTAAGGATGGAGACAAAAGGGGAAAGGGCACATGGAAAGGAGTTAGCCAAAAAGCGGCCAACTCAAATTCCCCACCAGCGCCTCTCCGGATTCCGAAAGCTGGCCGAGGTGCCAAAGGAGGTCAGCAAATGAGCGGCTTGACTCCCTTGAAGGCAATTCGCCTGAAGTGCCTGGACTGCTCGGCAGGTAGCTCAAACGAGGTCAAGTTCTGCCGGATCTTCAGGTGTTCCCTATACCCATATAGGTCTGGTCACAACCCAGCCCGAAAAGGCGTAGGAAATTCTAAAATTTCCCAACTCACTGCACGAAAACGGAACGAATAGGGGAAGGGTAATGGTTTGGTATGGCCAAGGAGAGGTGGAGGCGGAAACGGTAGGTGGGTGGGCGCGTGTCACAACCCCCAGCCTTCCGGGGAGGAGGGGGGGTGCGTGGGCCACAGCGAGCCTCGCGGATTTTTCACATATCCTCCTCCGCGCGAGATCATATTTCTAATTTCGGCGAAAGGAGGTCAACAACATGAATTCGCGCAATCGTCGGCACATCACGCCCGCCGTCGTTCAGTTGAACCGCAGAAGGATGAGGTCTATCCCATAGGGGTCCTTGTTCCAGACCCGGAAGTTCTTTACCCCCGAAAGTTCTTTATTGACTGGCAAGCGCCCTTGACTACTTGGAAGCGCGGGAGTCTGAAGGAAGACCCAGGAAGAGACATCTCCATAATGCTTGGAGGGTGGCAGTCAGAGGATCGTCCGTTGGCATACTGAGAGAGGGAAGGAGAAAGATCAAAAAGAGAGGCATCGGAAGGCCGAAGATTTACATGACTTAAGCAATTGGCCCTGAGGGCGCTCACAAGTCAACTGCTGGCCAAATCGAAAGCTTGCGGAGATACCAGAGGATATTTTTAGGGAATGGATAGGGGTTACGAAAGCAAAAGATGAGCGGCAAAGGCTCGACTCACCTTGAAGTATACCATCAGGGCAAGGCCGCCATCAGCATCTTCAATTGAAGGCATACATTTTTATGCCTCCCCGGGAGAGATCGAGGCACCTGGAGGCAGCCAGGGGAATGTTTAGATGACATGACCAACGTGCTGGCGGTAGGACATTTGCCGGAGGATTTTGTTAGAAACTTTTGTATTCAAATTTTGTCTTGCACTTGGGACAAGTTATAAGCAGCTTCTCTTTGCTTATCGGAACCTTCAATTTCTGAGAACATTGACCACAAACGACGAGAGTTTTAATGTCCTTATTTTTCCCAGACAAATATTCGGATTTCCATAAATCATAAGATTTATAAATCATGTCACTTGTCAGATAGCCGGTATCAAAGGATTCATTTCGACCCGAGGGAGTACACATTAATTCGCCCATTCCCAATACAATCCCCAATAGATCCGTCATCTGTTCACTGTAGGCTTTGTTGCCCCTCTCATTGTCTGGGGACGTAAATTGAATGTTGTTATGCGTTGCATAAATATGTGAAAGTTCATGGGCTATTGTAGCAATCAATATCTCACTACTTGAGATAAACTTAGGATTTAAATAGGTCGTATAAAACAAAAGGGATCCTAATGGTAAGGGATATGTTGTCCCTATTACATTAGTTCCCCTTTTAAGCGAACTTAATGCATCTTGGTTGCTTAGCGGTTCCCAAACTATATTCATTGGTATGGACTCTAAATCACAGAATTTTTGCAAATATTTTGCTATCTTTTCATAGCCCCCTTTATCATCCGCTCCGTTAAGCAGACCAACACATTCTTCGTTCCGTGCTTGCTTTGTTATATCACGCTTAGTAGCGATGATATTGCAAAGAAAAGTTAAGTCTGAATTGATGTGTTTATCGAATGCTTCTACTCGACGATCCTCATCTATTCTATCTATTCTTCTATCTCTTCTTCTATCTCTTTCATCTTTCGTAAGGGTGCGGCATTCTTCAGGTTTCTTCGGACTCCTGCGAAGCTCGCTCAAGATTGCGAGGAATATAATTAGAGCCAACACAAGATATATGACATAGATCATCTCTTTGTCCTTTGTTGGCTAATGGAGTCAATAGGGAGCGGCGACCGCTGATGGCGGAGTCAGGAGAGAGCGCCTGTGGTCGCCACGAAGGCCCAACCGCTTGAAATCAAAGGTGGCTATCAGCCGTCCACACAAGTGATTTGTTCAGAGTTTCCGGGTTGTCGGCAATCTGGTAAGCCGCCTGTTAGGAGCCGTGGTGCTCCATTACCATTTACATGCGGCATAAGACTGAAGCTCATCTCGTGGGCCACTTCTCTTTGGCTTGGCCTTGGGTATATTCTATTTCAAGTTCACGAATGGGGACCTTCGTTCCCACACTATAGTGCATTGAAAGGAATGGGATTTGCACTAAGTCTCGGCGGAAACATCCCTCATTCGCAAGGGGTTGCTCGTTTCTTTAGCTTTTACTCTCCCAGCTTGGAGCTGTCAAGATATGATTTGACGGTCAATGACCCCAAGAGAGGCATTTTCAGTAAAGACAATAGCCCTGAGCATGGGGTAGATTTTCTTCTTGACAAGATGGTTTTATATGGATATATAAGGAGATATGGAACAGCGTTTCTTATCTTTTACGGAAGCAGCGGAATTTTTGAGGATCAGCCGGTCACTGCTCGAAAGATTGGTGAGCCAGGGAGAGATCACTTCCTATAAACTGGGTGAATCTTCGGCAGGCCGACGG
>Ga0315314_1002817_pt1 | contig 14101 bp, 14 predicted proteins | sample TDP9_MG_FD_203631 | JGI IMG/M metagenome (GOLD analysis project Ga0315314, IMG submission 203631) | Freshwater sediment microbial communities from Lake Towuti, South Sulawesi, Indonesia - TDP9 | ecosystem: Environmental > Aquatic > Freshwater > Lake > Sediment | place: Indonesia: South Sulawesi...
TGCGATTGAGAACTGCACGATTAGGATGAGGCGTTCGCTTGGAGGAACGTCCTCAACTTTGAAGCCTTTGCCCTTCTTGACTCTCACCGTTCTGGTTAGAGCTTTTCTCAGCCAGACAAACATTCAACCCTCGCCCTCTTGTATTTTCTTATCCTTATTCGCCTGGCTAGGAGAGGCAATTCTGGAATAGCCTCTACGAGATCTTTAGCCTTTATCAAGACCGCGACCTCGTCTATGAGAAAGACCGGTATCTTCGTGACGCCCCAGTAGCCGTGTCTCGCAACGACGTCCTTAGCTAATAGGAGGAGTTTCCTCTTGCGGCCTGCGACTCCAACGTAGAGGCCCCAATCACGGGCGTAGACATCTGGCTGCTTCTTATGGACCTCCAGGGGAAGCTTCAATTCGCTTGCGTCTTCCCACTTAACCACTATCAGGTCTCCCTTCTCCAGGTCCTCAAGCTTAACCGCCTTCATTTCACTGCTCCCCTTTCAATCAGTTTGATCTTGCGTTGTATGGCCTGGGCGAGAAGCGTTTCCAGATATAGGCGGGGGCTTTCAAGGGTCATCTCAGTTCGGTAGCCTTCTCCACGCGTAATCCTATGCTCAGCCTCAACAACGTAGTATGTTCCGCTTAGGCCGTGGGTCGTGCTTGTGACGGTTGCCTTATGCCCAACCTGGACGAATGCCATGCCGAGAACTGGAACTCTATAACGGTTTTCCAGATTTTTAATAACGTTTATCAATGCGTTCGCGACTTGCTGCACGTAGCTGGGATTAACCAGTTTGTCATCTCTGTGAATGTATTCTCTCCTGCAGGGCGGGACCCTAAACTCATTCGTTGTGGTCGCGGATTTCTTCATGTTCGGCGTCCAGAAATTGAATTTGTCAATTTGGAAGCGTCCGCGGACACCTTCGCCTTCCAGGGTTCTATCGCTTACAACTCGAAACTGTACATACTTAACGTGCTCCCAGTCGAAGCCTGAATCCTTCGTGAAGTCGTCAAAGTCACAGAGGACTTCGGCGAAGGCTCTCGGCGGCTGCGTACTATTGGGCAGGTAGGTTATGTTCGCGTTTCTCCCAGCACTATCTATTAGCCTCAGCTGAAAATAGAAGGTTGTTCCTCCCGGGTAGACTTGGATTCCGTAGACGCCTGTGGATGGAAGCGTGTCGCCCTTATGCATGAACCTGGCGTATCCGAAAAGCCTGAGGTCTATGCCTGCTGTGGAGAGGCGAAACTCAATAACCATCACATTGACGTAACTATTGTAATAGCAGTTGATTCCCCTCTGGCCATAATAGAGGTCTTCAGCTGTTTCTTCAACTACGCCTCCATAGAAGGCCTGCCAAACATAGGTTGCTACATCGCCTTGATCAGTGTACTTGTCAGGGTCACCGTCGATGTTGCTTCTTTCTCCGCCTATGACGCTGACTTTGTTGTAGGCTCGGTAACCATCCTGGGCCTTCTTCACGCCTCGCAGAATGTGTCCGCTGCTCTCGCTTATCTCGTAGGGCAATGAAGGAACATTAACGCTTTGGCGGCTTCTGAAGCGCAGATCGTTTCCCATTCCAAGTTTGACTTCCCAGTCGCTTCCAACATCATTCGCCAAGTCCTTAAGCGCGTCCATAATGTACTCTGACTGAAAATCTTTAGTGACGTACACGCTTGGGCTCGGAGTCTCAACCTGGTAGGTTGTGATGCCTTCTACACTGGCAACGAGATCTTTAACGGCTAAGCTGACTTCGCGATCGTTCAAATCTATCGTCTTTGTTTGGAGCAATAGTTTCTGTCCCATGCATCTTCCAGTTGCGTGGTAGACGCGGCCCCCACTAAGGTCTTCAGGCGTTCCCTCCTCAACTACTCCGGCGAAGACTTTGGCTCTTTCTCCTACTGCTCCCTTCAACCATATGTGGATGTAGCGGCCTATCGTTATGCCTCCGCCTATATCGGTTGCACCGATCAAGTCGAACTCGTCGACTTCGGCCTCCCTCTGCATAACAGTTAGGTCGATTATTTTGTCAACGGTGTATTCTGGCTTGTAACTGTAGAAGCCGACAAAGTCGTAATAGGCTTTCTTGGCTTCTGAATCTCCAACAGCAAGCCTCACACCTGTTATGGTGCCTGTTGTGATGCTTGAGAGGTCAAAGACTTTCGGATCATACTCTGAAGGCGCATATTCGTGGCCGCTTGTGACGCTCTTCCAGGAGCCATCATAGACCTCGAGGAAGAAGCGGTCTGTCCCCTTAACGCAGACAACGCAATATTTGTAGGTTGCAGCGTCTATGCTGAGCCCCGTTTTCTGTATGTGGCCTGAGGTTTGGCCGGCGTTAACCGTGATCTCAGCAATGTCCCCATTCCTCACCAAAGCACAATTGGTTGGGCTCCAGCCTGAAGCAAAACTGTCATCTACCCACTTGCAGTCAATCTCGTCAACCGTCATGATCATATGCTCTGCTATCTCGAATTTCCATTCGCCAGCAAGCGCAGTTGTGACCCGTTCACCTCTATAGAGGCGTTCTCTATCCCCCGCGGCTAAGTTAGAGCTGAACAGATAAGCTTCATCCATATAGCCATTGAACCATTGTGTGCTGTTGCCTCTCTGCCCAAGCTGCTTCTTAACCGAGGTTGAACTGTAAGTTTGAGGATTACTTGTGACCAGGGTTTGCTCAACCAGGTTAACGTAGATCTTTGGCGCCGTGGCTGCTCCATTTTTGACAACTATGATGTGATACCAACCGTTGACGTCTATCACATTGTTCTCTGTTTCGGCTTCCCAGACGCCTGGCAGCATAACCACAACTCTCTTGCTGCCTCCGTTTCCAGTTCCAACCTCTATGTGTGGGAGGCCGGATGTGTTTCCCTGCCCGAACAAAGTATGCCTTGCTGAGAGGTTGAGGGCGTATATCCAGCATGCGAACGTCATGTAGTTGCAATTGAATCCGAATGCAGGGGTCTCGACAAAATCGTTTGAGCCGTCGAATTTGCCGGCACGGCCCACTTTTCCCCCGATGTCTTCTACTCCCCCATATGGGTGGCCATGCCTTTTCTGTCCGCTCGTATCGAAAACTTGCCCAACGATCATTGATCATTCATCTCGAAGCTTAAAGCGAAGATTAGATCTCTGTAAAGTTTCAAGACTGCCCTACCCTTCTGAGTGATGTAGTACTCCGTCCTGCTCTTTCTGGGGTTTTCCCGGGCTTCAATCAAGTCTTTCCGACTCAGAAAAGCAAGAATCTTCAGCAAGGGCACCCAGGAAGTATTAACACTGTACATTATCCTCGTACCTCTATAGCATCCCCGGTCGATCACGTCGAGTGTAGCCATTATAATCTCGAAGCTTGACCTTTTCCTCGGCCCGTCCCCGTGGCCCAGGTAAGGTGCAAGTTTCTGGAGATTGGACACTAATCGTTCACCTCGAGTGTGATCGTGTAGTCAACGATGTTCTTGGCCCCGCGTGGATGCAGGAAGACGCAGTTAATCAGCCAGACAGTCTTAGGCGAACCTGCTGAGCCGTAGCTTATGGTGTCGCTGCAAAAGTCAACTGTAGTCGTCTTTGAGGCGAAGAGGCTTAGAAGGCTGTCACGGTCCGTGTAGCAGTTGGATCCGCTTAACCGACCTGTCAAGGTGATTCTTAGGCTGGTGGCTCCCATCCACTCCTTAGTCGTCCCAAACTTTTTGAGCACATCTTTGCGGACTACATCGTGTTCTCTTTCGAAACGGATCTCAGGCTCAATTGGAAAAGTGAAGGTGTCAAGTTTCGTCGTCAACGAGTGATCACCCTTAAAGCAAGTTTATGAGTTAACTGCTTAGCCAAGTCTTCGGCGACGCGGGCCCGATCAAAAGGTGAACCCAACTCTTGTGTTGCGATCTCTATCTTCCCAATTGATATGGTTAAGGCTCTGTCAGCTCTGGGAATGGCTGCTAAAGGCGTGAAGGCGAAGGCTTCTGGACCGGCTTCTCCGGCGAGAAAGATCGTGGGCTTCTTAACAATTCCGAAGCCTCCCCTCTGGTAAGAATATGCGCTTGCGCCCATAGGGACCTGAACAACAGGAGCAGGACTCCTTACCGTAGTTGTCGTTGTCGTAGTCTTCGCGGCAGTCGTAGTGGTTGTCGTCGCTCCGGGTACATTCATCGCAGCGGCTCTCGCTTGTTGAGAAGCCGTAGTAGCGGATGAGGCAGCAGCTTGGACGGTTTTCGCGGCTCCCGTTACAGCTGAGACTATGCCGTTCCAAATGTTTTGAACCCAGCTTACAAGACCGCTAAAAATATTCTTCACGTTGGCAGCGAAGCCTTGAATTCCACTTAACAATGAAGCCGCTGTGCTGTTCCAGCTTGAGACTAATCCGCCGCAGAGGTCTCGCCAGACGCTTCCGCCTACTATCCAGCCGAACAAGGTTTGGAAGATGCCGTGTACTGCATCTGCGAATCCTTTGATTGCTGCGAGAAGAGGGCCGACAGTAGCGTCCCAAATGGCCTTTATGCCCGAGCACATCGAGTTCCAAACCTGGCCCAGAGAACTTACGATGTTAATGACGGCTTCAACCGCAGGTTTAAAGAAGTTAAGAAGAGCAGCTCCGAGAGCGTTCACAGCGTTCCTGAAGGGCTCGCAAGTAGTGTACGCTACGATTAGGATGGAGATTAAGGCAGCGATCACGGTGATGACGAGCCCAATTGGGTTGGCAGCCAATGCCATGTTCAAAGCATGCTGGGCCACTGTCCACGCTTGCTTGGCCCTGCTCACGCTGTCTACCATGGTTATGAGGCTTGGGATGACGCTTAAGGCAGAACGGACTATCGTCTCGTTAAGGTTGCCCTGCACCATCTCGGCTCTTTCAACTGAGACGCTGTACCTTTCCTGTGCAAGTTGGAGATCCTTCGCGGCTGCGGCAGCCTGTTCACTGTCCGCGCCATACTTTTCGACGGTTGCATTGTATCTTCTCTGAGCATCCTCGAGGCTGTTTAAGGTCGATTGGACTTGAAGGTTGGCTCGGCTAACCGAGACCTGCATGTCCTGAACGTTGTCCCACGCGTTGTAGAGGGCGAAGGCGCTTGTGGCAACCCCGCTGAGGCCGGTTACGAGGTTCCTCATTCCATCCTGAAGTTTTCGGCTTTCATCTTCAACCCTCTTGAAGCCTTCAACCGCTTCCGAGACTTCTGCACTAATCTTTAAGGTGAGTTCTTCAGCGCTCATCTTCCCCACCTCGCTCGTTCCCTGGCAGCCCGTTGGAGCGCCTGATAAGTGAGCATGAGAAGCCTTGGAAAGTTTGACCAGAGAGCCGTTGATAGGAAGGCCCTTGGAGCCATCCGGCTTGTTCCATACTCGACGTAACGGGCGTAAGGCGCGGTTGCACCAAGCTTAAGGATTAGGTCTCGGCTCACATGGCCATAGATGCTGTGTTGAAGTCTTCCAGTTCTGACTGGACAGATGCCTTTCGCGTCGGCAACAATGTCGTCGCATATGCTGTTGAAGGAGTTGTAGACTTCTTCTCTGATGCCGTCCGGTAGAATCATCAGCTTCGTACTTAGCTTATCGATCTCTCCAAAGTCAATCTTGATCTGGATGGACATGCTTACTCCCTTGGTAGCGTGGCAGCCAAATCGTCTAAGGACCTGGTCTCCTTCTTCTCTGCGGAGGCTTGGGCGTTGAGGTAGGCGTAGCCGTAAAGCAAGACGAGGCTTTGAAGCAACGTGAGGCTTTGCTGAGATCCTGCAAGTTTGTATCCCAAGGAGTCGAGGATGATCAGTTCTTGCCCTTCCGGGCTCTCTGAAAATTTCTGATCTGTTCCTGAGCTGAAGCGGAGTAGCCGATGAGCAGGTCGACAGCATTCCATATGCGCGTTAAGACTATGGGCATTATCTTTTCAACGTCTTCCAGGCTCCACTCTTCCTCCATGCCGCGGCTCAAAGCCTTAGCGACTAAGAAACGCTTCGCAGTTTCCTCAGCAGCTAAAGCCTTATGCATCTCCAATTCTGAAGGGTCATATTCAGATGGGTCAAGAACCGGTTTAACTCCAGACAGTTGCATCCGTAAAGTGTTGGCTTCTGTGATTTCTCTTCCCGATGGAGAAGACACCAGGAAGAGAGCATCCTCTCCATATTCGGGCGCCGGAACCTCAACCTTATGTTCGTAGCCCTCGAGAACCATGTCCTTCGTGATCTTCGGCAATGCTTAACCCCCTTAAGCCCTTAACCCGGTTAAGCAATTGCAACGCTTGCGGACTTCGCTCTGAACCTTGTCGTTATGAAGGCAGGTGCATTCTTGGGTGAGGCTACACTTGGCTCTGGAAAGATTACGCCGGTCAAAGTCACAGTTATCTTGCTTCCTGTGCCTCCGTCCCAGATCAGCTTCATCTCATACTCTTCAGGGCTTGCCTGGAACGCGGGAGTCCTCTCCAACTGTGTCTTGCCGTCTGCTCCAACTTTGAAGGCTTCCTTGATCGTGCCACTGTAAGTCTTTAGTCCTGCAGCCCATGCTTGAATGATGTCGCTGCCCAATGCGTCTACGGCGTCGATGTCTTGCTTGGGCTCAAAGGAGACTTCTTGGGCTATGAATGAACCCTTGTCTCCTGGCGTTGTCTTAGTTATCTGCACCTGTACCTGTTTTCCGACATACACGCTCAATTTTCCATTTTCCTCCTTAACTGATTGTCTTGGCCGTCACGGTCTTGAAAGGCGTGACAATGAAGACTGGTCGATTTTTGGGTGATGGGATTGAACCCTCTGCAAAGACAACCCTGTCAAGGCCCACCTTAACAGCTGAGCCTGCTTTGTCCCATTTTGCAATCATGCCATACTCATGCGGGGTTGTCTCTATCCAAACTTGGTAGTCATCCATGCGGTCAGCGCTTGGAGTTGAGCCGTACCAACCCATGAAGCCAGGTCGCCCATCAACGAGTAATGGATCAGAATCAGGCACTACGAACCAGTTGTTGTTGATCATGACGGTTATGAGGTCTTCTTTCCATCTGATCTCGCATGGGAAGAATGTTCCTGGAAGCGTCAAAGCAGCCGATTCATAAAGAACTGTCTCTCCGCCTGCTCTCCTTCTGACGACTCGAAGTTTCCTTGTGCCGGTGATGAAGACCCGGTACATGTTTGAGACGTCTTTGAGGCGGAAGACCCATCCTGCAGAGCCATCCGAGAGTTTCTTATGCTTGCATTTTATTACGCCGTTTCTGAAGGCTGGGTAAACTGAGGTTTTAAGGGCTATCTCAGTGCTGTTATCTGTGGCAACATACAGTTCGTGGTTGACTTCGTCGACGGCCCAGTCTGATAATGCTCCGCCGATGGCGTCAAAATCATTTAGGGCCGCTGAAGTCCAGAACTGTTGGCTGTATACGCTTTTAAGCTTCATCTCCGTGAAGCGTTCAAGCTGAAGCTTACTTCCAGCCTTGTAGACCTCTTTGAGGCTGCCATCAATGTCTTTCTCGAGGACAGCCCACTGCTGGATTAGGTCGCTTCCTAAACCGTCTATTCCCTCAACCGTCTGTTTGGGCGAAATAGCCAATTCTTGAGCAATATTCGGACTTGAATCGTACCGGTACTCAATTATGACCTTGCTTCCCTGGGTTGGAGCTGAAGCCAAAGTCACCTCGCCAGCTGAATCATTAACAGCGCTAACTGTTACCTCTGAATCATTCACGTAGGCTGTGACGTGGGCCGGCTCATTGGCCACACCATCCAGGTCCCTGTCGCTTATGGGCGTCTTAGAAACAGTGAAGACTGTCTGCGATCCGTCTGCTTGGCTGCTGACATCGTCCTCCATCGGGTTCTGAATCGTTATGGTTATGTCTTTTCCAACGTATACGCTCATCTACATACTCACTTCCTGAACAAACAAGACTCGGTACCTGAGACTTTTCCGCCATAAGGGCGGCTTAACATCAGGCTCGTCAAGAGCCATAATCGAGGGCTCCTGAACGTAGAGGGCCTGACTGATCGAATTCTTCAATAAGCAATTTTGGACTGCTATCTGGAGCTGATCACGTTCATCCGCATGTTTGCTGCTCCAGCAGTCAACCTGGATGATTGGGCGGCACCATTCGTAACGTTTGGAGCCGTCGTAACCGTCATTCAGCCCTGAAACCTCAACCTGGCCCGTAATGTCCTCAACGGTTATGCATGGCTTGTGAATCTTATGCTGGACAAGGCTGTGGTATATGGGCCAGTTTCCGTTAGGATCCTTCGTTAATAGGCCTTGGAGACTTGTGTCAGCCTTGAGCAGATCGATGATGGCCTTCTTAACCGTGATTATTGTGCTCATGGGATCACCCTTGTTGCGAAGACTTCTTTGTTGATCATGCGACTCTTGTAATGGTGCCGCGTAATCGTCTCCACAGCATAATCAACATCATTTATGCGGATTCTGTGACCGACATCGACCGGTGTGAAAGGCTTGAAGAAGATTATGCGGTTATCTATAGAGGCGAAGCCTGCCTGAACAACTTGCTCAGCGCCCCTGTAAGATCTTACGATTGCTTTTGTGATGCAAACAGGTTCAAAGGACTGGACAAGGTTGCCAAACTGGTCTGTTACGGTTCCAGTCTGCTTTAGAATCGTAACTTCCTTGCCACGATCATGCAGCCGAAGCAGAAACTTCTTGACTGGAACGGGGTCTAAACGGTTGAAGAGGAATGCGAATCCGAGGAGGAACATGCCCATGGCCCTGGTCATGTGATACCCGTTTTGGGCGTCTGCCTCCCAGGTTGAGTCTTCGTCGAAGAGGCCGTTTCTCGCTGGGCTATACTTCTTTCTCAGTCTTGAGAAGAATTCTTCAATGATGTCGTCGAAGCCCAGATAAGCAGCTGCGACGAAGATGTCCCAGAGATCCTTGTCGAAGCCGGTTTTGTCTCCGTAGGTTGATCTTCTCTCAACCTTCCCGTACATCCAGTTGTCAGCTGGGTCGCATGCAACCAAGCCCGAATAATAGGCTAAGTAGTTGTCATAATAGAGCTGGACACATTTGCGCACGGTCTCATCTTTCATGTCCGATATCCATGAGAGACTGAGAGTAGACTGCGGCTTATCCGGCAGGGGTTCATGTTTCATGTTGTCCCATGAGGGCCAGCTTTGCGTGTTTCCATATCCGGTTACGTCTCCCCAATAATGGTAGGTTGCCTTTTTGTCAACGGTCCAGAAATCATAGAATTTGCTCAGAATCGTCTTGGCTCTTGAACGCCACGTCGACGCTTTAGAATGTTCGCCTTTTGCCTCGGCCAGATCTGCAATCTGCTCGTAGCATCGAGCGAGCAAAGCGTTTACAGGCATGACAACCATGCTGTTGTTTCCATACTTCGAGTGGGGGATGATGAAGATCCAGCTCTCAAACGCGTCCCAAATATTGACGTGGTCAAAATGGTCCTTCCAGTCTCCGTAGGCCACAAGGTCTCCATCGATCTCGTCCATGAAGGTTTGGATCCAGCTCCACAGGTTATCCCTGAAAGTTGCGTCTCCCTTAGCCTTCTTCCAGGTTTCAACGGCCACGATTGGCAGGAGAAAGCAGTCTTCAGCCGTGTAGTTGCTTATTGGCGATGTAGGCTTAAAGTCGGTGAGAAGGCAGATGTGAATTGCTTTGTAAAGGTTGAGGCTATTCGCTTTGATGTACTCAGTAGTCTTCTTGACGAATGTGCCGAAGTAATCCTTGGCTTCGTCCAGGTGTCCCCAAAGCGTCAAAGCCCAATAACATGTCCACGAGTCGACGGGCCAATGGTTGTTCGGATATCCGGGGCCGGTGCTTGCTGGCAAGCCATAATTGTCCTGGCTCATGAAACTCTTTACGTGGCACAGGTTTATCTTGGCAAGCTGGTCTATCTCCCAGACTCCGCAACTGTAGAGTTTACCCTCGTTGAGCCAGTTCCTCCAGAAGCGGACCTCTTTCCGGAGGAGATCCACATGGTCCCAACTCTTGATGACGTTCTTGTTTGAGATGGCGCCATTCTCAGAATCTCCATAAATAATGATGTATGCGAGGAACTTCTCGGCTCCAGCATTCAGCGTTAAGTTCCATCTGAGCCAGTTGCTGTCAGGCATAGTGTCTGAGTAATCGCTTGTCCGCCAGGCTCCATCCATGTAGCAGTCTTGCGGAGCCGTGTCACTTCCCCAAATGATGGTTTTGCCGTCAGACTTGACGAGAGCCGAATAATCCGGGTGAACGTACTTCTCCGTGCCCGTGTAACCTGAATAGCTCGCCGTATACACTCCGAAGTAGAAACTGAGTGGGGAGGCACCTACATTCTTGAAGTGGAAGAGAAGGATCATCAAGTCCTTTGATATGCCCAGATCAAGTTGGCTGAAGCCCCAGCCGAGTCCTGCAACCGTGCTTGTATGCTGTTTCATGCCTGGCGTAGGTGTTCCATCAAAGTTTACGGCAAAATAGAACGCGACTGATCCTCTCGCAATGATCCAGTTGAAGGAGGTTGGCAGCGATGCACGGTCATACTCCATTCTTATCTTTACGAGAAGGCCGGCGGTAACCATGTCATAATAGCTGCAGTCTGGCTTGTTGTTGACTACGTCGAGGTAGCCCGCCCATGCGATTTTTGGATCATACCTGGTTCCTGTTATCGACTGAATGTAATCATAGACGTCTCTAACTGTCTGCGTTAAGCCTTCGTACTCGTAGAGGCCTCTGAGAGCATACGCGTAGCTGTCGGCATAAACGACCTTTTCTTCCTCGAGTGAGCCTATTTCTCTGTGCCATTGATTGTCGCCATAAGGCTGGGGATCATAGTATTCGTAATGGCCCATCAATGCACCGGTTGTTCCAACGAGAAAGCTTCTGGCATCTACAGCCATCGTGTTGTAGAGGCTGTTTCCAGTGACCTCATAAAGCCTCTTCAAAAATGGAAGGGCGAGGAGAAGCTTAACGTACATTCGTGTTAGGTAGGCTCCATTTGAGCTTCTCACATATTCGCAGAAGCCGCCATAGTATTGGTCAACCAGACCAACCAAGTGTCGGGTCTGCATGTGCCTAAGGAAAGCCGCAGACCGGACAGCCCCATCCAGATAGGCCTGGTCATTCCAGAGTTCGTAAGCGTCAAGGAGGGCTTCGCCAGCAAAAGCCGCGTCGATACTGTAATAGTAGTCGGTGCCTGTATGTGAGATGAATCCGCCATACCAGTTCTTGCCGCTGTCGGTACATTGAGATCCCAGAAGGTAATCCGCCAACGTCTTTATGCGATCCTTGTACGTGTCCTTGTCAGCCATTAGGGAATACAATTTCTTCAGAAATCTGATGGTGAGTGCAGCCGGAGCGGGCCCTTGACCCAATGAAGAATAGGAATCTGTTTCAGGGAGATATTCAAAGTAAGGAGCATGCTCATTCGCAAATTCAAAGAAAGGCATGAATTGAGGTTCTATGCCGTTCGGGCAGTATTCATAAGCCTCAACCTCCAACCCGGTTGGGAAGAACGTGTTCTGACTGGCTGACTTGGTAAACCTGTGAAAGTGGATTCCGCTATCTTCCAAGAACCCCATTAGGCTGCTCTTCCAGTTCTGGCCGTTCGGAACAGGAGGCGTGGCAGGGTCAATCTGCCACTGAAGTCCGAGAGCCCATCCGCCCGCGATGTTGAATTTACCGCTGTCCATGGGCCAAGCATAAGTGTGGATGACGTTTTCTATGTCACTGTAGGTGTGGACGACTGATCTGACTCTGCCGTTACTGACTGGCGATGTTGGACAGTCATGCCACTTTGTATATCGGAATCCGAGCAGAGACTCATCCACTTTCAGCATCGACAAGGCTTAGACTCTCTTCAATGGGCCTGAATCGAGAATCCGCATACTCTTCAGCATGCTCATAGCTTTCTCGTGGTATCGTTCCGCCTTCCTCTCTGTTTCAGCCGTTTCGGGAAGGCCTTCGTAAACCAGGGAAGCAGCCAGAAAACGCGTAACAGTTTGAATCTTGGAATACTGACTGTCCGAAGTTGACCAGGACTTGCCAGTGTAGGCGTCAACAAGGTTCTCTGCATCAGAGATAATCCTGTCAAGCCGTGAATCCTCAATCTCGACGTCGGTTAAACCCGTTAGATCGCGGATTTCTTCTTTTGTGCAGTAAGTCATCAGCCTTAACCCTCGGCTGTTATCACAATTTCAAAACTGAAGTCCGTGATGCCTTTGTCACGGGTAAGCGTAGAAGACACTAAAAGAGAGAATGCTACGCATGTGACTCTGCTAACCGGAATGAGTTGACCCGTATAGTTCCATCTTAGCGATATGTATTGGGGAGCTTGGGACGGGTTCCAATTTGCCGTTGACAACGTCAAAGATACAGGGGTATCGCCTTCATTGCGAACATAAACTGTTCGTGTCCCGACGTCCCCTGGGCTTAATGTTCCCCAATCAATCTCTGTCACCGGCGCGGTGCAGTTAGAATAAGCGTAAACTCCAACCCTCACGGTGGGCGGAACGTAGATGGTGCCTCTACCGGTTATGCGATATGTCAATGCTGCGTAGCTGGCGATGACTGTGATCAGTAGAGAGCCAGCTAAAGCCGCGCCTAAAATCAGGGTTTTCCTACGCATGTTTTCGCCTTCTTACCTTTCTCAATTGGAAGCCGAGAAATCCTGGATGAGAATAAACAAGGATGCGAGACATTGTTAGGGTTCTGTTTTGCACGTAGATGCGAAAAGCAATCAGAGGCATCAATGCTAAGTATATGTACAAGTATGCTGGCTCAAGAATTGATAGTAAGCCGAAAAGGACAAGAGCCAAGATTCTGACAGCGTAACTCATAATAATCTATGTGCTAAGGGGGAAGTAAATTAAACTAATCCTACAGTATAGGATGTTATGGGATAATATGGGATGTTATACTATAGAAGACAAAATGCGTTTCCTTCTTTCACGCCGCCTCTTTCTCTTATTCCTTCCCAACCCTCTGTTCACTCATCCAGACCCGTATGCCTTTCCTGAGAAGCATCTCCAGAACTTCGCTTAGGCTGCAGGGCTTACGGTCTCTTATCCGGTCCTTCTCTCTTTCCTTTTCCAAAATGAACCGGATCTGCTGAACGACATGCTTATCTACTGTGCCCTCGATTCTGTACCGGCTGAAAAGCTGCTCCTCATCTTCATTTATCTCTGTCAGCTCAAAACCACCTCAACCGGCAAGTTCGCCGAATAGTATCCGCACACTGGACAACGGTACAGTATGTCGATTGGGTGTACGGTGTCTCCTAAGGCTGTGTCGCTCTCGATCGGCCCATAAGTGCTTGGCGTCAAGTCGGGGGTATAGGGCTCCATTGGAACAGTGTAAGCCGGCGAGCAGTTCGGACAATACTTATAGCAGTCGCAGACCGCGTACCGAGCTGGCCTTGTTCTCCGCAACGTTCGGCCACATCTTGTGCAGACTCCTTCAACCCAGCCTATCTGAATCATTTTTAACCAAACCTCATTTTATGATTATGTATTGAGGTTTCTCATGACTCGGCTTTGTTACGCGCAGAATTATATGTCCATCAAGTGTGAAGATCAGCTTTGGACTTTCAGCTGCGCCCCCGATTAGTTCGGAGATAGACACGAGCTTAGCAAATGCAGCGATGACGGAGTCACTTACCGCTATCGTTGGTTCTGAAAGTTCCACGAGTCTTTGTACCACGACTTCTAAGCTGTCCGTTACACCGATGCTTGGTTCAGAGATTTCCAGAACGCGCCTCATAAGGTATGAAACATCATCAGTCACCGTTATCGAGGGTTCGGAGAGATCTCTCGGCTTTACAATTAGACTCTGTAAAGTATCGGTTACAGAGATGCTTGGTTCTGAAAGCTCCATGAGTCTTCGGACCGCAGCCTCTAAACTATCTGTGACCGAGCCTAAATCTTCCGTCAGAGACCTCTGGGCCATGGGGGTGATCACTTCTGTTGACACACCGTCCGAGACTGAGATTGATGTTTCAGAGATCTCCTTGATACGTCTCAAAATGTTTGAAACAGCATCGCTTATGGAAATGCTTGGTTCAGATAGGTCCACTGTCCTTCGTAAAGTGTAAGAGATAGAGTCCGCGACCGATATTGAAGGTTCAGAAACAGGCATGCCTCTTCTAATGGCCCTTTCAGTTGCGTCAGAAACAGAGATGCTGGGCTCACCTACGTTTCTCTCAACAACTTC
>Ga0315314_1002818_pt1 | contig 14100 bp, 18 predicted proteins | sample TDP9_MG_FD_203631 | JGI IMG/M metagenome (GOLD analysis project Ga0315314, IMG submission 203631) | Freshwater sediment microbial communities from Lake Towuti, South Sulawesi, Indonesia - TDP9 | ecosystem: Environmental > Aquatic > Freshwater > Lake > Sediment | place: Indonesia: South Sulawesi...
GTCTGTTATCGCCCAAAGCGATGAAAGGGTTCCTAAATCTGTGGTGAAGGTTACGTTCGCATCAGGCACCGGATATCCATCTAGGTTTACCACAGCTGTTATTGTGGAGGCCATACTGGAGTTTGTTGGTATAATTGTTGGCCATGCACTTATCTGGAGGCGGGGAGGTATACAGCGGACAGCTTCGAAGGGTATCGTCTGGGCGTAGGGTTTTGTTGTTCCGTCGAGTTCATGGAAGAGCCCGAAGAAGGTTAGGAAGACCTTGCAACGACAGATCGTGTTGTAGATGTCCTGAGATCTGGTCGACATGGGTTTATCCCAAATATAGATTAGGTTGACGGTCTCATTCGGCATTATGAGCTTGGTGAATGAAGGTAACTCAAGGTACCAAGCCCTTCTATTCTGTGGCGAAACATTGGGGAATAGGCAGAAGCCAGAGTACCGGTTTATGGTGATGTTCCTGTTGTCGACGTTTGTAACAGTTATGTTCCAGACTATATGTCCTGTGCCAATCTCTACCCACCAACCAGGGTACCACTGTTGATTGTAAGAACCATCTGTAGTTGCGTTCGTGTAGTAGAACTTATTGAAATCCAGCATTAGGGGTCCCAAGTTCCACCTCCATCCAGCATAGGGGGGAGCACCGCTCTGTTTTAGGACCCCCTCGTACTCGGATGATTTGATTCCCCTCTCGGTGGCGACTGTTAGCTTGGCTGCTGGGTCGTATTCCACTCCTGGTGGCAAGAGGATCCATTTCGATCCTTGGGGGTCTATGTACGTGTCGTCGGGGTTAATGCCCTGGTCTGATGGGTCGCATAAGAATTCGTTGTCTATGTAGATCGCTCTGATTCTGGATGTTATTGTGCCTGTGTTGTTGACGAAAATCATGGAAACATATTCTGTTCCGCTTGAGTTGTCTGTGGTCAGTGCGCAGAGAACAATTTTTTCTTGCACTCGTTCGTCTTCGACTTTGATGGCCTCTTGGACGGAGTAGTTATACCGGTAGATTGATGGGAAGAGGGCCACCGCGACGCCTAGGACTAGGATGAGGATGAGAATTGAGCCGAACACGGTGGATATTCCTTTATTTCCAAGTTTTTTCATGGTTCTCTTCCTAACTCCTATTCAACGCTTATCGCCGCCTCGAAGGGTATCGTCTGGGCGTAGGGGGTCATTGTTCCGTCGTGCTCGTGGAACCACCCGAAGAAGGTTAGGAAGACCATGCACCTGCACTCAGGGAGGGTCATCTTCGTGGCACGGTTCTCCCCTTCTTCTGGAAACATCTTGGGGTCTGACCAGATGTAGACGATGTCCACGGTTTGGTTGGAGGCTATGAACTGGGTGTAGTTAGTTTGGTCTGTTGGTTCTAGGTACCAGGAGAGTTCGTTGGAGGGGGAGTCGACGGGGACTGCGTTGAAGCTTGAGTACCGGTTTATGGTGATGTTTCGGTCGTCGACGTTCATGACGGAGACTTTCCAAGCGCAGTATCCAAAATGATGCGGCATGCTCCAGCCAGGGGTCCAGGGATAGTTGGGGTCTAGAACTCCGTCTTCCGTGGTCTTTCGGTACCAGAAGGCGTTGAACTGTAGCATGAGGGGGCCTATGTAGAACCTGCTGGGCTCATACTCCGGAGGATTGGTGGGTCCGAAGACAAAGAGGCCTTCGGGTACGCCGGTTTTTACCCCTCTTTCTGTTGCGGCCATTATTTTAGCGTTGGTTGGTTCGAAGGGGATTCCAGACCCGCTTCCATCGGGGATGGGAATCTGAAGGGATTCAGCGGGTTCTATAAGTGTTTCCCAGTAGGTGGATGGGTCACATACGAGGGTGGTCGTGGTGAGGTTGGCGACGTATATTGCTCTGATCCTGACGGTGATGGTTCCCGTGTTGCTGATGGATACGTGGGTGATCTTAGTGAAGTTTTCGTCGAGCTTTAGTCCTGAGATGATGATTTTTTCTAGGGAGCGTTCGTGTTCGATTCTCATCTGTTCTTCTACGGCGTAATTGTAGCCGAAAAAGGCTGAGAAGAGTAAAATGAGGATGGAGAAGACTAGAAGAAGGAAGAGTAGGGATGCGTACATGGTAGAAATGCCACTTCGGCCTCGGGAGGCTTTGCATTTCAAGCTCTTTCTCCCCACTTATGCGACGACTTGATAGGTGTCGCCGATGCCTCTTGTGGTGTACACTTTGAGTGTGTAGGTGTCACCGAGTGTGGGGGTGAAGCCTAGGTCGGGGATGTTGATGGTCATGAGGTCTCCCTGGACCACGGAGTTGAAGTCGGTGGAGAACTGGTTTAGCTGCTTCTCGTAGGTGTGTACGGTGCCGTCGGGTGGGGAGATGAAGATGTTGTCTACGATAATGGCGGTTTTTCCAATGTTTCGGATGTAGATGGTGCATCTGGTGACTCCGCCCCTTAGGTTCACCTCTTCTATGACAATGCGTTCGGTGGCTATGAGACCTGAGATTTCCCAGAAAGATTGGGTTTCTGCTGTGAGTCCAGTGGACCAGATAAAGACTGGGATGAAGAGCACGGTTACAATAGCTAAGATTAGGAGGCTGGCAAAAATTGGGGAAAGGGCTCTACGGTTATGACGTATCTTCAATATACTTCACCGTCCTCATAGGGTCATAGTACGTATAGCTATCCGTTTTTGATCGCTTCTTTCAAAGAAGAAGGGAAAGCTGGGCTATGCTTTGAACGCTGGAGATATGAATTGGTTGCCTGCCTGGCTGACGAGCGCCGCCGTGTATGTCTGTCCGGCAGCTAATGCGACTGTCGGTGTTACTGGACCAACTTTCATCAGTGTTCCATCGGCTAGAAGAGTCACTGAAACGGCGACAGGATCGCCTATCTGGTTGCCTGATGCGTCCCGTATGATGACATCCTTGATAGTAACGGGGCCGCCGCCAGTGCTTTTGGCCCACAAGGTGACGGCGCCGGCAGATACTTGAACTGATTCTATGGCGACTTTTTCTTGTCCTGCTGTTCCTCCGCCCATCATCGTGCTCAAGTAGCCCGAAGTGTACATGTAGATGATGATGCCCGCAATCACCGTGATAGCGATGAGCAACAGCACAGCGAAGATCGGCGAAAGAGCCCTAGTATCCCTTCGAAGCTTAGCAAAGCGTTCTCTCAATCTTCCACCTCCCATATTTTTCAATCTTTCATTCAGATAGTTTGCTTATAAACTGTGAAAGCCGTAAGAATTTACTACCAAAAACGGGATAATCAGAAAATCTGTTGCAACGCCCCTAATCTCACGTATAACCTCAATAAGTTTTCATTTGTGGAATATTCTTCAAACCGAAGAACTCCTTCACGCAACAGATTTTCTTGATTTTCACTATCTCCTTCTCATTGGTAGTCTTCTCTTACTTGAGCGCCACCTTACGAATAAAACTGCTGCGCCCAAAGCGACACCCACCATAACGGCGAATAGCAGGAGCCATATATACGTCATATCGAAGAAGCCCGAAGAGGGGGTTGCTGAAAGCGATACCGACCCCTTTACCGCCTGGCCATCCACAACGTTGATTTGTATTTCGCCTGTATCAAAACCGGCTTTATCAACTAAGAACGCGTAAGAACCAGCCATAACGTCCTTGAACTCCACAGAGCCTTCACTGTTGGTTGTACCACCCAAAGGAGACTGCCCGCTGGGCTGGGAGGTTGACAAAACGGTTGCTTCGCCGACGGGATTTCCATCCGAACTCTTAACATGGATAAGGATGTTTCCCTCGCTACCAACGGGGTTAACAGTCACTTTCACCTGAGCGTCCCCACCAGCATACCCAGACTTTGAAGCAACAGCGGTGATGGTGCAAAGAGTTTGCGTGTCCACAATTGGAGCCGTAAAAACCGCCGAATAATACCCATTTCTTTCATCCGTTATGGACGAGAAGCTCCCACCCCTATCAGACACAAGCTCGATGGTCGCACCAGGGACTGGAGGAGGAGGCTGAAGGGTATCACGAGTAACATAAACCCTTATTGTTGCCTGACCACCAGACCCGATGGAATCTGGATATGCCGCGGCCGAAACAGTTAAAAGCGGATCAATTATGTAGCTCGTCACAGCTGCTTGTCCCGAAGCGTAGCCAGAGGCAACAGCTGTTATCATCGTAGAACCAGACTTGTAGCTCGAGTAAAACTTCGTCATAAGATGCGTATCGCCAAAAGAAATGATAGCAGTCGAGTTCACGTCTCCAATGTTGGTATTGGAAGATGATAATATCGTGATAACGTCGCCGACCGGATCTCTCGCAGGACTCCCCGCCGAGTCCTGCAATTGCACTATAATAGAGTATGCCTCTCTATCAGCGGGAACCACCGGAGGTAAAGCATATACGGCAATTTGGGATGGTATTGGTCCGAAGGTAGCTATCGCTACTTCCCCGGACATGTAACCAGGCGCAATAGCGGTTATCGCAGTACTCCCAGACCTATAAGTTGAATAGAACTTTGTCACCGCATATGTTTTACCAGGTTCTATGGTCACCGAAGGATCAACGTTTCCAACCGCGATATCGGAGGATGTCAGAGTCACCTTTATCTCCTTGGATGCCTTCGCTATTTTTCCCTGAGAATCCTCCAATTGAACACAGATCGAATCATAAGGAGCACCCTCGGCTGAAACCTTTGGGGGACCAACATAAACTTTCAATTTCGATGGCGGGCCTCCAGTCTCATAGGTTTTCACTATGGTTTGTCCAGAAGCATAACCAGGCGAAACGGTGGTTACGGTCGTGGTGCCTTCATTGTAAGTCGTATGAAACTTAGCCACCGCATATGTTTTACCGGATTGTATGATCACCGAAGGATCAACGGTACCCACCGCGATATCAGACGATGCCAAGGTTAGGCTGACATCTCCAATTGGAGCGCGAGCAGGCGTTCCAGCTGAGTCTTGCAACTGCACAACAATCGAGTCGTATGCCTTTCCGTCGGCTGGAACCACTGAGGGTAAGGTGTACACGGCGATTTTGGATGGTATTGGTCCAACGGTGGACATCACTGCTTGACCAGATGTATAACCAGACGCGATAGCGGTTATTGTTGTAGAACCCGCTGTGTATGTCGAATAAAACTTGGCCATAGCGTAGGTCGTTCCCGAGCGTATGGTAACCGTTGTATCGATGGAACCTATGTCGGTTCTAGACGATGACAAACTGACAACAACGTCGTCTGGCGCCCTTGCAGGCATACCCCTAGAGTCCAGCAACTGCACCAAAACGCAATCATAGACTCCACTGTCAGCAAGAACCCTAGGAGGACCAACATAAACTTGCAGCCTAGACGGCGCCGATGATTCCGATGCTAAAGAAGACTCTGAAGCGGTTGAGGATAGGAACACGAAAAAAAGAAGTACTGCCAAAATTCCATGAAAGTTCTTGTGCCTCATATGTTTCATTCCATATATACATCACAAGTGGAACGCATATATACTGAGTAAAAATACAACAATACTTTCTATACACAAAAATATCTCATTCTACACGTTACTCGCCATAAACCAAACCCATACGACCGGCCCCTTCATCCTTTACAATAAGCCGGTGGCCCTCAATCCAGTGGCGCAGAGCCTCCTCCAACGCCTTAGAAAGACTGCCTTTTCCATATCCAAACTTCTTCATAGCCAACTTTCTAAACTTGTCCTCAACCTCCTCTGACACAACACCTCGGATTTCACCCATAACTGTCACCATATATTCATGGAGAAGGTTTGTTTATATTCTTTCACACGACTTGAGCGAGCGGTAGAGTAGTGCCGTGATGACTGGGTTGCATCCTCTAGGTATTTTTCTAAATCTTGAAAAACAAGGGTAAACGTTATTTATCCCTTTTGCATTACAAGGAATTGTCATTTGCCGGTTTGAGAAATGGTTTATCTAACTCTTTTGGTTGCCTTTGCGGTGTTTACTTTGCTCGACGCTTTGATCACGGTAGTGGGTCTAGGGGTTGGATGTGTTGAGTTAAACTCACTGGTTACGATGTGGGGAGTTCAGTTTTGGGTGGTGTTTAGGATACTGTTGTTAGGATGCATGTTAACCACGCTCATTGTCGGTTATCGGTTTTGCTTGAAGCATTTTCCAAAAGGGTTAAGGATGCTGGAAACAACTTTATTTATGCTGGACTTCTACATCGGCATAGTTGTGTTCTCCGGATTATTGGCTATATACTTGAAACTGCTGTTTTAGCGGATTTTCTTCATATTTCGAAGAACGCGGAAAATGTTATAGAAATAATTCATAGAATCTACCTAGGGAATTTTCTTTCACATCTGTTTTAAAGAAGTATGGCTATATCGTAATATCGCACTTTATAAGCGAACCACCTGAATGATAAGAGGGAAACTATTGAACTGCCCGGAATGCCATGGCGTCCTTGTCTTCCCTAATGGATTAAGCGGTGAGATTGTCTGCAAGAGATGCGGCCTGGTTATAAGTCGAGCCCGAGTCAGTCAAGGTTTCATTAACTGGACGCCTAGATGGTTTTCCAACTGGAATGAAGACGACTCTGACACGCTTAGAGAATGGTTGACAACATTACGAACGGTTTCGTGTCAATTGAATCTCCCCAATTTTCCCTACAGGGAGGAGGCAGCGCGCGTAATTAGGCTGAAAAGCGATATGTTCTTTCGATCTCAAAGATTTGGAAAGAACAAGAGGGAAGCCATCGCGGCATTGGTTCACCTTGTATTAAGAAAATATGATGAGATGCGACCCTTGAAAGAGATCTGTCAAAAGCTCTCTCTTGACTATCGTCTAGTTATGAAGTATGCTTGGACTATGCACAAAACGATCAAATTCCACAGAACATGTGTGGCGAAAGATTATCTAAGGAAGTGCGGTTGGAAGCTGACATCCGACGCCGGATTGATACAAACAGCTGAACAACTGCTCGCAAGAATCCAGAAGGAAATAAGCGGAAATCCTATATCATTGGCGGCTGGGGCTTTCTATTTCGTTTGTAAAAGTAAAAGCATGAAGACTTCGAAGGACGAAATTGGTGAAGCCTTTCATATTTCCGGTCGCACCGTTTATAGTAACGAACGTAGAATTCGTCAATTGATGTCGACAAAAGGCTTTAAATTATAGTTTAGCACGCCGGATGGACTTCTTAAAGTTATTATAAATCTAGTTTGAGTGACAAGGTATCAACAAATTAATGCTATGTCTTTTTTGATCGATAGTTAAATTAGCAAATTATTTTATGGGAGTTGATTCTTACAATTATTGTATATCCGAGTTTATTAATGAACCGTCATAATAAATCATTGAACTGAGCTGAGACGCACATGAACCGTCTAGAAGAGTTCGAGAAGCGCCTGAAGAAGCTTGAGAAGCATGGGTTTGAAGACACCCTAACTCTAGTAGAAATTCTGAGCAGCATAACTTTCTTCGGCGGCTTGAAGATGGAAAAGTGCAGATATGCCAAGGAAGGACAATGTGGATTATTCTTCCTTAAAAGCGACGCAAAGAAGAAGATACCGATAGCTACTGATTGCAGGATAAGAGATTGCAAGGGCGAACTAGGTCATTGCCACCTAGAACTATCTAATGTAACATGCGCCTTCTGCCCAGGTAATTCGCCAGAGCTCGAATGCAAGAGTTCAAATCTCTCTTCCTAAAGTATTCAAAGTAGAGAATATAATTAAACGGGTGAAAGCAACTTAACCGCTTAGCGCATTTTAGAATCTTGCCATTAATTCAAAATTAGTCGTTTGGAGGTGCTTCGGTGCCTCTATTAGCGCGCCCAACTATAGAGAGTTCTTTCCGCTTAGTCGCAAGTTTCACCATGAATTGATGAGTTCAGTTCTTGATGTTACTTCTTCCTCTTTTAGCAGATCTCTGATTTTCGCATAGCCTTGAAGGTATTTCAAGCCTTTATCGGTCGCTTTATAGATACTCTCTTCGTCCTTTGTAATGGTTTCAAGAAGTTCTATTTGAAGGAGATAAGATAAGTACTCGTTCAGCTGGGCAAAGCTTAGATTTGCCTTGTACATGATGGGGGTTTTGAGGGCGCCGTCCTTTGCTGTCTGTAGTATCTTCGCTATTATGTGCAGGCGATCCCTGCGTTTACGCGTATTCCTCCAATCTCTTTCAGCCAATCTTAATCCTCGCTAAGTTAGTTTTATAGTACCCGTCTATCACGTATCGAAACCTAAAAGGAGTGTTCCTAAAGCGAAACATTCCATTTCTCGACATGTCACCGCGGTTGTTTCATTCATGAGGCTCACTAATGCGGTGTTTCAGGTTTCGAAAAATGACTTCTAATGTTCTGCTCTGTGGCAAGGATGGTAGGTGGAAGACAAGGTTAGAAGAGCTTGTACGGCCCAATCAAGTTGTGATGTTGTTATCGTTAGGAGACGTAAAATACAACGTACTAAGCTATCTCAATGCACACCCAAACATTCAGATACTAGAGATGTCCACTAAATGCTTGAAGAAAAGAGACAAAGGACTTGGACTAAAGATAAAGGTCAAATTGAGAGGAAATTAGGACTAACTCTTAAAGAATTGGTTTCAATGAATATAGAGGCTATAAGAGGGTTCGCTGGAATCTAAGCATGAAATGATTTCAGTATATCTTCAATTAATGTATAAGCCCTTTTACAATAGTAAGCACAGAATCGTGCATGGTTGACATTTATGATTTAAACCTACCTTACCACATTTATGAAGATTATATTATTGTTTTTGTCCGCATTCTGGGCAGAAGCGGGCTAAGGCGGGCATCCTGCTTTTGCAATTAGGGCAGATTTTTAACACAAGTTCAGGGCGTAACAAAGTCCCGCAAAAACTACAATAGTTAGAAACTGAGGAAACATACCTCTCACACTTTGGGCAAGTTAAGTATCGCCTAGGAAAAGGAGGAGAGATCAGAACCCATACTCCGACTCTCAATTTGTTCACTTCGTTTTAGTAGAGAGACACCCTCTTCTATTTCTTTTCTTCTTCCACAAAACGACAATCCTTAGCTTGTGTTATTAAAGGTTCAATTAATCCCATTGGTATCAGAAGAATACTTCTTAAAGGAAACGATGGCTAATCATAAGAATATCGTTTTCACCATTTACCTATCTATTAATTGTTTCACGTGAAACATTGATTTCCAAAATTTGCAGTTTTTAATTGAATTTAAGCATGGTTACTTTAGAACAGTTTTTTAGAAATTTTATGATAGCTATGACGGGGTGAGCAGTGAATAGGTGAGATAAGACCATCAGAACATGAAATCATCCAGTAGTTCTATATTCTATGGAATTAACAAATGGATATATTGAGGGTTCTTGCGAGGGCTCCGAACTCTGAGGGGTTCAGGAAGAGAATCCCGGAGTCGGTGGAAGTTTTGCGGAGTTATGTGGAGAGGCTGAGGAAGAGAGCTGTCGATGTGCGGGATCTAATTATTGCAAAGCAGTTGTCCATGCATCCTGATAGGTATGCTCACGATGTTTTCCAAGCTATTGCTGCTAAGCAGTTGCTTAAGGAAGGCATAGAAGTTTCTGGGGGACAAATGGTCCGTTAATTGATAACTGATGCCAAGAACAAAAGGCCGAACAGCCGTGTGAGGGTTGCTGAACTGGTTAATAATGATATTCGCTTCGATACTGAAAAATACGTGGACATGTTGATTCTAGCAGGAGCAAACATCCTAAGCCCATTTGGATGGACCGAAGAGAGGTTGAAGGACAACATACTCTATGGCCAGAAGCAGATAGCCCTAGAACCTGTGATACCGGCAAATTAAAATCATACATGCACGCCAATCGTGTCACTTGCTGAACTCTTAACGCAAGATCCCATGTTTTCAAACTCTGGCGGTGACTAAATAGCATACCTCTCACGGTTTAGAAAAATCTTGAAAATTTGGCGAGCATTCTTTGTCTGGTCCGTTGGTTTCGCCTGCATTTCATACACTTTTGTTAACATACTTTTCAGATCGCATTTGCCTTTGAGTGGGTTGAGGCATTGATGTACTATGAGAAATGGAGGGAAACGAGTATAGTATATAGTACGTGTTTCTCTCTGTTTTCTGTAGTACATCTAAGGGGCTAAAGGCACATTAATGCCCGGCTAAAGGACTGGCCTTTCGTTTTATGTTTCAGGCGTCTACCGCAAACGCCTATGGTCCAGCCACAAAGCGTACATGTCAAAGGAAGAGTCCAACAACTGCATCGAAAAGGTATCGCTTAAAAACTGGCTATAATTACTCCGCATCCTCGGCTACCTAACATAAACAAAAGTTTACCCATTCTGGAAAAATCAGTCTCAGCGCGCACCTATGGCGTACAAAAGAGAAAAAGTTAATTGTTTGTTTAAATAGGCCTGTAAAGGGAAAACTTTGAATTGAATGATGGACGGTATACAATGAAGCGGCCAAACAAACACTAACTATAAAAGGGGAGAAGTGAAGTGATTCCTCTTCAAAGTTTGCAACTGGCCTTGTTCGTGATCGTGTGGTGTTTCTTTGCTTTGTTCACGTTTTGGATAGTGAAATTCTCTTGGAAACTGCGCAAAAGAACTGCGAAAGTGAAGCGGCCAAACCGAGAAAAAAAGCGGTATGACGGCTCGTCAAGTTGAGATGGCTCTTTGGAAATTTGACCAACTCAAAGGTGAAAAACCAGCAGAGTAATGCCATAAAAGTTCGCCTACTAAAACAATTGATACAAGTTTTTCGACCTAGGAAGAAAACCTGCGCCTCCAAGCAAATAAATGAGACAAAGCCGTTAAAGATAGTTAGAGAGTAGGGGTGGTTAAGGCTTCTTACGGTGCGTAGTGAACCGAAAACCACGAAAAACGTAGGTTCGTGCATAGTTCAGATGTTAATTTGAGGTTTCTAAAGACCCACCAAAAGGTAGATATTCGATGAGATCTTTGAAGGATGGTTTGGTTAGAGGATAGATGAGGAAAGAAATTAAGGGTGGGTGCGGTCTGTTCAATAGATTTTATGTGTGCCCACTGCCAAAAACTCTATTTCCTTCTTTTCGAGCTCTACCCTGTATATTAAACGGCGCTTTAACCCTATTTCATAGGAGTAGCATCCTTTCCATGGACCGTGAAGCGTATGGCCCTCCTTCCTTGGATCTTCGCTGGTTAGCAACCTTTCTATGGCGATCTCAACTCTTCGCCGTGCCTCTCCACTCAGCCTTTTATAGCCTCTCTTGAAGGTCCCCGTAAACTTAGCGGTCCAAAAAGAACTCACTTTAAATCCCAAAGCCTACAAGCAGGGCTTATTGTGTAAAACATCTTAGGACCTGAGCCACTCTAGCGCCTCTTTGGCGCTTCGGAACCTCATCACCTTTCCTTCACTGATCTCCCTCAAACCCTCGACAATGTCAGCTTGCAGCTCCCTGCTGGACATCACCTCAAGGGTTGCCCAGATCTCCTCCTCGGGGATGCCCTCCCTCATAGCCTTCATCACGAATCTAACCATCTCCTCAAACGTCTTCCTTTCAATAAGCAGCGCCGCCTCAACCACACAGCCTACCCCAGCCCCATTAATTATACTCCCCACCATATATCAATTTCCAATATCTAAGCGCGCTTCCCAAGCCTCAAGATGCATGCAGGTGAATTATTCAGGGTGTGGGAAACCATTGAAGAGCGAAGAATAGAACAAAACCCATAACTTCACCCTGTGGGCGTCGGAATCGCTTGGTGCGCGTTTGTGCAAGAGTGAAGTTGATTGGAGGCAACCATTTCATTCAGCTAACTTCCTTGCTTCTCTTGGATCGCTAGCGAATTTTACTCCGCCAACTGATCCTCTGCTACCTACAAGCACCTGCGCTTTCAGCACAACGTGTCCTCCTAATTCTCTTGCTATTTCCTCAGCCTCTACCGGATTAGTTGCAACTCTACCGTGGGGTACTGGAATTCCTTCCCCTCTGAAGATTTGTTTAGCTTGAAAAACATTTTCATTAATTTAATCCTCAAAGATTTAATCAATTCCAACTTAAATTTTGCTTATGGAACCGCTAACTTTTGTATGCTTGGTTTACTCCTCAAACGTATAATTAAAATGGGAGAACTACTTTCGTAACACTTGGTGATTGACTTCATGACTCTTCTGGTTGTTAACAATTACCCGGATCCAAAGAATATGGGACATACCAGCTTTGACCACTTAGTTGAGACCCTGAACAAGGTAACCGATGAGCCTTGCTCTATCGTCACCTTCAGAAAGTTTAATCCGAGCCTCCATGTAACGTCAGACGTTCGTTGTTTAGTGTTGAGTGGTGCTCCAGTTCACTTTACTCCTCCAGAGGTGGAGATGTACAGAACTGAGCTAGAGTACCTTTGCGTAACGGAGCTGCCTGTACTTGGCATATGCCACGGGCATCAGCTTATCGCGAAAGCCCACGGGGCCAACATCTTGAGCGGTGACTACATCTTAGGCTTTGAAAAGATCCAAGTTCTTGAACCGGACATCCTTTTCAGCGGATGGAAGCGAGGAGACTACCTCACAGTCCGAGAGGTGCACGAAGACTACATTGAAGAACTACCCAAAGACTTTCAACTCCTTGCAACATCTGAGACCTGCAGAGTCGAGGCATTTAAACATAGGAGCAGACCGCTTTTCGGAGTCCAGTTTCACCCTGAGATAACCCAAGATGAAGAGACTAATGAAGTCTATCCTGACGGAAGGAAAATAATCGAAAACCTTCTCCGTTATGTAGGACTTAGAATCTTATGAAGTCATGCATGCATGCATGCCTTGTAGTACTCGTCCATCAACTTTCTGAAGAGCTTCTTGTTCATCCAGTCAGGAGATGAGTTTGGACCATCCGGCTGGGGCCATCTGGCTTTTGTGAATTGATAGTCGTTCATTAGATCTTGCATGCATGCACGTGTAGGCCTACCCACTTTTCTACTTTTGGGTATTATAGTGTGAAGTAAATTAACGTATAAAAAGTAGGGGAAAGTTATATAATACCCTCTATAAGCTGAGCTTGGTAAGCTTAGCCAGGTATATGAGGGAGTGGCATTGGAAACAGCCGTCAACAAGATCACTCTTTGTACTCTTGGGAAACTTCTGGCGCTCTGATGGGAACCTTCGCCCTCGCTCTTACCTCATCGAACCTCCTAAACCCTAAACCTGACATCTCAGCGGCCTTGCCAATGGAAACATGCCCCCTCATGTAGGATTGGAGGGCTACCGCAACCTGCTTCGGCAAAGACTCAATGTAACCCCAGTCTAAAGGCTCCGTCAAGTCGTCTTCTTTAAACCAGTACTTCTCATACCTCAACCTTAAACCCAAAGATGAATCACCACTCTCTCGCTTTTTCACTGAATTTGATATGGACCACCCATAGATAAGGGTTAAAGTTTCCTTATTTTTCCTGGTTGTGGCTGGTAGAGGAGTCCTTGCTGGGTTAGGCGCCATATGGCTGTTTCAACCGCAGCCTTTTCAACGCCGGTTTCTTCCACACCCTGCTCAACAAGGTCCTCTATGGCCGTCACCTCCTCTGGCAGGTTCTCTACGAGCCATTTCAACGCCTGACTTGAACCCTTAGTTTGGATGGTTTCAGGCATCCATAATTCTCCTCTACCCAAAGCTCTCGGAGCTTCTGTTTTTGCTTCAGCCTGGACTGGTTTTGGAGCTGTGTAGGCCGGCATTTTCTCCTCTGGCCTAGGGATAAGGGGCGGTGTGAAGGTTGGCTTGACTTCTTGTTTAAGCATTTGTGGGAGCTTCCTGTTTAGTTCCCTGATGATCTTCCTCATCTTCTTGGCCCTTGTCATGCTGGACCAGTAGAAGGCCTCGTCTAGCGTGTTTTCAGCGATCAGAATTGTGACCTTGCCCGCTACTCTTCGTCCTGTTCTTCCTCGGCGCTGTATGTACCGTATCTCGCTTGGGACAGGCTCGTAGAAGATGACGTGATCCACTTCAGGGATGTCTAAGCCCTCTTCGGCTATGCTGGTGGCCACGAGGACGTTTAGCTCCCCGTTTCGTAGCCTCTCCAGGGTCTCGTGTTGCTGCTCTTGGGTCATGCCTGGGTCGCCCTCTCGAAAGCCTTGACCTACAAAACGGGTGATCCTAAGGCTTGATTGTTTCTCCAGCGTTTTGAGCACGGCTTTAACCGTGTCCCGATACTGCGTGA